>Ga0116228_10003519_pt1 | contig 13750 bp, 14 predicted proteins | sample S1TSphfallax_2_FD_89694 | JGI IMG/M metagenome (GOLD analysis project Ga0116228, IMG submission 89694) | Host-associated microbial communities from peat moss isolated from Minnesota, USA - S1T2_Fc - Sphagnum fallax MG | ecosystem: Host-associated > Plants > Peat moss > Unclassified | place... | reverse complement strand
GGTATCCATGCAAAAGGAAACCCATTAGTTTTAGCTTCAGAATGTGCTTGGTTTCTAGATGATCCTTCTTGGTTTCTGTTTACCCAAAAATCCACAGGTGAATTTGCTATCCAAAAATTGCTAGATAGACCGTTAGCTCGAATTGCCAATGATGTTCGAGGTCGTTCCATAATCTTAACCAAGGATGGAGAAATTTGGGACTGGAATGGAAGTCAATGGAAACCTAGAGGAATTGCTGTAGCAATATCCAAAGCTTTAGGTAACCCAGCAAACATTGGCGATTTTACTGTTCGCCTAGCGTTAGCTGAAAATGAAATGTATGGTGTTGTTACGCAGTATAGTAGAGGAGTTCACGATCAGAACATACCCATACGGAGTACAGATAGTGGACGCTCTTGGGAAATTGTTAACTTGAGTGAATGTTATGGGATGTCTCCGGTGGGCGTAGCGATCGCAGCCTGGGCAAAAAGCAATCCTGGGAACCAGGCTATTTCCTGAGAATGAACTTTTGTTAGATATTGGTTAAATAGCGATCTTCACCCGAAGGTACAGAGATTTTGGATCTTACATAAAGAACTTGTTACTTGTTTAATATGAGTTACATTGAGTCCAAGGGGATTAAATCTAGTGCGCTCTAGATAATGTCACATCATATTGATTGGATCTACATCAATAGTTAAGCTGACAGACGAGGGACAAAGATCTTTGATTTGAGACCAATTTGGTAGACTAGGCAAAGTTTGTCCTGTAAATTTCAGCAATATTTGCCAACGATACCGATTAGCTACGCGTAAAATACTAGCTGGTGCTGGTCCCAAAATTTCAAATCCAGCTTGTTCGCTTAATGTTGTAGCGATAGTTTGCGCCGCTAATTGTACTTGCACAGAATCAATACTGCTTAACTTTAACAAAATTAATCGACCATAGGGTGGATAATTAAGTGATGAACGTTGTTCTAATTCCGCTTGATAAAAAGCCTGATTCTCATATTTTCTGACTGCTTCAATCACTGCGTGGGTTGGCGTATAAGTTTGGATAATTACCTTTCCTGGATCTTCCCCTCTCCCAGCACGCCCTGCTACTTGTGTTAGGGTTTGAAACGCTCTTTCGCTGGCTCGATAGTCAGATAAATGTAATAATCCATCCGCTGCGACTACACCCACAAGGGTTACTTGTGGTAAATCTAAGCCTTTAGTCAGCATTTGCGTCCCCACTAATAAATCCGCCTCTTTATTGATAAATTGTGTAATCAGCGTCCGGTGGGCTCCTTTGTAGCGGGTTGTATCGCTGTCAAATCGGATTGATCTTAATTGGGGAAATTGGCGTGTCAATTCTTCAGCTACTCGCTGGGTTCCACTTCCAAAGAATTTTAAATAGGGAGAGTTACATTCAGGACATTTCTGGGGATGTAATTGTCCATAGTTACAATAATGACAGCGTAATAGTTCGGGTGCTGCTGCTTCTGTGTGATGATAAGCTAAGGAAACATCGCAGTTGGGACATTCTATGACATAACCGCAATGGCGACAAGAGACAAAAGTACTATGTCCCCGGCGATGAATGAATAAAATTCCTTGTTGCTGATTTTCTTGTAGTTGTTCTAAAGCTGTTTGGAGTTTTTTACTGAAGATGGAACGATTTCCTTCTTGTAGTTCTTGACGCATATCCACGATTTCTATGGGTGGAAAAGGTCGGGAGTTAATCCGTTCCGGTAAACTGAGGTAGAAAGTTCTCTCGTGTTCAGGACGTTGTTTGATATTCACCCAGGTTTCTAGAGCCGGAGTCGCAGAACCCAAAACTAGCGGACAATTTTCTAATTCGGCTCGCCATTGCGCGACATTGCGGGCATGGTATGTGGGTATTGGTGCATCTTGCTTAAAGCTGCTGTCATGTTCTTCGTCTAAAATAATTATGCCCAAGTGAGGTAAAGGCGCAAAAATTGCACTGCGAGTACCAATGACTATTTGGGGATCGCCAGTTAGCATTTGTCGCCAAGTATCATAACGTTCTCCGTCGGAGAGAGCGCTGTGATATACGCTGACTCGATGACCAAATCTGGCGCGGAATCGGTCTGTTAATTGGGGTGTCAGTCCAATCTCTGGAACTAGCACTAGGGCTGATTTACCCAAATTGATTAATGGGGCGATCGCTTGCAAATAAACTTCTGTTTTACCAGAACCGGTGACTCCATGTAAGAGGATTTGGGCAAATTCTGTTTGTGCTCTAATCAGATCTAAAGCATTAGCCTGAGCAGTTGTCAAGGATTTCGCCGTTTCCGTTCCTGGGACACTGACCATTTCTTGGCGGAGCACTTCCCTGGACTCAATCGCTATATAGCCCCTATCCGCCAAAGTTTTTAGTGTAGATGTACTAGCATGGGAAATTTGTAATAGCTCAGTTTGCTCTAATTCTCCACCCCTCCTGCGGAGTATCTCTAATATTTCTGTTTGTCGAGCAGTTAGTTCTCGGTCGTTACTGTCCAGGAGGGTGACGACTTTTTGCCATTTTGGTTGAGTGACTTTTGGTGGTTCTAGATAACTTTCCACTAATCCATGACGAGTTAATTCCCGTATCCCCCGATGGACAGATTTAATTTTTTGGTTAATGTATTGGTAGCTATAATCACCTTCTTTTTTACTGGTGAGTAATTCTAGAATTTTCACAGCTGTGGGAGTGAGGAATAATAAGGGTTGCGCACTGGCGAAATCGATCTCCCTTCCCAATTGTGTCAACCTCAGACGACGCTGCGATCGCCCTAATAATCCTGGTGGGAGAGCGACACGAATCACTTGGATTAAAGGGGTGTAGTAATATGTAGCTACTCGATTGAGTAATTCCCAGTAAGCCGCAGGAAAAAACCCCCGGCTGACAACGTCTTCCACTTCCCGAATCCTTTCGGTTGGTAGATCTACCTCTATTTCTCTCAGCAGCCGGATGGCGATCGCTCCCAAGGTCTGTGGACCAAATGGCACAGTTAAAATATCTCCCGGTTGAATTTCTAATTGTGCAGGTAGTTTATAGGTAAATAAATCTGATTGACCAGGGCAGTCTACAAGCACTTCAACCCATTGATAAAGACCTGATTGGGACTGGTACTCTCCCTGAGGTTCAGCCACGGTTAAAGTCGATAAATAAGCATCCTTAATATACATAAATTTCTGAAAATTGACAGCTACTTTCCTTAAATTACCGAAGAATCCCGATCTAACCCACTTAAAATCAACTAGTTATTTTACTACATATTGAATTTATTTTTGTATATTTATTGGACTATTATAATCGATAAAATTCATACTTCAACCTCTCTGTAAAACTGGTTTTTCCCGTCTGTGTAATGAGTATTTGGTATCTACTATACAAATAAATATATCTGAGACGATGTCAAATTAGTTGATTTATCTACTAAATATGGCATATATTTTTTCCACCCATTGATAGATATGCAGAAATTCTACAATGTGAGATGCTTTTTACAACTAAGATTATCCGGATTTTACGACATATTTTCTGTAGTTTGTATCATTTGGCAAGATATTTTACAGGATGCATAAACATCATGTCAAAAAGACAATTTATGCAATCTCTACCAATCCCTAGCAGCGTGGAAATTGAAGGAAATACAGGAAAACTTAAGCTTAATGGCTCTTTATCTGCATTTTTCGTATTTGCTAAGGTTGAAAATATTTAAGGGGGATTTGACATATTTGGTCATCCAGAAAGCATGATTTCTGTCTATCAGGAGTCAAAAAAGAGTCAAAAAAGAGTCGAAAAGTGAGTTTTTGGGTGTTAGGAACATAATACAGATAGAGGATTCCAGATGAACGATTCACCAGAAGCACAATTAGCGGTGTATGCCTATATACCCTGCAATTCTAAAAAAACACAAATAATACCTTCTCGTTCTCAAGAGGGATAGTTTATGGGGAGATCGTGTCTATTTCACCTAAAAATCCGTCAAAGATACTGGGTTTAATCCCAGGTAAACAATGCTGAAAAGAATTATATATTGCTAGATATAACGGGAGTATTTATTGATTAGGGAAAACTACCAAGCCTCAAGCTTTTCAGCTGTGACTAAATTATGTACCAAACCAAGCAACAATCCAATCAAGGAAAATATGAATCTTGCTGAATTGGGAACAATGGAAATGCTGGAAAATGCTGCTGAACCAGAAACATTACTAGATAGTTTAGAACCAGTAGCATATGAAGACTCACCAGCCGAATTAAATGTGGATTCCAATGAACGGGATGGCGATGAAATGGCAGCTGGCCGCCCTTCAGGATACAATAAGACTGAGCATGATGACGCTGTAGGTGCATTTTTTAAAGAAATGGCCCGTTATCCTCTACTTAAACCTGATGAAGAGGTCGAGTTAGCCAGACGGGTCAAATTTGTGGAAGAAGTGAAAGAGTTGCAAGTTTCCTTACAATCACAAGGTGAAAGTCCCAACAAGGAGCAATTAGCGGCTAAATTAGACATGAGTCTGAAGCAACTCGATAATCGTTTATACCAGGGTCGGGTAGCAAAACGGAAGATGATTCGCTCGAACCTGAGATTAGTAGTTTCCATTGCTAAAAGGTATCTGAATCGAGGAGTTCCTTTTCTGGATTTAATTCAGGAAGGCGCAATGGGGTTAAATCGAGCCACAGAAAAATTTGACCCAGACAAAGGATATAAATTTTCTACATATGCTTACTGGTGGATTAGACAGGCGATTACGCGAGCGATCGCCAATGATGCGCGTACCATTCGTCTACCAATCCATATAGTAGAAAAACTCAACAAATTAAAAAAGGCTCAACGGGAACTCAAGCAAAAACTAGCACGAAATCCTAACGAAGCAGAAATGGCTGCTGCTTTGGAAATTAGCGTCCAACAACTGCGTCAATTACAACAGTTGCGCCGTCAAGCTCTTTCCTTAAACCATCGTGTGGGTAAAGAAGAAGATACGGAACTGATGGACTTGCTAGAGGATGAGGACAATCAGTCTCCAGAAGCCAAAATGAATGAAAACATGATGCGACAAGAAATTTGGGATGTCTTAGGTGATGTACTGACTCCCAGAGAAAAAGATGTGATTTCTTTGCGTTATGGCTTAACCACTAGTGAACCTTGTACTTTAGAGGAGGTAGGTAATATGTTTAACCTTTCACGGGAGCGAGTTCGCCAAATTCAAAGTAAAGCTATGCGCAAGCTCCGTCGTCCCCATATCGCTAAACGTTTAAAAGGTTGGTTAATGTGATTAAATAGGCAGGGGGCTTCTGCCCTTCTGCCAAAAATATAACACTGTTTACCCTTACTTGGCTATACACTAGAATGCGTAGAGTATTCAATCAAGACTCATGACCTATCCTGGTAATGTAATTATTAGATTTGCAGAACCTGATGATGCGATCGCCTTATTTGATCTCATCCAGGGACTAGCAAAATACGAAAATTTATCTCATATGGTAACTGGTAATGCATCAGCACTACAGGAGCATTTATTCGGTAGTCCTAGATATGTAGAAGCACTAGTAGCAGAATCCCAAGGGTCAATCGTGGGATTCGCCTTATTTTTTTATAGCTATTCTACCTTTCTGACGAAACCAGGGATCTATCTAGAAGATTTGTTTATTTTACCAGAATATCGCCGACAAGGTATAGGTAAATCGCTGCTGGTTAAATTAGCACAAATAGCAGTAGAACGAGATTGTGGACGATTGGAGTGGAGTGTCTTGGATTGGAATGTTTCAGCACAAGCATTTTATCGCCGTATAGGAGCAACTATATTAGAAGACTGGCGGATTTGTCGATTGACCTCAGAAGCGATAGACAAATTAGCCAGATTGGTAGATTCCAAAGCATAGGAGATACAGTTGAATCTAACTGTGATAGAGAAATTATATTTAATTCAGGACTGACCTCTTCTTGCCAAATTAAATCGTAAATTAGTTGACATTTGACAAGAAAGAGATATACTCTAAACAAGGTAATAAGTTAAGTTCGTTCACATATTCATTAAGAGAGGTTGGCAATGGAAGGCTCTGGCAGTAATAGCCAAGTTATGGTTTGTACAGTCAGTATACTAGGGGAATCTGAAGAAGAACCTGGTGGTATGTTGCTGGCGGTATCTCGGATGAATTGGAATCTGTTTTAGAGCTTCCTGATCCATTTACGAGTGACCGCCAGCGCTACAGGTGATCGCTCGTAAATCAGGAGGGAAATAATGAAATGATAAACTGTCACTTGAAAGAATAATAGTGTGTTTATTTAGCTATTGATGTTTAGCTTGGTAATTACGCACTGTAGCTATCAACCTGAAATTTATTTCTAGGTAAGTATCTAGGCAGATAATTAAATACAACTGAGTATTAGTAAATAGTTTCCTAATAGTCGTTAGGTTGGCTCTAGTTGTTGTGCTTAGAAATGAAATAAATACCACAGCAGGGATCGCAAAAGTTAAATGAAACTAATAGATTCAAATATTTCTCAGCTTTCAGCAGCTTTCCTCGATGATTGAAGCTTCTGGATCTGAAATCTTATCATGCTTTTCTGACTGAGTTTATTGCTGCTCTAGGTATCTGATACCGACTAAATGAAGAAAGAAAAAATTAGCGAAATTCTAAGAGGTCATTATGTGTGGAATTGAAATCTTAGTTATCGAAAAAGTAGTTGAAGTGACATTTGAAATTCTTATCCATGCTCTCTTGGTCAAAGGATTCGAGACAATCCAGGCTCATCAATTTAGTCTATTTGACAGCGAAACGGTAAATTTACCGTAGCGATCGCTCATTGGGAGATCGCCAGAACGACGTTATAAAGCCAAATTCTCTCCCGCCACAGCCGCACGGCCATAACGGGAGAGAATATACGCCCAATAATCTTCCCCTCTGATGATATAGCAACTTAGGGAAAGGAACTTATTGGAAGATACTCTTATAGTAATTACAGCTTTGAATGTTTTCCTCTAACTAAAGATAGAGATTATCAAAATATAATGTTTTCTATTCCCATACTCTTTGTTTAAGAGAAGAAAATCTTTATTATAGTACTGCAGTACCATAAAATAAAATTGCGTAATTTACATATTAACACTTACATAATCAGCTATGACTTTTGAGCAAATCTGATCACAATAATATCTACCTTGAGAAGGAGGAAAAATGGTCAAGTCTGGAATTATTATTAGAGTATCTTCCAAATAATCTTTTCGCCCTCAAGTTGATATATCGCTGGGAGGGTGGGTTGTTAGGATGCATATTCTCTCCCTTTGGGCCCGTGCGGGTCTGGGGGGAGAGAATTTGGCTTTTTTTTAGCATGGGTGTGGGGTTAATTGGTGAAAAATGATTAATCTGGCTAAATTATGCGATCGCCATTGACAAGCGCCGACTGAAAAAATGAAAATGGGATAAATCTGATTTCCGTCCTGCTTTCACTCAATAGCCCAAAATATCATGGAAAATTCCAAGAAAGTAGCTATTCAAGGCGCTAAAGTCTTAACAACCACTGGTTGGGTTGAAGATGCGACTGTGGTGATTGAATCAGGAAAATTTGTCAACATTGATCGCTCCGATCCTAGTCAATCCTATAATCCTGAAGAGACAAAACTGGTAAATGCTCAAGGACTGTTGATGCTTCCAGGGATCATTGATTTACATGGGGACACCTATGAAAGGATCGTCAGCCCTCGTCCCGGAATTACTTTTCCCTTATCCATAGCATTAGTAGAAAATGATCGCAGTCTCCTTGCTGCTGGAATTACTACTAGTTTCTGCTCAATCACCGATTCTTTTGAACCCGGAGTCCGCAGTCGAGATACAGGTCGCGCTGTGATTGACTTTATTTTAGGTGAAGGTAAACAAATTCTCCGTTGTCAACATTTTATTCATATCAGACACGAGGAAGCAAATATCAAGGGACATGAAGAATTATGCGAGTGGTTGAAATCTGGGAAAGTACAACTTTTATCCATTAATGACCATTTACCACCACCAGATAACGAGCCAAAAATGCTTAGATATCTCAAGGGGTTTCGTCGTCGAGTCTCTATGTCCGAATCGGAAATTTTTGACTTTATTCACCAAATACAAGAGCAACGACATTCAGGAGAGCCGCAAGTGGAAGAATTAGTTGCGATCGCTCACTCCCGAAATATTCCTTTAGCTTCCCATGACGATCATACAGAAGCAAGAGTAGCGTTGAGTCGCAAAAGAAGAGTAGCGATCGCCGAATTTCCCGCGAATGTTGACTTAGCAGCTAAATCCCGTGATTACGGAGCATTGGTTTTAATGGGTGCGCCTAACTTAATCCGGGGTGGTTCACATTTAGGCTGGATGAGTGTAGCTGAAGCTATAGAAAACGATGTTGTTGATTGCTTGTGTTCAGATTACCATTATCCATCGCTATTTTATGCTCCCTTCCAAATCGAGTATTTAGGTTTAATGTCATTTACTCAAGCTTGGAATTTAGTTTCTAGTCATCCCGCTGCTGCTATAGGTATGGATAATTGTAAAGGTAGAATAGCTCCCAACTTAGATGCGGACTTTATTTTAGTATCTCCCCATCCACGACCCTTCCTCAACTCTATTGTATCTGTATATATCGCTGGACAAGAATCTGTCCATTATTCCTGATAAATCGCCCTAACCCCTTCTAAGGTGTAGGTATCAGCTTCATCTTAATGTGAGGATCGGATCAATGATTCCGGAAATAAACGATGTTGCACGCTCTCAGTACATCTTGGTCAGGAGTTTCGGTGTTGTGGTCTGTGGCGTATTGCTGGATTGCTTTTGTGAGGTCATTTGTATAACTGTCCGGGAACACACCGTTCTGTATTGACTTTATGGTGTCAGCATCCTGTGGAGACCAGTTGAGCTTCAAATTTGATACTAAACAACTATATGGGGTACCATCGGTAGATCCGTTATCGGTTAGCTGTTGCTGTATTTGTCCCATTAGGGCAGTTACAATAGCGTTCAATCTGTTCTGACTCCTGGCTGTTCCGCATATCATCACTGATAACCCCATTGCTATGAGCGCACAACCCGTGTACCTATAAATATCCTTCACTTTTTACCCAGTCCTATCTTTTACGTCTACATTATTGTACTATTCCTGGGATGCGTTCTATTCAATGTCATATCACTACCACTTTAAATATGCTGCTTCAATACCTTCTTCTCTCCTAATTTTGGCATCTTTTTCAAACCAAGCAACTATTTGCTTTGCGGTTAAATGCTCAATCGGAACTCCGTAGTCTTGAGATATATGTTGTAAAATTCGCCAAGAAGAAATTGTTAACCTGGCTAAAAACTTTTCTGGGGAAGATAACAAAGCAGCATCAACTTGGGCTGATTCTTCCAGACTTAAAAACTGCGTTGATGATTGATTAGGTGCTATATCCATAAGTTATATCGATCAAATTTAAATACACTATATTAGTGATTACTGTTCGCTTGTAATTGCATTAAATAGCAGCAGCGATGTTCACCATTGATTAGCCATTGAGTACGTTTTACTGTACAGTCAGGTAATACAGCCGTGAACATTTCCAATTCATTACTACAAACACTGGGAAAAGATTCCGCTACATTGGATATAGCACAATTATGTTCCATAAAAATAAAACTGTCATTAGCTGATGAGCCTGTTTCTACAGGATGAAACTCCGCCATAAACCCTTCTGCTTGTCTGAGTTCCACTAACTTAGCCAATCTCTCTCTCAAACTACCATTTCCCAAACGTTGATAGTATTCTTTCGCTTTGCGCTCCCACTGTTTTTGTAAAATGGACTTGACTTGATCGTGACCGACAGTAGCGGTTAGTGTATCTAACAGCGAAACAGCAAATTTACCATAGCGATCGCTCATCGAGTCATCATCAGACTGTTTGAGACGATTGCGCCCCCTCGGACTTAATTGATAAACATGTTGTGGTCTACCCATTCCCGCCTGTTCAGGTACTGAGTATAGAACTAGTTCCTCAGTCTCTAAATCCTTCAAATGACGGCGGATCGCTTGGGGACTAACTTCTAAAAGGGACGCTAGCTCAAAAGCGGTTGCCTGTGAGTGTTTAAATAGATACTCTAGGATATCTTGCTTGGTTGATGACTGGTGAATAGTCGCCATCTTCGCCCCAAAAAGTTTTTTTGAAAATTTGACTTAAACAACATTGTTGTTGTTAATCTAGCGTACAATGAAAAATAGGTTAAACAACATCCATGTTGCTTTAGTCAGTAAATTTATTCTAACAGTCATGAGACCACTTGGTCAGGCGGATAGAGGAATCTCTACTCTTAATTATAGATTAATTATAGATCTTGCCCAGATCGCCTACCCAGGGGTGAAGCAATTTTTGAATACACGAGAAATCACCAATGAGCGCCACTGTCAAAACTTTAGTCAATCAACCCTATAAGTACGGCTTTGTCACCGATATAGAAGCCGATACTATTCCTCGTGGACTCAATGAAGACGTAATTCGCTTAATTTCGGCAAAGAAAAATGAGCCAGAATTCATGTTGGAATTTCGCCTTCGTGCTTACCGCCAGTGGTTAAAAATGACAGAACCAACTTGGCCTAGTGTCAAGTATCCAGCAATTGATTACCAAAACATGATCTACTATTCAGCTCCCAAACAAAACAAGCAAAAGCTGAATAGCTTAGAAGAAGTTGACCCTACTCTCCTTGAAACCTTTGAAAAACTGGGTATTCCCCTCACAGAACAAAAGCGTTTGGCTAATGTCGCTGTTGATGCAATTTTTGATAGCGTTTCGGTCGCCACTACCTTCAAAGAAAAACTGGCTAAAGACGGCGTAATTTTCTGTTCGATTTCAGAAGCACTCCAAGAATACCCAGAATTAGTGAAAAAGTATTTGGGTAGTGTAGTTCCCATTGCGGACAACTTTTTTGCAGCCCTGAATTCCGCCGTATTTAGCGATGGTTCTTTTGTCTATATTCCCAAGGGTGTCAAATCCCCAATGGAACTATCCACCTATTTTCGGATTAATTCTGGTGATACTGGACAATTTGAGCGGACTTTGATCGTCGCAGAAGAAGGTAGCTACGTTTCTTATCTAGAAGGCTGTACAGCACCAATGTATGATAGCAACCAACTACACGCAGCAGTAGTGGAACTTGTAGCTTTGGACAACGCCGAAATCAAATACTCTACTGTCCAAAACTGGTACGCAGGAGATGTTAATGGCAAAGGTGGTATTTACAACTTTGTCACCAAGCGCGGTTTGTGTCAGGGAGTTAATGCTAAAATTTCTTGGACTCAAGTAGAAACAGGTTCAGCAATTACCTGGAAATATCCCAGTTGCGTTTTAGTCGGGGATAATTCTGTAGGTGAATTCTACTCAGTCGCGCTGACAAATAATATGCAGCAAGCTGATACTGGCACAAAAATGATTCATATTGGGAAAAACACTCGCAGTACGATCATTTCTAAGGGAATTTCTGCGGGAAAATCGAGTAATAGCTATCGGGGTTTAGTCAAAATCAATCCTACTGCTCAGGGTGCGCGGAATTATTCTCAATGTGACTCTATGTTAATTGGGGATAATGCTCAAGCAAATACTTTTCCTTATATTCAAGTGCAAAATAATACGGGAAAAGTAGAACATGAAGCTTCCACATCCAAAATCGGTGAAGATCAACTGTTTTTCTTTGCTCAACGTGGTATTTCTCCAGAAAACGCTATTTCGATGATGATTAGCGGTTTCTGTAAAGATGTTTTTAATCAGCTACCGATGGAATTCGCTGTGGAAGCTGATAAGTTGTTGAGTTTGAAGTTGGAAGGTAGTGTTGGTTAGGATTGATAGTCGGCGATCATGACATTGCTGACTATCAAATATACTGCTTAATTTAAAGAGAGAGAGCAAATGATCCTGGAGAATAGTCAAGTTATACTGTCAGTCAGAGATTTGACAGCAGAAATTAATGGAAATCCAATTTTGCAAGGTGTGAATTTGGAAGTCCGGTTAGGTGAAGTTCATGCGATTATGGGACCTAATGGTTCCGGTAAAAGCACTTTCTCCAAAGTTTTAGCCGGACATCCAGCTTATACTGTCACTGGTGGTGAGGTAATTTTTCAAGGACAAAATTTGCTGGAGATTGAAGCAGAAGAAAGAGCGCGAGCAGGTCTATTTCTAGCATTTCAGTACCCCTTAGAAATCCCTGGTGTGAGTAATCTGGACTTCTTGCGAGTAGCTTATAATTCCCGTCGTCAAGCCCAAGGTTTACCAGAGTTGGATGCTTTTGATTTTGACGATTTGATTGAGGAAAAGCTGGATGTAGTGAAAATGAATCCCGCTTTCTTGAGTCGCAGTTTAAATGAGGGGTTTTCTGGTGGTGAGAAAAAGCGGAATGAAATTTTGCAAATGGCTCTATTAGAACCAAAGTTAGCGATTCTTGATGAAACAGATTCCGGCTTGGATATCGACGCGCTAAAAATCGTAGCTAACGGAGTCAATCAATTGACAAATTCTGAAAACGCCACGATTATGATTACACACTACCAACGATTGCTGAAGTATATTGTCCCGGATTTTGTCCATGTCATGTCCCAAGGACGGATAGTTACTAGTAGTGATAAGGAATTAGCGTTAGAGTTAGAAGCTCGTGGTTATGATTGGTTGGTGGAAGATGCTGCTGTAGGAGTGGGTGTTTGATGTCTATTCCAGTTTCTCCAGATGCTATTCTTGATGGATTGCGCTTGTCTGTTACTTACTCAGATATGTATTTGCATGAGTTACTCTCTCAAGTGAGCCAAACCAAGTCTTTGGGCTGGTTACAAGAACTGCGCGATCGCGCCGCGCATTGGGTCAGTCATGAAACTATACCCACTAGCCGTAATGAAGAATGGCGGTTTACCGAACTAGCAAGTTTATGTCAAACAAAATTTCAGTTAGCCCAAAAGCGATCGCTCGCCTCTTTACCAGAAGAATTCACTTTACCAGAATCGGCTCACAGTCGCTTAGTCTTCGTTAATGGGATATACGCAGCCGAATTATCTGATATCTCAGATTTACCTGCTGGTGTATCATTAAGTAACATTTCTCAGTTACCAGAAAATGAGATTGACGATCTCAAACAGTATTTGGCGCAATCTGAAGGAAATCTGGAGGTATTTACAGCCCTGAATACTGCTGGATTAAATGACTTAGCCCTAGTACGGGTGAAACCTCATGTGGTAGTTGAGTCACCAATTCATCTATTATTCATCTCTTCTGTGGCTGAGACACCAACAATTTCCCAACCGCGTTGTTTGGTAATAGCTGAAGATGGTTCGCAGTTATCTGTATTTGAAGAATATGCTAATTGGGATGCTCACCTTGTGAGTTACTTCACCAATAGCGTTACGGAAATCTGGATAGCTAAGAATGCGCAAGTGAATCATACTAGAGTGGTGAGGGAAGGCGCTGAAAGTTTTCATATTGGTAAAACCGCAGTTACCCAAGCTCGTGATAGTCGCTATAGTTGTCTGGCGATCGCTTTTGGTTGTCAGCTATCCCGTCATAACTTAGAAATTTGGCAAACTGGCGCACAAACAGAAACCACTCTCAATGGTTTAACAGTCATTGGTTCACGCCAATTAGCCGACACTCACAGTGCGATCGCCCTCAACCATCCCCACGCAGTTAGCCGACAATTACATAAATTTATTATTAGCGATCGCGCCCACGGAGTATTTAACGGCAAAATTATTGTCCCCAAAGCAGCCCAATTAACAGACGCATCTCAACTAAATCGCAATTTACTT
>Ga0116228_10003518_pt1 | contig 13751 bp, 17 predicted proteins | sample S1TSphfallax_2_FD_89694 | JGI IMG/M metagenome (GOLD analysis project Ga0116228, IMG submission 89694) | Host-associated microbial communities from peat moss isolated from Minnesota, USA - S1T2_Fc - Sphagnum fallax MG | ecosystem: Host-associated > Plants > Peat moss > Unclassified | place... | reverse complement strand
TAGTTCACCACATTCTGAGGGCAAAAACATATAAGTTGCCATATTTAGACACTGGATTCTTGGAGGTCACCAAAACATAGCAGAATTCCAGAAAGTGTCTACTGTCCTCTCTGACCTGTAGCCAAATTTGGTTTTTTCCTCTTGTGGATGGTTGCCACTGGGCTACATCACAAAATTTGAAAAAAAACACTCTGGTGCTGTACTCTTGAATGGATAGATACATCATAAGAACTAAGAATATTTCATTGCTCATGAAGATAGGACATGAATATGTCTTGTTGAACATGCACATTAGAGCTTATTGTCATGGGTATGTCATTTGTCACTGGTGGGAGGGCAGCAACCATTTCTGGATGGAGTCTCACAACTTACAGATGATGTCACATCTGTGTTGCCGGCTGCTGACAGCTTAGAACAATTGTTGAAGGATCTTGTTGCATCTGCCACAGAAGATGAAGCAGTCAAGCACACATTTGAGCAGCAGATGGTTGCATATCAGGTGATTAGCTCTATCAAAAAAATGGATTACCAACCCAATTTTTATCATATAATTCCAACCCAGAGTTCTTAATCATTTGTGATCTGATCAAAATCAGGTCACAAATGGTCAGTCAGTTGTGTACTTAATCACTGGTTGAAGTACAGAAACAAACCCTAAACCCACTGTTGGGAACTGATGATGAAGTTTAGCAGGGAATTCCAGTGTTCAGAATTAAGTTGGAGATTGTACTAGTTTCCTGCAGCTTTCAGTATGCTACAAGTTCTCTGGATGCTGTTGAACTCATCCTTAGCTTTATTCTGTCTGGGTGTTTTTCCTTCCTTGTTGTCACTCATGCTGTTACATTGTTAAGATTTTTGTGAATTAAGAGAATCATTAGGGAATAGTGATCCAATGCCTGAACTATCAGGGATAAAAGCAAGTGAAATGGGTCGTATGAAGTAGTGATTCCCCCCCCCAAAATGCTACTTTTGCAGTGTCTGGAAGCAGGCAGTTCTGAATGTAGTAGCAACAGTGCCTGAGACCCTGATACCGATAGGTTAAATGTTCAGATGATACCAGATATACCTATGGATATCTGGAACCTATGCTTTTTCAAATTTAGCAGATACTGTTTAGTTCTTACACACTTGTGAGTCTGTAATCCTCCAGTTTATGGGCATGTGTGTCTTGCTGCATTTACCCTCATAATGAATGCTAGCTGGAAAAATGGGGCAGGTTGAAGTTGTATCAGGCACTCTAATCATGAGGTGGGTTAATGTGCAACTCTCACGTTTGTCTGATTGGGTGGATCGCACAATTGAACAAGAAGTATGTCCTCTGTCCTACCTTTGTGTTTCAATGCAATCAGCAAGTTAATACTTTGTGTGTAAGGCTCATGACCACTTGCAGCATGGTTTCATGCTAGTTGTTACATAATCAGTCAATCCATCTGTGATTGGTTTAGGGTTGGCTTATCTGATGGGCTTGCTTATCTGTTGCTGTTGCACATGAATTGTTTCACATGGTGTTATGCAGAGGTGGCAGCCAATCTCTATGCAACAGCGATATGGAGAGTCAATTGTTGAAGTTTTCCGGATCATTGAAGAGGTAGATTCATATGTCCTTGAATCTGTAAATGGTTCCAGCTGCCTTCTTTGTCACATGTGTTGAATGTCAAGCCAGAAAGTCGAATTGCAGATACTTGGTGCTGCAGATCCAGCAAGATTCCCACCCATTTCTCAATGTAGGGCCTACCACCTTCCCTATGAACCAAATGCGAAGGAACTTATTTGTTTTGGCCATTAGACTGTAAGCTCTGACCAACTCTTATGACATGAAAGATGTCATCGACCAGTTCTTGCAGGTCTGTTGTGGAAAATCATGTAGAAGAAAATCTCAGTTTTTGCTTCACTTAGGGGTTGATTGCTTGCATTAGCACTGCTTATTACCACAGCAGATATGTGACTTAAGTCTCTCTTTGACTAGTAATTCTTGCTTCAATATGTAGTGCTTTGGAGACCAAGAGAAACAAACATTATGGTAGTTGTAACACAAACTAAGCCAACATTTTCATTCATTGCAACATGGGGTGGTGGCCAGACAATAGAGCAGTTTTTCAACTTGAAGCTTCCAATGCGGATAATGCAGCTGAAAGGCCTCACGAATGGATTTGACGTTGCACTGCAGCAATACAGCAATAAAGTGGTTGCACAGTTAGGTGAGTTTATAGTTGCATAGTATCTTTCCACGGCAGATAGATTGGTTCAGCAGTTAGCTAGCAACATATATGGTATATCACCAGTTGGGCATCATTGCCAGTTTCTGAAAGAGGGACATGGGTCCTATATCTGGGTGATCCTTGTGTCTCTGAAGGTTTGGGATCTGAAGGCCGTCCTGCTTACTTACTAGGAAATTTATGAACTCCTGACACCTTTGATGCTTTTTTCTGGATTTCTCACAGGAGATAAGGCAGATCTAATCTTGCCACCCCCAGGGTTGACCCGTTACAAGAAAGAAGTTGCCATTAAAGCCAGCAAGAAGAAAGGTGGTGACCCACGGGACCCAGATGAGAGACGTTCCAGTGAAATCAACATGCTAACTACTGCCACACTCTGTATCCGCCTCAACACACTTCATGTGAGTGTATTGCAGTTCCCTTCTCATTGTCTTGTTGGTTGGTTTTTCCAACACCCATGTCACACCCATATATACTCCATCATGCCTCCCTTCATACCTTGACCTAAGAGACAGGGGAGTGTGTTTATACTTTTATCTTGTGCAGTACATTTTAAGCCATGTGGACTTACTTGAAGACAACATCCAAGATCGGTGGGCTGTGAAAAGACCACAGGATGGTCCCAACCGGGCAAACAAGTCCCTTCCAAGTAAGTTGTCTGGCTTTATGGTGGTGGTTGAATGAGGGAATTCACATGAAGTGTGTGGAGGCAGATACAGAGTTGCCTGGCTTTATAGTTGGGTTTCCTCTCTCTCATGTCTGCTGAATGGGTACTGTCATGATGTTGGATCTGAAATGCCCAAAACCTTATTATCAGCAGATCCTCTCCGCTCAGAGTAGGAGATTATGTTGAGTTGCATTAGTATTCTTTCCCCAAAACCATTAAGCTCTTTCATGCCATAAGGAGTTTCTCATTACTACAATAGTAGTGGAGAACTGAGGGGAGGAATTTTGTGAAGGAAAAAGGTAAGAAACTCTTCCACTTTTGTGATTGCAGGGGCCAGTTCCAACAATGTGGAGCATAATGGGAAAAGGGTTTTGGGGTCCCGACCGATGGATGAGCTTTCTGTGGCCTTTGAGGGCTCAAGAAAGGTGGTGAATATTGCCATTGACAAGATCTGTGAATTTACAGGTACTTCTTTCAGTCCTGTTCACAAACAGTTAGGTTGGTAACTTGCATCAGTGCATTGGACCAGGTAGAGCCAGAGATCAATGTCCAACAGCTAATCCATCTTCAATGATGGCCTCTTGTAGAACAACTGGTCCTGAGTGCCAACTAAGTAATCACGTCTTTGCCCACATGGCAACTGCTCGAACTCAGCACTTCAAAGACTTTTTGCTGAACAACTGGCAATGTTGCAGGCACAAAGTTGATCTTTTGGGACATGCGGACTACCTTTATTGATGGCTTGTATAGTGTCAGTGTCTCACAAGCGCGCATGGACAAAGTGGTCAGCGCCCTTGACCCTGTAAGTTATCTCTATACCTTTGTGTCCAAAATACACTATATATGCCATCAGTGGGTATTACTCTATTTTGCATCTGCTGTTCTGTTTGGGGTTGGGCGAGTTGAATATAGGGGTATTATGATCTAGTAACCCTAGGGTTGCTCCACCCCACAAATGACTCCCTTCCAGTCCTGCTGTCTGCCTTGGCATTTTGGTCAACCAGGGATCTACATCAAAGATTCGTATGCTGTTGTTAGGTAGCAGAGTATTCTCGTCCATTGTACTCCTCTGCAACTTGTCCTACAAAAGTGCAAACTAGGAACTGAAAAGTCAGAGGACTTGTTATGATGTTTCCTGTGAATTTGTCTATACAAATATGTTACAGGTTCTGGGAGAGTTGTGTGAGGTGATTGTGGAACCCCTTCGAGACCGCATTGTCCTTGGACTTCTGCAAGCTTCCTTGGTATGTAGTCAACATCAAATTTCTTGCTGTCACTGCCAGTGTTCTTTTTTTTTGGGGTGAATTTGCACACTGTGGCAACCAAACAAAACCTGGTGCAAAGTTTACAAAGGATTTTATTTGAAAAAATATGCAAAAGTTGCCATAATTTGAGAAAAGTCAGAAGTTGCCATGTTTAGAAAATAAACTCCTGGAGGTTGCCAGAACAAAGCAGGATCCTAAAAATATATACTTTGCTTGCTGACTTTCAGCCAAATTTGGCTCATTCCTCTTGTTGATGCTCACCAGTCCACTTACTTGACGAAATTGAAAAAAAAAGCCTTTGTTTACTGCACCTATATGACACCACTCTAATAGGCTCAGTCCCAAGGCATTCACTAGTTTGGCTTAAGTCTCTAGGATGATGAGCTACAACTAGTTGTCCATCACCTACATGCATCAGGAGCCATGGGTTCACAGTTCAATTTTTGGATACCAGGATCATATGCAGGATCTATTGCAAACTTCCCAAATACTAAAAGAAAATCAGCCCCTTTGCATGCGTAGTTCTTAGAAACCTGTTGAAACCAACCCAGCAGAACCTGCTAAAACTGAAAATGGAAAAATCTTTGGCTGACTGAAGACTTTGGTGGATGTTGGCATCACATGATGCCAAAATGATATTTGACAGACATCAACAACTGGAGGGGTGTTTTGTATGTTTCAGGATGGGCTATTGAGAGTACTTCTGGATGGAGGACCAACAAGAGGCTTTGCACAAAGTGATTCTGCAATGCTTGAGGAGGATGTGAATGTGCTGAAGGTTTGTGGGTTTAGGATTTAGAATGTGATTTGTTCATAGGTTGTCAAGTTTTCATTTTTAAGCTGCTACAGACCAGTTTACAGTTACAGTCCTGTTTCAGGTTTATTGGTTTCACTGGGTCTGTGTTGGCTGGTCTGTAGGTCATGCATTCTTTGTGTTGTGTCAAATAGAATGCATGTTGCTGACAATAGTAACTGATGGGTGCCACATTTTTTGGATCAATACTTATGCAGGACTTTTTCATAGCAGAGGGTGATGGACTTCCACGTGGGGTAGTTGAGAATGCAGCTGCCCCTGTTAAACATGTTTTGAGCATGTACAGCCTTGATGTATGTATCTCTCATTGCTTGGGGACAAAACATTTGCACACCCAGAAGACCCTCTTCAAAACTAGACATTTTTATCAATTTTGGGTGTATTTTTAAGAAGCACATGGATGTAAAATTTCTGAATTGAAGTGGTCTGTTACATTTTTGCCCTCTTTTAGTGTTTTGCAGTTCTCCAAGTGTCAGTTGCAGAGATGTCAACTGCCATCTTTAAGCTGTTTTAGTGAATAATAGGTTAAGAAACACATCAAAGAAAAAGGACTAAGGAATCTGGGTTGAAGAGATGGCCATTTTGCGGCAGCCAATTTATGAGGTTGGTAGGGGAAGTGCTTTGAGCTCAAACTATGTTGAAGTTTCTGCGGATGTCAATTTGCAGACCAATGAAGTGATTGAGACTTTCAAGCGTATGAGTGAGCAAATGGTGGGTGGCCATGAAATCACGGGACGCCAAGGGCCACATAGCAGTTTGGATTCAGACAAGCTTCTGCGCATCCTGTGCCACCGCAATGACCAAGTTGCATCAAAGTTTCTCAAGAAACAATACAAGTTGTCATCCACATGAAGTTGGACCTCTTAGAACTATATCCTCTAATCCTCAGAAAGGGACATCGGAAGAAGCTCAAGGTTCCACCACAGTATCCAAGGCTCTCCTTGCTCTTTGATTTCCTTGTAGCCAGTCTTTTTTCTCTTATAGTATATAACCCAGCATGTTGTCCATGAAATTTTTCATGGTTTTCTCATATAAGGATTTTCTGAGAGTTGCACTTGTGATGGGTGGGCACTGTAGAGTTCCCCAAGGAGTGCACTGTTGGCAATTTTTAAGTGCATGAGGTGTTAATTTTGTTTTAATCAACACATTCTCGTGCCAGATTGACAGACCCGTTTTTTTCTTTCTTTTCTTTGTATTCCCTCTGTACTAATTCTTATTTCCCCATTTGTAATTGTAATATTGCAGTTATCAAGATCATTAAAATGTCTCTCTTTTCGCTTTCTACTAATATGTTAGATGTTGCACATTTATTTCAAGTTAAAATATTACCAGTTGCATCTTTCAGCTGCTTAAGGAAGGGGTTTTGTGGGTAAGTCACACTTTGAGTTTTACCTCTTCTTCATAGCTTTTCATCAAAATGTTTAGTTCTAACCATTGTTTCTGAACAACAAAGCTTACTCTTTGCAGCTTGTCTATTGAACCAAACCCAGTGGGGGGACGAAAACCACCTTTGCTCATCAAAGAAAGCATGTTGTGTTTGGAGATCGACCCAGCTGTTTCGAATTTGAATCTTCAAATGGGTTTCTTTCCAAGCTCCTCCAGTCTTCAATCCTCCAAGTGAGGATTTTCTCAAAACCCTCCTCCTTTTGTATGTGTGTATGTATTTGTATATTGTAGATACATCATCTGTTGGTGCTGATTCTTCTGCCCTTTTCCTCTGGGCTCCCTCTCTCTCCTTTGTGTTTTCCTTTCTTCTTCTTCTTCTTCTTCTTCTGCGGTTTTCTCTAGTCTTTTTAGTCATATGTTTTTTGTTTGTTTTTTATTTTAGTTTTTGTTGGGCTTGGCCAAAATTCAAAAAAAAGGTCCTGGGGTCAAACCCAGTGGCATGCAGGTGAAACCTCTGCCAGCCCTCTGCCAATGAGCTTGACTTGGGGGTGCCAACGGCCACTTGAGTTGTGTGAGTCTTCCCAAGAAAACGAAGGAAAAAAAATCATTTCTTGGCTGATAAGTTCTATTTACATGGGGAATTTGTGTCCTAATAGGGAGGAGGAAAATTTCTCTTTAAAAAAATGAAAAGGAGGAAAGTAATTGTCTTATCCATTTTCCTTTTCCAACTTGTTGGGTTTGTGAATTTCTGTAATATCAATTCAATCATGAAATCAACCCCAGAAAAAAAATCACCCCAAATGACAATATTATAATAATTAATATTATCACCACATTAGCATTAAAGGATTGTACTAGAGGAGCTATCTAGTTTGTTCATTCTCAATACAGAAACATAAATAAATAAATGAATGAATTTTAAAAGACTAAAAAAAGTACGTTTTTCTAAAAAAAAGCCACAGTACAGATCTTCATATCCCCAGAGGGAAATAATAATAATAATAAGAATAATAATAATAATAATAGATATAATAACCATAATCATAACCTCATCAGAATCTGGGGAGGTTTTGTTACATTGCCTGCAACAAAAAAAAAAAACAAAAGAATTTTCTTTTAAAGAAATAAGTAGTTACTCTATTTCCCAAGTTTCCACTGGTAAACTCTGAAAAGAATTAGGGGGGAAAAAGGGAAAGAAAGGAAAAACACGAATTAATTAGTCAATTAATTAGTTAATTAATCAAGCCTAATTAATTAAGCTTTACTCTTAAAATCTGCAACCTACACCAAAAACTAGGTATCTAGTTACCGTACACTTCCACGTGGCCACTATAGGAAGCACGTGGTAGTTAGATGAGTAGGTTTGTTCAGAAACGAGAAGGTGATGAGGTATGGGATGCTTGCCACTTGGCTTCCCAGATGGGTGTCCGCGTGCCATCACTCTGGGGGTGGGGGGGTGGGGGAGGAAAAACACGCACCCCCCACCTCACCTCCCCTCCCCTTTCCCTTTTCTTTTTTTCTCTAATTTTGGCAAATCTTTTAACCTATTTGGCTACCTACTAACTACTCTCTTTCAGAAAACGACATATTTTATTGTGTTTTAGTGCATTGCCAATCAAGCACCGCCTTTTTGTATTATTGGGTTTTTTCCCCCTTTTTTGGATTGCCACCCCGCAAAGTTTGTTCTCTTTGGGGGTGTTTGAAACGTATTGCTGCGTAAATAAAATATGGCCTTCCTAAGTGTTGGGAATCAATCCCATTTATGACTCTTGAAGAGACATTTGTCTCGTGCAAATTTTTGGATGGGTTGTTTCAAAGCCAAACCAACCAACCGACCAACCGACCCACCAAACCAACTCACTTATTTTGATGATTAACAGGAGCGTCAAACTCGATTAATTTTGATGACCAACCCTTAAATAAATGCCTCATAAGCTAAAAATGGTTTCTTTTCAATTTTTTATACTTCAAAAAAAGAAAAAGAAAAAAGGGTGTGAAGTATTGTGGAACAACCATGGAAATTTATATGTTCTTTTTTCTTTTCCAAATTGCTTTGGAATTATTTCCATTTTCCTAAATGCCCTTCCTAATAACTACCTATTGGGAATCAATCCAACTAGGTATGACTCTTCAAAAGATAATTTAGTAAGTGCAAAATTTCAAAGGGTTTGAAAGGTGTAAAGTGAATTAAAGAACTCATACATTTGATGATTAACCCCATATAAGCTTTTAAATAGGTCTTTCTTCTTAAGTTTAAGTTAAATGGGAGTGAAGGATTGTGGAACAATGATAGAATTTTCTTTCATATTCTTCTTTTCCAAATTCGTTTAGATTTTTTCCCCTTCATCTTTTCCCTTCATGTTTTTGGGCGGTTGGAAACCACATGTTGTCCTTTTCAAACCCGCTTATATGTTCAAAATAAACCACAATAGAAAGATAACTTTGGTTCTTGGCCTTTTTTTTATGTAGTGTATAATTTTTTTCCTACACTTGTAAAAATTAGTTCCCCGCCAACTTTTCAACCAAAAAAAGATATCAATCTTTCCAAAATCCTTAAAAAGAATGATGGCCTTTAGAAAAATTTGATATTACTTTTACAACAAAATTATGGCATTTAGAGAATTGAAATGCGATTCACATCCCAAAAGAAAATGATGACGACCTTTGAAAATTTATTAATTGTTGGCTATTTTGACCCATTGGAAACACTACATCTCCTTACATTTTGTAAGGCCTTGAATGCGACAAAAGTTCTGCTTGTAGCGGCGCCCGGCAGCTTCTATGAACATGCATACAACCGCATCATCACCGCAAAAAAATAATAAAAAATGGAATTCTATATCCAACACTCTCATTGCACAAAAACCCAAATGGGGGAAGCTTCTATGAACCCACAATCACAGCACCACCACAAAAAATTAAAGAATGAAATAAAAAATCATTCCATGAACAAAATACGGGTCCAACAACCCCCGCCCCCCTAAAAAAAAAATAGGGAAAAAGAAAAAACACAGACAAAACCCCAAAGTAAAACCATAAAACTATTTTCCATTTCACACATTTGCACATACCAAACTTCTTACTTATAAACAACATGGTTTCAAAAGACAAAACATAACAAAAAAAATTATATATAATGTTTTGTCCACTCCCCAAGTTAACAATTCTCTACAATTTTTATATTTTCCCATGGACCACAATTTGCTTTGAGAGGGTTCAAAAACAAAACAAAACAAACTCAACTTGAGTTAACTTAAGCTAACCTCACTTAACTTATCTAGACTACAATTTAAAAATGAATTTAATTAGAGAATAATAATAATAAGAAGTGGTAATAAACTACATAAAAGTTGTGTTGTTTATAGGGTTGGTGTGTTAACTTTAGGTTGCCTATTTGTGGCTAGTCGCCAACCAGCCCAGGGCCGGCGGGGTGGGTTGGGGTGGGGCTGCCCTTTGGTTCCTTCCTAAGCAAAGCAGATTCCAGACCCCTGGAAACGTGGGGCGGAGGCAATTGGAATCGTAGGGTGAAGAAGCATGGAAACGTGGGGTCTACAGTACTGGAATAGCAAGAGCATGGAAATCCAAGAGTTTCCTTTCTTCTTCTTCTTCTTCTTCTTCTCATCTCTTCAAGAGTTTCCTTTCTTCATCATGTCCTTTCCTTCTCCTTCTCATCATCTTTGATTTGTGTTTGTGTTAAAGAATTCTTCTTTTGATTCCGACTTTCCTTTTTTTTAGGAGTAATAATATATTTTGATTCACACGGATATTTGAGTCTGTGTGTGTTTTTTGATAAAGAATTTTTCTTTTGATTCTGATTTTCTTTTTTTCTAGGAGCAATATATATATATTGATTCACACACAGATTTGATGCATCCCATGTGGAAGGAAATGCAAACAGCCAAATTCCTTTTTTGTTTTCACTGTATTTTAATTTGTTTTGTTTTGTTTGCTAGCTTAGTTTAGACAAAGCACTTCCCTAAGTTTGTTATTATTGAGAGTTTTGTATCATCACATTCTCTAATAATAGTCTTCTTATTGCTTCTTCTTTTCTTTCGGTTGTGTAAGTGCAAGAGAATTTCTTCTTCTTCTTCTTCTTTTGGTTTTGTAAGTGCAAAAGAAGAACAAAAAAAAACAAAGAGCGGTGGTGGGTTGTGGGCGGTGGTGGTGGTGAGTGTTAGGATTTTGGGAGTTGGGTGCAAACAAACAACAACAGCACTAACTGGGTTGGGTGGCAAAGAGAAAACAAGGAAGAAGAGGGAGGAGATTCATAGACATACTCATAACTGGGTGCTACATTTGTAGATATATATATAAATTCCAGTTTGTTGGAGTGATTGTGAAGTGCAATCTGGAGGAGATTGGGTTGTAGTAGAAGAAACTAGAAAGCTGAATTTAACTTAGAAAGAGGAGGTATCTGCTTGGGGAAGAGTGCAGTGGAGAGCTTGAATAAAGCAGTTGAGAAGTATGGCAATGTTGCAGAAAATGGCGTCTATAGACGCCCAGATGAGGCTGCTAGCACCCAAGAAAGTGTCAGAGGATGACAAGCTCATCGAGTATGACGCCTTGTTGCTAGATCGATTCCTTGACATCGTTGAGGTCTTGCATGGGCAGGAGCTTAAAGAAACGGTACTAGCTGTTGCCTGCTTGCTGCCTTTTGCTGTTGTTTTTGTTTTCTTCCTGTCTCTGAGTGAATGGTTACAGTTGGAGCTGGATTCCACCATCCCTTGCTTTGAATGAAGCTCTCAGCTCATGTGGTTTTGCAATTCTAGTCCCTTGATTGCCACCACAATATCTCTACCCCCTATCTCGTGCTTCAAAAGATTTGCAAGTCCTGAGGACAATCATCTTGTCGTGTGAAGAACAGGCTGGCTTGACCTAGTCTCAGCTCTGATGGGTACAAATCCAGCTTGAAAATCTGTTGACATGGTTTGAGATGGAGTCGGACCTCATGGGTTCTCTTTCTTTCTCTGAATTTTTCCAGTGAAGATGGGGATGGATTCAAGGATGAGGGTTTTGAGAGGGTGTTGAAATGTTGTTTTGAAGCTCTAGCTGTGAGTGACTGATGAACTCTCTTTTTGGGGGTTTCTGTTTGGTTTTACCACAACAGGTGCTTAAGTGCTATGAATTGTCGGGCATGTATAGTAAGAATGGAGATCTGGAGAAGCTGAATGAGCTTGGAGATCTCTTGAATGGGTTGGATCCAGGGGATGCGATCGTGGTTGCCAGCTCCTTCTCTCACATGCTCAATCTCTCTAACCTGGCAGAGGAAGTGCAAATTTCACAGCGGCGCCCAGTTCGGAATGCCAAGAAGGGTGATATCGGAGATGAGAACAGTGCACTCACTGAGTCAGATTTGGAGGAAACTTTCAAGCGCCTGGTGAAGCAGCTCGGCAAAACGCCTCACGAGATTTTTGAGGCCTTGAAAAACCAGACTGTGGATTTGGTGTTTACTGCACACCCCACTCAATCTGTTCGCCGATCTTTGCTCCAAAAGCATCAACGGTAAAATTATCTTATCCTTTGCTATAATTCAGCTCAGATGATTGCCTGGAGCTTATCCGAGTTCCCCCACCATCATAGCCTTGCATGGCTTGTGGATCTGCCCTTTCCATTCCTTCTCTCTGTTTGGCACTTTTGGAAATGCAAATGGTCACTCTCACAGTTGGCAACATGGTCATTGTTGGCAACAGAGACCACAAATGATGGGCTTGATGATGAACAGCGTAGTGTTTATGTGGTATGTAAACTAATTTCTGTTTCTGTGGAATTGGCAGTATCCGAAGTTGCCTGTCACAGATGTATCAGAAAGATATCACAGATGATGAGAAGCATGAGCTAGATGAGGCACTCCAAAGAGAGGTATGAACAGCCTTTCACACATTGTATGCCATCCTTCAAGCTTGAATGCCACCCTCTTCATTTTGGTTTCTAGTGGAGGATGTTGATGTTTCTGTTTTTCTTATCAAATGGGTATTTTCTTTTTTTTTCCTGTCCCCCACCAAAATCCAGATCCAAGCTGCATTCCGCACAGATGAGATTCGTCGCTCGCCTCCCACACCCCAGGATGAAATGCGTGCTGGAATGAGCTACTTTCATGAAACCATTTGGAATGGTCTTCCCTTGTTCCTTCGACGAGTAGACGCTGCCCTCAAATCTATTGGTATTGATGAGCGACTGCCATATAATGTGCCCCTCATTCAATTCTCTTCCTGGATGGGTGGAGATCGGGATGGTGAGTGTCTCCCACTAACAATTCTTCAGCACCCATTTGCACATTTCTTTGGAAATGCTTTCACATCATTCAAGTTGTTGTGGGTATTGTAGTACTTGAATGCAAATTAGAAAATGGTGTGAGCTTTTCTCTCTCACACATCTTTTGAGTCTGGGTTATTGTTTCACAGGAAATCCACGTGTAACACCAGAGGTAACAAGAGATGTCTGTTTGCTGGCAAGGCTAATGACAGCAAACCTGTATTTCGCTCAAATCGAAGATCTCATGTTTGAGGTTGGACAAAAGAAAAACCTTGTCATCTTTTGTGCTTCAAGCTGCAGTGATGGGAAATCCTAGAAGCAAAATATGTTTGAATAATATATTTTATCAAGGTTAGGGACCTATGGTTTGGAACTAGTTCTGATGGGAACTCCTCTGCTTTGGTTTGCCATGCAGTTGTCAATGTGGCGCTGCAGTGATGAACTCAAACAAAGAGTCACGAGACTGGAGGCACAGACCAGGAAGGAGGCTAAACACTACATTGGTAATCCAGTGCCATCTTGTTGTTGCCACTTCTTTCTGGAAAGGATTTCTGCCTTTTTGCATCTGTGACCACTTATGATGACAATGACAATGAGAACAAGCACAGTCAAGGCTTTTCTGTATACTGAATTCAGATCTGGAATGTAGATTTGCTCCTGTTTCAGGGGGCTCATAAATAAATATCTTGATATTTTTAAATTTGATATGTGATGTAGAGTTCTGGAAGCACATTCCACCAAGTGAGCCTTTCCGAGTTCTTCTGGGTGACATGCGAGACAAACTCTACCATACTCGCGAACGAATTGGGCAATTGTTAGCCAGTGGCAAGAGTGACATATCCATTGATGACACGTTTACAGATGTATCACAGGTACTGTGTTCTTCCTCTTCTCCTCTAGCTTCTTCTGTTGGATGAACCACCCCTTATGCTTTCATCATGTTTATTTGAAGTCAGAAAACATGTAGTGAAATCGTTGAGGAGCGAAAGACCGTTGGAACTAGATAGTGGGTTGACTGGAAAAAAAATTTATTGCTGTGTTGCATTGCAGATCCTGGAGCCCTTGGAGCTCTGTTATCGTTCACTAATTGAGACAGGAGACAGACCCATTGCTGATGGTAGTCTGCTGGATTTCATGCGTCAAGCATCTGT
>Ga0116228_10003515_pt1 | contig 13754 bp, 8 predicted proteins | sample S1TSphfallax_2_FD_89694 | JGI IMG/M metagenome (GOLD analysis project Ga0116228, IMG submission 89694) | Host-associated microbial communities from peat moss isolated from Minnesota, USA - S1T2_Fc - Sphagnum fallax MG | ecosystem: Host-associated > Plants > Peat moss > Unclassified | place: USA... | reverse complement strand
TTTAAATTCGCCAAATTGCAATAGAAAACAATCTTTTTTGGGTTGTCATCACATTCATATGTACTTGCGACAATATTTAATATTTAAGAGATCTTTGGAAACATGTCACCAATTAAATCTACCTAGTGGTTCTCACCGCTCAAGCTCCATTAGGAAGTTGCCCAAAAAAAATTTAAAAACAAAAAAAAATGTCATCCCTCACTTAATGTTTGCAAATTGATACATGAAATTAATTCTGTAAATCCATTAATGTGAAAAATGCATTTTTGAATGGTTATATTGGAGAATAAGTATTCATGAAGCAACTACATTGCTCAAGACCTTTGTGGTTTCAAGCAATTTCCCCTAGCATTATTGTATGAAAGAATTGACATTCATGTGCTACATTTTGGGTTTTAAAAAAAAGTGAAGTTCACCCAAATGTGTGCGTGAAACATATCAATGATGTCCTAGTTTATATTTTAGTCTAGATGGACAATCATTATTAATGAGCAATTATCTTGAATTACTTGTGAAATTGAAAATATATTTGTTTGCCAAATTTGACATGACAAATGTCAAACTTACCCAATACTAATTAAGAATCTAAACGACATAAGATTGAAAGAAGGGATGGTTAATTTGTTCTACAGAAAACTTATTTCAAATTTACGAAGTTCAACATGAAGACATGTAAACTACTATCTATTTTTATATAGCTTGATGTAAAGCATGATTCCCCAAAATAAAATGGACAAGAAAAAAAATGAAAAAGATTTCATATTTTCAAATTGTAAGGTGTTTGATGTATCTCATCATCGACACACATTTTAATATTTCATTTGTTATGGGTTCTATTGCCCAATTTATGACAAATCTCAACCTGTTTTATCAGGGTGTTGTAAGCAAAAAAACATTGCTACCTACAAATCACAAAAGATAATGATCTCAAATTTCAAAATAATTTAAGAATAATCCAAAGAATTAAAAGTGCAAGTTAGAAGATGGTGTGACTTTAATTGGGGTGGAAATGTACACGCATAAAGATCTATCACAAGTAATAGTTTTTGTCTTTGATTACTGGAGTTTTTTTTGGCAAAGCAAGAAACAACATATCGTTACTCTATCAAACATTGAGGCTAAGTATATGGAAGTCATACAATTCACGAAAGAACCATTGTGGTTGCAAAAGTTAATGATGAAATCAAAGTTTCCTCCCAATTTTATTTGTCTTTTTTTTTTTTTAAATGATCAATTATGACAATCAATCTTGTATTGCAATTTTTTCAAACAATTTTTTTCACTTATGCAATAACACATTAACATGAAGCATTTTGTGAAAGGAAAAGTAGAAAGTGAAAAAGTTATTTTAATTTACTTCCTAAAAATCAAATGGTAATAAATATATATTGACAAAATCATTATCACAATAGTAGTCTTGTTCCTTTTGTAGTATATTCCCTAATTAAACATTTGAAAGAAAACATAATAATTATATGATAATTCAATGCAAGAACATGGAGCAATGAAGGTGCATCACTAAATAGATGCACAAAGAACAAAGTTTGTTGTTTTCTTTTAAGGTTTAGGAATGAGACCTAAGTTCATGGGGAGTGTTACATGATGATTTGTGGATGAACAATATATGTTCATTCATATATTGTTAACCATATATAGTTATATGGTTAACAATGTTCAACCACATGTCAAATAATTAGAACTTGAACTTGAAGAGGTGTGTCACCAAAGGGCCATATCAATTATATACGTATAATGAATCTCCTTCAACATGAAAATGTGTGATTGAAAGAAATATTACTTTGCTACCATTATTGCAAGTTTCACACACAAAACTTTACATAGGTGGTTTACATGGGTAAAGTGAAAGGAAAAAATTTATATTATAATTTACCATGGTTCCACTTGTTCATCTACAAGTGCATCATAATGTGTTTTCCATGAATGGTGCATTGGTGGATGTTTCAACTAAGACGAATTGGCGATTTTTAGGTTCATCCCTTTTGCAAGAAAATTTTGGTTAATGAGTAATGTTAATACATACTAAATGCATTATGTACTTTTATATGTTGAAAAAGTGTTAGCAATGGCTTCTAGGAGTCCAATGTCCAAACCAAGATTGGATCATTATGATTTCAACTTTGGAATAACCAATGTTGACCAATTCTTCATTTTAAATAATGAATGAAGCAAGGTTTTTGTGAAATTATTTTTTTGTCCAACATGAGGTAAAGATTATTTTTGGGTGGAATCATATTAATAAGAAAAAAATTTCAATGGCAAAAATAATGTTTTTTGGGTTTTCTAGGTGTCAAAGTTTGAAATCGATTTTGAAATAAATCATTAGATTCCTATATTAAATTTCAACGTTTAGCAAAAAAATAAAGAAAAATGTTTAGCTTTTTTTAATAGTTATATTTTGTTAAATTGTCTTGCGGATGATCACCATTTTGGTTACATCACAAAATTAAGGAAAAAACATTGTTACGTGGTATCAAATAAACATATTTAGAAATTATTTGAGACCCGCTTATTAACAAATTTATTGTCTAAAAAAATCCATTGTTACCAATTTTTCCAATTACTTTTTATTTCAATTTCAAAATATCAAAACTACTATTAGCCTTAAGGTGGTTTTTTCATATGGTCTTTAATTTGAGAATTCCATGCCAAAACTTGTTCATATTTGCCCTTTCATGTTATTGCCTTTCAATTGTCATGTGTGGAAATTGAATGTTTTTGTCCTCCCGAACAACACTAACTCATATTTGAATTCAAAAGTCAAATCACATTCAACAAAAGATTGATCTTCTTTTTTTTAAAATTAAAAAATTGGTATCAATTCACAATTTTCTTGGTGTAATTGATGCACAATTTCTTTTTAATGTTTTCAATAGGTGAATAATGAATTTCATGTTCTAAAATCAATGGAAATGAAAATTAGGTTAAACTTGTTTCTATAAACAAATTTTCATTCCATGTGCATGTTGAATACAATTTTCATTGTGTAACCTTGAATTCAAGTTTATAAACATGAGTTGGAAGTGGGAATTAAATTGGAAAAATGCAACCAAATGAAAAATGATAGCTCAAAAGTTTTAATGTTGAAAAATTAGAAAAATAATTGAAACAAAACATAACCGGTTGTGAATCTATTTTTTATTTCCATCAAAACAATACTTGACTTAGAAGGGCTTCACTAATTCTTTACCAAACGAAACTATTATATAGGTAGGTCTTTGTTTTATTCTTTGCCAATTGTAGACATTGGAGGTTGGTTATGGAAATCTACCCTTGGACCATGTTGACAACTAACCATTTGTTCAATAATTGGCTAACTCTGGTGTTAAAAACATGAGTACCACACCTATATTATCAATATTTAAAATCTTAGAGTGTAAAATGTTAACCACAATGACATGTGAAAGTGAATGCCTTCATACATGTATATAGTGTTAGCCATGAATTGTGATTGCATTGACATATTTATAATGTAATTGTTGAATTTTATGAAAGAAATGTTGAAATAAAGGTAAATATAAATGTTTTGATCTAGTTTGCATCATCGATATTAATCATAATATTGGATTTAACATTTTTTATAAATGTTAAAATTTAACATTTAATGTGTCTAATTCAGTTTGTTCCTCATGCACCCTAAGTTTTACACAAGTGAAACTTATGTACATACCAATTAACTAATGTTGATATCTAGATAGTATGAAAATAAAATTGCATTATTATTACCAAAACTTTCTAACCACAAATTTGACAATTATTAATACCAACATGGTGTCCATTTTGAAATGTGTATATTTCATCAATTTCAGTTTTGTCAAAACTTGTCAAACACGGACTTGTTTGGTATATTCAAATGGACATATATCAAGGTCCAACATTAGTCCAAATGTTACTTTTTCCACCAAAGGAAATGTCATTGAAAAAGCCATAACATGTTACATTTATGGGGTTCATAGCTATGGGGTTATATAAAAACCTTATTTCACATAATTAGGTTTTTTAATATTAAAATTTGATGAAACAACAAAAAGAGGACTTAAGATGTGAATGTGATTTCCAATGGTTGACAACGAACAAAAAGGGAAACAAATGGCTTTTAATCATAGTGTCCTAAAATGTGTTAGGGTGTACAATGGTTCATTAAGGGGATTATTTTAATGTGTACCTATGGGTGATGGGATAACAATAATGTCAGCAACATGATTATGATGATAATAATATCCTAAAAAGGATAATAAGTGTTAAAACTTTACAAAATTTGCATCAAACAAAATATAGTTCAAGGGTGTTATATGAAAGACCCATTTTTTTTCCTAACTTATTATTACCTAATTTTTTAATATGCACATATTTAAGCCAATAGAAATTTAATCATAATTTATTTGCATAAAATCTTAATACCTTTTACACTTTAAGTTTGAATACTTGAAGTTGTGACTAATGATGAGGACGTAATTGAACATGGCAAGATCATGTGATAAAACTATTGTTTTTTGACATATTGTATGTACAAATATCATATCTTCCAACTAGGTAATTATGAGGTGGTAGAGCAAAATAACCATCTAAAATATAAATGTTTTCAAAATGATTCAATTGTCAATGGTATAAATGTATCTTTTGTTTCATGTTCCTCCTTGTTTGGGTATTAGTTTATCATTTATTAACATATTAACCAAACTTAATAATATGAATTGAATAACTATTAATAATTCACTTATTAGCTTATTAATTGAACCTACTAAGAATCAATACCTATGTATTAATATTTAATGCATATATCATATTTTAAAACCTTTTTTAATACTAACGGGATTGACACATATTATGTAATAATTTTATCTTGGTTTTCAAAATAAACACAGTCCTATTATAAATCTAATCATATTGTAATTTTTATCAATAACTAATATATGGGGCCTTATTTTTTATTCACATATTTCATAAATAATATATAGGGGAAACTTAAATGCATAAAATGTGAATGTAAAGGGGATGAACTAAACATTGTCATATTTTGTTAAATGGAGATATTGAAGCATGATTCCTCTTGACACCAAGTTGAAAGTGTTTGCCATATCCAATTGGAAAATTACCTAGTCAAGAATGCATTAAATGTCATGGACCATTGCTTCACAATCACCTTTGTGGCCACCCCAAATTGGTTGGGGGAATACATGTTGAAAATGAACATCAAAATCAAAATGCACAATTGGTGAAAGATAGGGCATTTGCAAGCTACAATGAATCATCCTTTACATTTGAGGAGTCCATTGTCACCAAATTTTCATAATAAAAACATTTGTCCCACTAACACCATTTTCTTCCCATCACAATTGAATCATCTAGTTTACAAGAAAAAAATTGAAATTTCTTTACATTGTATAGAATTTAATGAAATGATCAAATTGCAAAAATTACAAAGGTTTGTTTTCCCAAGGGACTTTTTAAAATATTGCATTCTTAGGCTTTTAAAAGTCCATTACACTATTATTTTATTTCCATGTGAAACCATATTTCAATATTTTAGCTAATTAATCATGCACAATGATTTGAAAACAAAAATTTATTCGTGAATCCATCACATCAATGAATGTTATAAAGTTGATCGATAAGTTTCATAGGTATATTAATGTTCTAAACTTAGAAAGTATTTTATGTGGTCTATATAAACAATTTGATTGTGATTCAACAATGGTTTGTTAGTATAATATTATTTTTCATAAAATGAATATTTAAAGAAAATATTGCAAAAATAATAATGTTGTGGACCATTTAATCATTAGCAATCTTGAAAAATGACCCAATGAAGTACATTTAAAGCATTTCCAATGGCACATTATACAACATGTTTTAGATGAAAATCAATAAAAATTTGTTTGACATGCTCAATAAAATCATTGTCATTCAACATCTATGCTAAATATGTTGAAGCTAACAAAAACAACTACATAGTATAAGACATGTTCTTAATTGACCAAATATATTGTTTGGTCGATATGGTTTGCCATTAGTAGGTTCTAGCCTTTTATAATCCTATTTTCATGCTTATGGGTGAGAATGTTGAATATGGATGAAACTACTCATAGGCACATTATAATTTACATTTAACCAATACAAAGATGATATATAACACACCTATGGGTTTGTCAAATGGTAATGGGGTTGAAAACCCTTGTCAATTCCTAAATTTGTAACAAAATGCAAACCTAAGGCACGTTCTTTAGCTCCTATAGCAAAAGAGGGTATGAAAGATTAGGATGGGATTCTAAAATGAGTTTGTAAATCAAGCTCATGGCCATATCAAACTACACAAACTAAGAATATAATTAGTGTAGTTTGGAACTAAAATGGTGCACAAACCAACCATAGACAACTCACACTCACAAGGCACACCAAACCCAAATTTAGGGAAGAGTCATGTTCTCCTCCCTACATTACATTGCAACTCCCCATGGGGGCTACATTGAATGACATTTTTTCCTAGGACTTTTAAACAAAAATCCTTAAATTGTCAAATCATGGATTTGACAACTATGGGGGGATTCATAACTATTTTATTTCAATTCAAATTAAAATCTCTTGAAAAAAAACTCATAGCCTTTGAAAATAGCTTTGCAACAATGCATCAAGCTCCCAAACTGAATTGATTTGACCCTTTGGTAAAACATTTGAATGATTGGGAATAATTTTGGTAGTTTGATTCCCAATTATTTTTCAATTAGTCATAACTTATGTTTCAAAAATCTTAAATTTGGAAACACAATCATTTAAAAGATATTTGACATTGAATTTTGTGAGCCATACCAACATAGCCATGGCCGGTAGTCTCAATTTTTAAAGAGTAGTGTAAGGGATATTCAAGTGTGATGACGTTATTAAAAGCTTTTAACAACTTCATGTTAAAATAGGGGTTGATGAATGCGCACAATTGTGTGGGGGGTTGTTTCCTTTTCTGGAATACGGTATTGGTTGGGTTAGTTCTTTTCTTCAACAAAGCTAGTAACCATAATTTTAGGACTTTAGTGGCGTAATTAGGAATTAGAAATCTCTTAAGGGTTGGGATAGAAATAGACACCAAATTTCATGGTGTGTAACAAAATAATAATCTTGTTCTAGTATTTAATAGCAAAGATGTTTGGGATTTATGAAATAGGTGAGAGGGGGTTATGAAAAGCCCAAAAGAGATAGAACAACCTTATAAGCATACGATTAATACAAAACACCTTAACAATCAAATAAACAAGGAGGATAGGGTGGTAGTGGCAACTTGAGTTTCATGATGAATGGAACATTTATTTAGATTAGGGTTAAGCTCCATAAGGAGTTGCGATTACATGTGGAGTCCTAGTTTGTGCCGCAATGATAATTCATAGTTGTAGGAAATTTAGGATGCATCAAATGGTGCAAATTAAGTAGTATGCCTTGCCATTAAGAAGCAGTCGGTGAATTGGACCGCGCAACCAATGATAGTGTCCAACACTGGGAATTGAAGACCATGCGAAGATGGAGGTGTCTTCAATCTCGTAACAACCTTCACATACAGTTTCAGGTTCATCACCAGAAGTAGGGTCGACTTGCAACAAAATCACCAAGGTGCGAGAGTTATGGGAAATGTGGTAGTACCAAGCTTGAGGGGGATCAACTTCAAGACGAATGTGCACTTCTCGCGATTCGGGTTTTTCATCATGGGGATGTTGCATCAACGTCAAATCTAAAAACGACTCCAAGGTCGGCTCTTCATTTGCTTGTGCAACTTGAGGCCTGTAAAACGTGGCCATACGCAACGCCATAATTTCAAGGAAAAGAGAAAAGATCTTCAACCAAATCGAATCGATGATGAATGTGTGGGGGACTTATGACTTCAAAATGCGCGATCAAAATTTATAGGCCAAGGGAAAGGGAATAAATGCGTAAATGATAGTTTAAAACCATGGTAAAGTAAAACTTTACTGTCAAAGGAAAAAATACAAAGGTTTAAATGAAGTTACTTGAGGGAAAAGTGAAAAGAGGTGAAAAAGAACCTTCTCCTTCTCCTTCCATTAAGCCTTCGAGCATAAGAACCTTCTCCTTTTCCTTCCATTAGCCTTCAACCCTAAAAACCTTCTCCTTTTTTTTAAAAGGGTAAAGTTGGATCATTTTGGCTCTATCTTTGCTAGACATTATTTTCAACTCAAATCTTGAGAAATCTTGTTCCCTCAACCTTTCTGGGTAGGAGAAAAATGAGTATTTCATGGTAGATGGTAGAAAGAAGGAAAGTAAAATGAGAATCTTGTAATAATTTTGAAGGAATGGAAATGAGTAATGATAATGTTGGGAGGTTGGAACCTTAGAGAAATCTTATAAACCTTCTTGGGTTTTGTAGCGTAGCGTCTTAGTTATTTAATTATAGATCTTGAGATTTGGTAGGAGGACATGTCTTGAAATTAGCTTTCTAATAAGCCAAGGCAAGCTAGATTTTAGTAACCTATGTGTTAGAAACAATATTCCAAGTGATTGGTGGTCTGCAATCGAGTTGAATTGATTGCCTTCGTAAAACCTTTTCGGGTTTAGTAACATAACTCCTCACTTATTTAGCTACAGGTATTGAGATTTAGTAAGAAGGTGTGCCTTGAAGTTAGTTTTATAATAAGCTTAGGCAAACCAAATTTGAATAACCTATGTGTTAGAAATAATATTCCAAATGACTGGTGGTTTACAGTCAAGTTGACCCGACTACCTTCACAAAACCCTCTTGAATTTAGTAGTATAACTCCTCACTGGTTTAGCTGTAGATCTTGAGATTGGGTAGGAAGGTGTGCTTGGTAATTACCTTTCAAATGAACAATGGCAAGCTGGATTTGAATAACCTATGTGTTAGAACTAATATTTAAAGTGATTAGTGGTTACAGCCAAATTAAACATGGTGTGGAGTCCTTAAAAGTTTGTTTAAATGAATCACAATTTAACATAAGATTCTAAGATTTGGAGTGTTTGAGTCTAGAAAATATATCTATCAATTTTAAGTCGTGAATGATGCATAGGAGGTTACTTAGTTTCAACTATAAACGCAATCTAACATCTAGAAATATACTTGTATTTTATTTTTCCTTCACCAGTCACATGTGTGCTTTCAAGCATAATCACCTTGTAGAACCGGGAGTAGAAGGACAAAAAGTCGCCTCACAAATTCATTTTTAATTTTATTAAAATAGGGCTAAACTAAGACAAGGTTTGGTCCTCCAAACCTTGCTCGAAAGTTTTAGGACACTGAACACTTTTAACACCCAAAATGAAAATTCATTCAAGAATGTTAAAATCCATTATTTCATTTTGTTTGAATCTTATATTACTTTCCCAAACCATTTCCTTTGTCATATATTTGTTTGGTCATAATCTCAACACTAGGGTCATAACCCATGTTTTAAAAAAAAAATCCAAGTAGTAACCAATGTGGTTACACATCTGATACATAAAATAACAAAGGTGGTTTTTTTTTTTTTTTTTTTGGAGGTGGAACCACTTTGGTCAATTTATTAGGTTTAAAGTGGCTATGGTGGCGAATCATCATTTGTAAATGTTTGCAAAATGGTGACAATCATAGGAAGCCCAATTGAACAATTTGGCGACATATATGTGAGGAGGGGAGTGCATTTGGCTACAAGGGAATACCGGTTTGAATTTCAAATTTAGGAAAACACTAATTTGGCAGTCCAACGGTTGCGATTCTAGTTATGGATCTAAAAGAACAATAATTCGAAAATCCAATTACATATAATTGAATTATGAAACAAATTGAAATTGAAATTCCATGTGAATTTAATCACAATGTGAATCACAAAATCTACATTTGAAAGGGATTTCAAAATGCATGGTAAAAAAAACAAAAATTATGTTATGTAATTTTCTTACATCCTTATATGGTCTATAGATGCAAATTTGTAGTTTAAAAAATCTTTGCAAAACCCTCAAACTTCCACGATTTGGTTATCAATTATGCATTTGCATAATAATGCACCTTGTTTTACCATTTGGCAATAACTTAATCATATGGAAAATTTTGTAAAATAAAATAACTGTTAATAATGGAACCTAGTGCACAAATCAAAATGTGTGCCCAAACAGTTGCACAATTTGTTTTTCATGAAAACAACAATGTTAGATGTCCATTCGTCTTCAACTGACCCATAATTTGGACAACAATAATTTCAGCCAACTTTATGTATTCCAAGAGGTTGAAGTTGAAGATAACTAATGTGGAGATTTTGCACCAAAGCCTCATAAAGGGATTAAGTTGGTTCTCTTCACGCAATGTTGTCTCAAAATTATGTAGCATGGTCGTCTTGAAATGATTAGACTACAAGTCAAACATGTGAGCTGAAAGCAATGGAAAAACATCTTGGTCCAATCCACCAATCTTATGAGGGTTACAAAAAGCCATTTTCAATGTGCTAAGGTGAAAAAATGAAGACTCTTTTGTAGTTATCGGATCAACAACCCAATATTGTGGGTACACCACACCCAATGTAATCATGATTTCCTATTCTAGAAATCACATTTCAAGCTTTGAAATAAGTTTTCAAATTGCCCCCTCACATTCTTCCTTGACCTTGTTCATTGCCATGTCGAAAACAATTATAGTGACAAGCTAAGGAGTTGTTGCACCTTCAATGTAAGAACTACAAATAGGGTAAAATAATGACAATATAACTTATACAATTCAAGTTGGGCCAATTTGATAGTCTCCACAAGATCGCATACAAAAACATCTTGGCCTTACACAATCTTGATGAACTTATAGACACATTCAAGTAATGGCAACAAACATGGCAACCCCAAAATCAGCTCCACGTCACATACAACACTCAAGTTTTTGCTACCAATATCATTTTTTGGACTTTTGGCGTGCATTTTCATAATGAGAGGCTAATACTCATAATAGAATCTTTTTGAAGAAAAAAACATTGAGATTTAGTGAGTTTTGACATTTTATAAATTTTTGTTGCCCTTGGTGTTGAGAAGATTCGTAAGCTTTTAGAATTCTACAAACTTTTTCGAAATGTGAGAAAAAAAACATGTTTTGTAAGATTCCTTCCAATTGATGCACTAAAAGGACATTTGACAAAGTGATGACCGCCAAGTTGGTTCAATGGGCAAAACAATGCACTTCAGTGATGAATGGAACAACTTTATTTTTAAAATGCGTGGTCACGCCTATCCGGTGGCCTTAGAATACACTGGATTTGTCACAACCAATGTTCACCAACTTTCTAACCAGTTTTTTCACCCTTAAACCACCAAAATCTAGCATACACTTAACCATCAAAGACAAAATGTTATCAGAGGTGGCAAACAAACTTACTGCCTCAACATATAGGAGGATGGGAATGCTCCTCCATTTTTGCACCACATACAAATGGATTGACAACCATTGTGTGTTATCAATCATGGTGACTTCATCAACACTAACTACAATGAAGGGGGTAGCAACAAATGTTGTTTTGGTAACCTCCAACAATACAACGTACATGACCTCTACCATCCTCCACCATGATGTGTTATACCAATGTTTTTTAGAAACATTCTTGACCTTCAAAAGCTAAAATAGATCTTTTAGGTTTTCGTAATTTGTCATGGGACGTCCATGAGTAAGAAGATGAAATATAACCACAAACTGCACATATTTTCATCTACGCTCAAAGGGCACATCTATTTGGATGTAGTCCAAAATAGATGGGTGGTCATTGGCAATGTAAAGACATTCATTATGAGCATGTAAATTTTTTTTGTTGAAGTATAATGATCTTGCATCAACACTTTGGCTTTTTGACAACTTTGGTGTTTCAACAAGCTATCAAGCTTGGTAGCCAAAAGCTTTTGTTTCCCTTCAACATAGGTGTAGACCCTACATCGAACTTGCTGCACTTCACCCTTTTCATCAAACACAAATTCTATCCATGGTAGCTTGGTCATCCAAGTATCTTGGAATTTCCTAGATCTTTCATTCAACTTGCGTTTCTTCCTTTGTTCATCTTTCTTGGCCATCTCCAATTTAATCCTAAAAGTTGAATTAAGATTAGACACAACACACTTAGATCTAGGGTTTAGGGAAGTAAATGATGCAAACTGTGAAGATGATGCATTAATTATTAATTATTGAGTAAGGTTGTGGACAAGGAAGATTTGGTGGAATCGAAAGTTCTTTAGCATTTTCAAAGGAGCCATAGTCACATTGTAGATTGTAGTTCATCAAGTTTCAAGGCATAAACTCTAAACTTCAAATTCAAAAAAATTCAAGTGCTAATAAACCCTAAACCGTTAAGCAACAACAAATTTTAGAGACATGAAAAGCTCACAATAAGTTTGGAAAAGGAAAAACTCTTAGCAACTTTGAGGATTGAAGAATCGACAATGAACATGGAAGAAAATAATAGATGTAGGTTGTGAGGTAACTTCATGAATCATAATTTATAGGTTTTAGAAATTAAAATCCATAATCTCTCCAAAAAAATTCAATAGAATTCTTTGGAGCAATTCCACACCCATTGACATTCAACCAACAACTAACCCAAGCCTCTACCTTGTAGACTATAGTAGTACAACAAATCTTTGGTTTTCCAAATTCCAATGCAACATTCATGAATCATCAAGCCTTGGGTCCCAACTCTCAGAATCCATCCCCTTGCTATCATTTTGGAAAATCTAATCTCATAAAATCCTATCATAATGCATCCTGAATCCCTAGAAATTTCTATTACTACTAATTTATAAACATAGTGTTAGCGAATTCTTCTTCCCTTTACATCACCATTGCTGGTGATGTACATAGGACATAAGAAGCAAAAGTAGCAAAAAACTCATGTTGGCAAGGTGTAACAATGGCAAACAATAGTCAGCAATGTGATAGTGATAGCTGACTTAGGATTTTGATTGGGATGTAGGGTGGCAATCTAGCCATTTGGTATTCATCGCAATAAACAAAAATTTCTAATTTTACCCCTGAATTTTATAAAGTTGTCTCACACTAACCTATAATTTTTTGACTTTTGGCAAATTTTTGCCAAAAAAAACGTTGGTCATAACAAGTTGTTCCAAGAACATGTGCAATGTGATGGTAAAAGTGGTTTTCTATAATGTGAAAATAAATTAGATAACAAATGTGAGTAACCACTTGTAAACATTTTTGCATTAAAACAATATTCACAATAAAATAATCACACCACTAGTACTTTGTGTGTGGTCATAAGGCAAGGTGAATTTTTTTAAAACAATAAAAAATACACTAATATTAAACAAGCAAAGAAAATATGAAAAGGTAAATCCTACCTATTTTTTAATTAATTTTAGTTACTTTAATAAGGCAACCCAATAACCTTTGAAATTGTTGATAATAATTTACCTATTATTTTCACCACTTTTGAAGGTGATGCTAACTAATTTAATTAGGTTTGTAAAAGGTGTTTGTTGACAAAATAATTGTCATTACGAAAAGATAATTTGGAAGATAATAGTTGAATTGAGTTAGATCAAACTTGTAATTAGGCTATAAAAGTTGGTAAATAGAGACTCAATTAAGGGTGTAGTAATACTAACATGTACCAAAAGTAGTCGTAACCACTATTTAAAATTTTGAATTTTGGATTGTCAAAATAAATAAATAAATAAATAAAATTATTTTTATAAAATTTTATTTTGAATACATTATGTAAATGCCATAAAAATGTGAAATACATCTAATGAGTGAAAAATATGTATAA
>Ga0116228_10003513_pt1 | contig 13756 bp, 17 predicted proteins | sample S1TSphfallax_2_FD_89694 | JGI IMG/M metagenome (GOLD analysis project Ga0116228, IMG submission 89694) | Host-associated microbial communities from peat moss isolated from Minnesota, USA - S1T2_Fc - Sphagnum fallax MG | ecosystem: Host-associated > Plants > Peat moss > Unclassified | place... | reverse complement strand
GCTATATCCAGTAACTGGCATCCTCTTGCTGGTTACCTAGTCCACTAAAAAATCTTTAATAAAAAATTGAAGCCAAAATCAGCAAGAGATGATGAAATAGCAAAGCTATGGTTACTTAGTCCATTAAAAAATCTTTAATAAGAATTTAAACAAAATCAAGCAAGAGATGATGAAATAGCAAAGCTAGATTCAGCTCGGACAACAAGGAATGATGCCCAGTATTAGATATGAAACTTAACAAATCTAACCGTTGGAATCAAAATTTACAAACTCAAAAAATCTTTGATAAAAATTTCAACCAAAATCAAGCAAGAGATGATGAAATAGCAAAGCTAAATTCAACTTGCACAAGAAGGAAACGATGCCCAAGATTAGACATGAAACTTAACAAATCCAACCTGTTGGAATCAAAAATTTTACACACTCAAAAATCTTTGATAAAACTTTTAAACTAAAAGTTCAAGCAAGAGTTGATGAATTTAAAAAAAGGCTAAATTCAACTTGCACAACATGGGAATGATGCCCCAAGGTTAGACATGAAACTTAAAAAATCCAATGGATGGAATAAAAATTTACACATTCAAAAATCTTTGATAAAAATTTAAACCAAAATCAAGCAAGTGATGATGGAATAGCAAAGCTAGATTCAACTCAGACAACATGGGTAGGATGTTGAAGGCTTCACAAATCCAACAGTTGGACATACCTACTCCATTAAAAAAATCTGTGATAAAAAATTCCAACCCAAATCAAGCAAAAGAGATGATGAAATAACAAAAGCTAGATTCCACTCATACAACATGCCAAGAAGGACGGGACAAGACTGGGTATGAAGCTTCTGAGCAAAGGAAGGGGAGGTTATTTGCAACTACCCAATCCCCAGTTCCAAAAACAGAAACAAAACCCCTTCCCCTCCCCACCCACCAAAAAAACAAGCCTTTCAAGTTCCCCCACAAAATACACCTCTACACACAATCTCTACAATTGGGCTAACAAAAGGAGCTCTGAAACCCAAGGGGGGAAAAAAAGAAAAAAAGAAAAAAAAACTAAACTGTGCCTTGGGTAGGGTGCAGAAAGCTCTGCTGGTTCAAGAGCACAAGAAGCGTTGGCCAAGAGTTGTAGCCTGTGTTTTGTAAAAGAGAAGAAAACTGTCGTTTGTCCCTAGTTTGCACAGCCGTCCTCACTTCGTGACAGACGAACTATGAAGGTCGGATTCAAGAGTTGGAGAATGCACCGGCAGCAGAATTTTGTTCTGGTTGTCTCCAGTCTTCTGCTGCTGCTTTTCTTTTCTACTGCTGTTTTCGTTCGGCCATGCTTCGCTGCTTCTCCTGAAGAGGTCGAGATTTTGTCCGTTGTTGCAGCAGCGGGGAGTTTTGATAATGGAGAGGAGGTTCATGAGGTGCGGCGCTGGTGGAGTAATGGAATGGCGACGGCCTCACACGAGTGCGTGGAGCATTACGGGGTGATGCCTTGCTCCACCAGTTTGGGAGGTAATGTGGCGCTCCTTGTGATCTACGGCTACATGCTTCTCACTGCTGCGCAGCTTTTATCAGCGGGGAGCGAACTTCTCCTGACGGTGTTGAGCCCTGGTATCATCGGCGGTCTTGTGCTTCCCATTCTTGGAGCTCTTCCTGATGCTCTTCTCATTCTTGGTGAGCTTTGAGACTACTGTACTACTAGGACCGGATAGCTTCTTTTGAATCAGGGCTCATCTCTTTTCCATTTTGCCGAAAACTTCTACCAAATGTGTACAAACAAGGCACATCTTTCTGCATCACGCTAAGCGCGTGATGGTAACTTTGCCTGCTGCTGCTGCGCAGGCGCCGTCTTTCTTAGTTGGTTTCAGGGTTCTTCGTTTTTCATTTGTAGTAGGAATAGAGATTGATAGGGCATGCGTGGGAGGGTTGCAGTGTCGGGGTTGGGAGCAAGCCAGGCTGAAGCGCAGACGGAGGTTCTAGTGGGCATGGGATTGCTTGCAGGTTCCTCGGTAATGGTGCTCACAGCTCTGTGGGGCTCTTGTCTCATATTCGGCCGCTGTGACCTGGTGAATGGTGTTGCCAAGGATCGCCAGCTAACGCCAGCTAACCGCTTCAGCCTCTTCGGTAGCAGCTTCTTCCTAAAGTTTCCAGTTCTCAATTTCTGTCATCTGCATCTCAGAATTTCTCGAATTTTTTCTTGGAAAGACAAATTTGATTCTTCCTGCAAGACCAAAGTAGCAACCATGTTTATCAGAATGAATCCTTAGACATATTCAGACCTATCCATCAGAAAATCAGCTTTGCAAGCAACATTGTGATACGCTCTCATTCTAAACACTTATATTTCTGGGGGAGTCTCAAGCTTTTGTCTCCAGCATGGCCCCTGTATGCTTTTCTTCAGGGTCTGTTTGGTGAAGATTGTGTCCAGGAGTAGATTTGCAAGTGTTTAGATTACATACAGCCATTGAGATGACAGGAGTAATTTGTGAAGCAAATGTGTGCTTGTGAAAGGTACGGGAGTGACAACAGATCCAGAAACAAAGTGGCTGTCATGGATCATGATGGCAACTCTTCTGCCTTACATGGTGGCACAGTTGCCCCAACTGCTAGGGTTGACCACAGGAGGCAGCTTGGCAGTGGCCACAGCTGGTGTAATCTCTGTTGTTGGGCTGATTGTCTATTGCACATATCAGGTAACATTCATAGGGTTCCCCATCACGAAAGCCAGCACCTCATTGGTCTTTCTTGAATCTGCTTCGATGCATTGTCTGCATGTCTTGAGACATGTGTTGGGACCAGTTCGGTTCTTGTTACATACTTGCAGCTTGCAATTTAGCAGTCTGCAATTACAGGTCATTCTCTGGCTATGTGTTAGATTATGTGATCACACAAGATGCTGGGTGGTGTAGTAATGCAGGATTTGATTCTGTGAGTGTCTAGTAGTCTTGCAGAACCCAAGGGTTTTGTGTTCTGAGATTGAAAGTTGTAAATTTGAAACTGCTCTGCACCACAGCAGGACTGTTTTTGTTTGAGCTTTCTAAGATGGATTGAATTGTGCAAGGATGTTCATATCCTGTCTATTCATGGAACCTGCTGTCTCTAACTGCATTTAGGAATTGCATTGCAGCTTGTTGCACCATGGATCCAAGAGAGGCGAATATCTTGGGCAAAGCATAAATATAGGCTGCATATCCTACACAAGTTACATTATTTCATGCATAGCAACAATTTGGGGCCCCTATTTGGAGAAGGTGATACAAATCTAGAGAGGTGAAAACATGCTACAAACAATGGCCTCTATGTGGATGACTGAATCTACAGTTTCAATATAGTTGCAAGAAGGCTGTTGAGTCATTGTTTCAAATGCATTATAGAATTCTCTTATGCAATGCGTGTGTCTAGAGGGCTTCAAACTCTGACACAAAAAATTTCGTTTATGCAGAGTTTTTGATTATTTTGATACAGACAAAGACGAAATGCTTACAAGGGAGGAGTTAAAGGGACTGATTGTTGGTTTGGGTATTCAGAACCAACGGAAAGTGCCCTCTGAACATGAAGTAGGACTTTGGATCAAAGAATTTGACACAGATAAGAAGGATGGCAGGATCACTAAGAATGAATTTTACAAGGGCATGGGAACATGGATGACCTCTGTAAAGCGTACCAATGGGTCTGGCACGAGTCTGGATTTCATTTCCAGCGATGTTGCACCACCCAACCCCTTTGATGCAGAGGCACAGGTCTGAGGAGATTTTGATCATTCTAAATCATGGCTCATTTTGTGGGATGGAGTAAGCAGTACTGACAGAGTGAAACTAACAGGAAGTGGGGATATGTGTACAACACAAGTTTCTACTGTCAGTGTTCAAGAGCAGCTCTGGTTAGGTCCCATTAATTTTTTAATTTGACATTTGTATTGAAGATAATCCAAATTGTCACCAACTTTGGTTTCCTGGCTGCAGACGGATAGGTACCTTCTGTCTACCTCGCAGGAGGATGAGGATGACGAGGATGGTGACAAGGAAAGTAAGCCCCTACCAACAAGAACACAAATCATAACAAGGGCTGTGCTGTATTTGATTGCTGGTGCTGCCATTGCTGCCATTTTTTCAGATCCTTTGGTAGATGCAATCGGTGGCTTTTCAAAGGCCTCTGGCATCCCACCCTTCTTCATTGCATTCATTGCAACCCCCCTTGCAACCAATTCAAGTGAAGCCATTTCGTCCATATTGTTTGCCAGGGGCAAACGCAAGAGAAATATCTCCATGACTTATTCACAGGTTTGTTGCGTCTTTCCTGGAAACAGGCATCTTGATCAATCTGAGAGCCAGCCAACAATCTGATGCACCCTCTTGAACTTCTGTTATTGTCTGGAGTGTAGTCTGGTTCAGGTGCTTACAAATGTTTTGCCATGTATCCTATACTTCAGACATTCCTTAGCTTCTGGTGCCTCACTGCATTATCAAGCTTAGATTCTTATGTACTTACCTTTGTTCTGCAGATCTATGGTGCAGTTACCATGAATAACACATTGTGCCTCAGTATCTTCCTCGCTATTGTCCACTTTCGGGGCCTTCTGTGGGACTTTTCAGCAGAAATAACAGTTATTTTTTTCTCCACCTTAGTGATGGGTGGGGTGGCAGCTGCAAGAACGACCTTTCCTCTTTGGATGGCTTTCATTGGCATTGCACTTTACCCAATCTCTATTGGTTTGGTAGCTTTCCTTGACTATGTGTGTGGATGGCATTAAATGGATAGAAGTAGGTGCAGATCAGGAGATGCATATTTTCTCCCAAGAGTTGTCAGCCTTTGGTTAATGTTTCTGGAGTGGAGAAATTGAGATGATCTTAAAAAACCAGTTTGGTTTTAGGGAGAGTTGGTCTTGAGAGACTGCGCCATGAGTATTATTGTGCGTGTTTGCAACTAGAGCTGGCACACACAGCAGTCCATGTGATGGAATTGTTCTCAGCATGGCAGGCATGAGGTCTGGAACATAAGACATGAAGGAAAGTGACTCTCTGTAAAGATTTTGCTCCATTTTGCATTGAAAATTTCCAGAAGTGCTGAGTCTCTGAACAAGTTATTAAAGTTTGGTTGGAATGATGAGTGCAACTGAGGACATAAAGAGTGTAGAGTTATCACTCATTGAATGCAAAGATTTGATTCCGAATTTGTACACAGAAGCGTTCTTGGAAATGGTAAAGTTTTATGAACATTCATGTGTAAGTTTGGGTTGTTAGAATGACTTCTTTGTAGACAATGCCAAATGTTACTAAATGATCTATTTGTCAAAATGCACACAGATTTGCAAACTCTGGCTATCCCAGGGTAGTTCCTCACAATCTTCAGTTCTTCAAAAGAGGTATTCAGATCAAGGACTTTCCGGAAAGGACACCCACATCTAGAGTTTAGCCTAAGTCTGCTATTGCTCCTAACTTACAGGTCTTTTGGAGTGTCATCTCATGATGATGTCGTTGAGCTTAAGTCTGCTATTGGTCCTAACTTATGGGTCTCTTGGAGTATCACCTCATGATGATGTCATTGAGCTATTGCTGCTAATGTTTTACTTGGTGTACAAATAGACTGGTGATAAGCCCCACATGTGATAGATATCTCCACTATCACTACGTGTTATGATGGTGGTGTACACATCTGTGTCACCAGTCTATTTCCTTGTGCCACCTTTCATAACTCTTCTGTAGCAGCAGCACTTCTTCTTTTCCACCATTTGTCTCCATTGTTGCTGTGATTGTGTCCTTGCTTCCATGCATTCTTAATGCAATTGTGTCATTCTTTGTTTTATATTGCAATCAGTTCTGATCTACAAGGTTTGTGTTATCACTTGTGGTCTGATAGTCTTGTTGCAGTGGTGAAGGACAGTAGAGTCTTTCTGCTCTGTTAGCTATCTCAGGCTATTTTGGCCTGAATTTTGGTGCTTGGAACTAATGTATAAACAGCTAGTAATTAAGAACACACTTCTTCTGCAACAAAAAAACACACCAGAATTACCTGGTAAGCCATCCAGCACATTTTAATACCAAGAACAGCAGCTTGTTATCACTGTATGGGAGGGACATAAGGTTAGCTTGCAAAACTGCAACAAACTTTCTGCATCTTTGCTAAAAATATCTCCCAAATTGAATAAATATGTTAGGAAAACTCACTTAAGTCACAAGTGAGACCAAAAAGCAAGTATAAACATACTTGTTAAAGATAGATAGAAATGGACATATTATACATGAGTCGCCTCTCTGAATTCCAGCAGTGCTGAGCATGGAAAGTCTTGCCCACAAACCTTTAATGTTTACATGATGGCATCTCAGGATCACAGATTCAGGACAGCAAATATATTTGCCACTACTACTTTAAGCTAAGTTCCCTTCGCTGCACTTACCATACATATGACCTCTACTTCAACAGACTGTTCCTGTTACCAAAATCAGAGCTGCCACATTGAATCTTGAGAACTCTTAGAAATCCTAAGCTATGTCAAGTTCCCTGAACGGGCTGTGCACATTAACCCTTCACCCTCATGTAGCATCCCCCAAGGAACCCTGAATGTGCTGTGCACATTAACCCTCCAAACTCATGTAGCATCCCCCAAGGAAATGAACTGCCAACAAACTGCCCTAGACATCCATTGAGCCCCCTCCTGTGCTTTATATGAGTGCTCTCCTCCCCATGTCTGAATTGTGAACCAGACACACTTACGGACCAGACCCCCCACTCCCCTCTCACCCATAAATCTCCCATAATACTTCTGCAAAAGTCTGAAGAACCCAATGTTTGATCAGTTTGCTGCCTGTGAAAGTCAGACTAGTGCACAGCAGCACACATGGCTGCTGCTTTGAAAGAGCCCAAATTTGTAGCTCCAAACAATACCCACTCACAAGTGGCAGCTTTGTCAATTTCGTACTATCCTGTTTGAAGTATCTCACTCCCTGAATGGAGACTTCACAATACCAATTTATGTCAAAACCTTTTTGATGCATTGCATGCAATCTAGAAACACGGTTGAGAACCACCATCGAATTCCGAGCACGGCCGTGTGAAAGTTCTCCGCCACCAGACCTCAAAAGCTTTCTGCAGATTCGGGCAATCATCACCAGAGGTGGAAAATCGATCAAACCATGAGAGAAGAATACTCTGTTGCTGTTTCATTGGGAGTGTAAGAATAGTTTGACTTATTCCTTCCTCTACCACCTTCTTGTCCAGATTTCGGCAACATCTCTGCATCCATCCAAAGTCCTCCACCAAGGGCTGCAGCCATGTCTGCAACAGCAGATACCTCACATCTTTTGGAGATAGCACCTGCTCCCAGTGCACATTACACAAGATGGTTTAGTAGGATCAAATGCAGCAACAAGTGGCAATTGTGCTCTTGACTTTGTACAATCCCTTCAAGCCTACACCATAGCCATAGATTATGCACAATATTTCTGAAGTAACCAGTCTTGGAAACCAGACAACACTCAGCCAGACATTACCTGTCCCTTGCCAATAGCAATGCAGAGGCGGGCAGTGAGGCGGCTGACTTCATAACGGAACATGACTGGGACTTGTGTGTGCAAGGCTGCAAGCTCTGCTTGGTGAGCCCACATGCGTACAAAATCATCAGCAATCCGACGGTCTATGAGAATGTCCACCAACCAATGAAGGTTGTCAGCATGCCGAGCAATATTAAGCAACATTCCCCTGTCCTCACCATCTTTGGCCTGCACGCAGAACCACAGATTAGTACCTTGACCACCTCATCTATAGAGCAAAATGAGAACAAACTTGCATGAGCAGTTTGAAGGATGTTGGCAAATTACTTCCACAAACATAAGTCATCAACTGATGACACAAAGACATGTCCTAATACCTGCATGAAGAGGTGGAGCAGAGAATCAAGGCAGCTATGACAAGCTCGATACAAGCTGTCTTTGCTCACATCAACCATATCCTTGTTCTGTGCAACATTCTCCCGCAACATTCTTGAGACCAGTGCCTTCATCTCTCGTCTGGCTTTGTCATCAGTGCCTTTGGGTTACAATTCACACAAACACAACAAATTGTCAATACTACAAATCTGGCACAAGCTAACCTCATATCTGTACACATTATCCTGTAGAAAACACGAAGCTCCATCAAAATTTCTAGACACCTAGTAAGGACAAAGTGCTTACCCTTGGTGACTGCATGCAGAAGCCGAACAAGCACAGCTTCTGAGTTGGATGAATCAAGTCCAGAACAACGCTTCATGACATCAGCTGCAACACCCACACTCTCCAACTGCAATTGACCTAGAAGTGCTGTCACCTTTGCTTCTTCATCCTCTGCCCATGGCATAGCTTCTAGGTAACCAAGGCATGCAAACACACAGCCTTCAAACATGATGTGGGCTGATAGCTGGATCAAAAACCACCCCAAGAAATGAGATCAGAATTCTGCAGAAAACTTACATCAACATGTCAAGAACAATTCTTGCAAGATCATCAGAATGCAAGTACCTTGAGTATGTCAAGAACACGAGGAACATTCTCCTTCATCAGTCGCCTCTTGATATCCTTGCAGTACATGAGTCGAAGTGTTTCCAAGTAAATCTCGACATCCTCAATGTCAGTGATCTCGATCAGATTGGGGTTTACCCGCTGCTGCTGCTGCTTCGACCAGCGGTCTGAAAGCTTGGCTGCAAAGAACCTGCTGTGGGTGACAAGAATGTGGCGGTGCACATTGATGGTGATGCTGTATCCCTCCTTGTTGTGGAGCGTCAGCTCCAAATCACTCGTGCTTGCATCATTGAATTGACTTCCTGGGCTGCTTCCTGCACACATCAATGGGCCTTCTCAGAGCATTTTCCATGAATTCCAACGCATGCCAACCATCACCACACCATGTTCCACATGGTAGCATGTCTCCAATTTCTCTTGAAACACTTGGTTTATTTGCAGACACTTGGGTTTCTTTGCAAACACTTGGGTACTTTACAATCTTGCATTCTTCTACAGTTAGGGAAATGCAACACTTTCTAATTGCATTGCGGAAGTATTGTTAGCAGTCTCACACGCAGGAGAGAAGCAAAACAATCCTGAATGAGGTGAGGAGCTTTTCTTGGAGAGGTTAAGGCTTCCAGCAGAGGGGGGGAGAGTGGTGGGGGGTTTAGTTTCACAGTAGGTACCTGCAAGTATGGTCTTCATCTTCTCCTGGAACGTGAGTTGCTGGCTCAGGGAAATGGTCTGCAGTGGCGGCTTGGACTCCTGCTGCAGTTCTTGCTGCTCGTGGCTCATCATCTCGAACAACGTCGGCGAAGCTTTGATCTTCTCCACGGGTGGAGAGCTCGACACTGCGGCATTGCTCAACTTCTCAGTGGACAAGTAACTCGACATAGAAAACACGGCCGGAGGAGGAGCCATGGACGACGCCACTACTGCTGCAGCAGAAGTTTGCGGCGGAGGAACCACCTCCACAAGAGGAGAGACCTTCCCCGGTGACAGACGAGGCCGGAAGGGCGAACCTCCGGGCGTCACTGATCTCTCGTTATAGTTTCGCACAAGCGCACTGATATTGTTGTCCGCGGTCGAGGAGTACTTGATCTCTCCGGATTTCTCTTTCTTCGACCGCGAGCAAGTGCGTGAGGACAGGGCAGGAGGAGGGGACATAGCCCCCGACCTGGTGACGCAACCGCACCAGGCGCCCGAGATGAGCCCCTCCGTGGTGGTGGAGTACGCCGTTGCCGCTGCCGTGTCCAAGGACGTTCGCGACGAGTCCCGGGCTGTTCTGCTGGACATGCTACGTCCTATTCTCCACTGGCTCTCTACGCCGCTATCAAGCATTGCCGAGATTTGCGCTTGCTGTCGCTGTTGTTGCTTGCGCCCTGTCGTCGTCGGAGCTCTAGATACTGCCATGACACTAGTGTGCAGAGCTACAAAGCCACCGCCTTCGCTCTCTCTCTCTCTCCCGCCTATCTCTGTTCTCTCCAAACTCCTTGTGATCCTCCTATTACAACTGTAGTCGGTCTCGCGCACTCCTGTTGCTAAGAAAACGCAACATCGTCCTGGTCCACGCCTGCAAATCACTCATTCCGTCTTCTCAGGACTTGCTTCTTCTGCCGATGCTCATCTCTTGCTAATGCTCGTCTCTCCTAATGCTCGTCGCTGCTGCTAATGTTCGTCTCTCTGTGCTAATGCGAGTCTGTGCGGCTGTCGCTAGTGCTCGTCTCTGCTCCTGCTAATGCTCATGTCTGCGGCTGCTAATGCCCATTTCTGCTGCTGCTAATGCTCGTCTGAGCCGCTGTCGCTAGTGCTCCTCTCTACTCCTGCTAATGCTCGTTTCTGCGCCTGCTAATGCTCGTCTCTGCTGCCGCTAATGCTCGTCTCTGCTGCTGCGAATGCGAGTCTGTACTGCTGGCAATGTAAGTCTGTGCTGTTTACGCCCGTATCGCTTAGGAAAGAGACAGGGCTAGGAGGCGGGTGGAGGAAGAGGAGCGGGTGCGAGGCCACCGACGTAGATGCTGCTGATGCTACGGGCATTGGCATGAACACCGAGCTGAAAATTATATAATTTCGTGTACTCAATTTTCTACCTCGCTCTCGAGCGCTTCTCTTTCTTTGTGTGGCAGTGCAATGAGTAGCAGAAGACACTAGTCTTGTGGAGAGAGAGAGAGAGAGAGAGAGAGCGCGAGCGAAGAGAGAAGAAAGAGAGAGGAGAGAGCGCGAGCGCTGCATGCGCGAACGAGAGGAGAGAAGAGAGAGAGAGAAAGAGCGCGCGAGCGAGCGAAGAGAGAGAAGAGAGGAGAGAGAAAAGGAAGGGGGGAAAAGTGGGTGGTAGGTAGGTAAGTTGGTAGGTATTACAATTTACTTTTTTTTACTGTACTGACTAGGTAGGTAGGTACTTTTCTGTTTTGTTTTTTGGCTCTTGTGTTAAAAGCTCTGCCACAAGGCTTTCAAGTTTTAATTTGGGCTGCCTGGTAAATTAGTAAATAGGTCAAACCTGTGCAGTTACCGGTACCTTCTTCTTGTATGGGACTTTTCGTTTTACCGTATACATTCAATTCTAGCACGTGTGAAAGGATTTACTTAGCACGTGGCTTAGCAATGAATCTGACCAGTTTTTTATTTTATTTTTTAAATAATTTTTTAAATTTCATTTTCTGCATATAAAAAAAATTGGCGAAATTTAACCCAAAAAAAAAGAAAAAAAATTTAGCCAAATTTACACTAGAAAAACAGAAATTTCCCAATTTCTTTGCTGAAAATAGCCAAATCTCGCCAGAAAAATAAGCACTGCCAGTCCCTGAGGACCTGAGCAGGTTTTTTCCTTTTTCCTTTTTTTTTTTCCGATTTTGTGATGGAGCTGAAGTGGTGATCATCCTAAAGACAATTTAACCAGATTTGGAGATTAAGAAAATACGAAAGTAGAACAAATCTAGCATCTTTTCAAAAATCTAAAAGATTTAAAATTTCAAAAAAAATTGATGACAAAATTTTTTTTAAAAATTTTACCAATTTGAAAATAAAATAAAATTTTGACAATTTTTTCTTATTATATATATATATATATAATTTTTTTGTGATCTGCTTCAAGAATGAAATAACCAGTGTTGGGCAGTTCTCTCTTTTTCACCAAAAGAACTGACGGGTTAGGTTCGGGTATATGGAACCTTGACCCCACGGTTCTCAACAAAATCAAAGAACCAAGTTTGCTAGGTTGCCAAGATTTAAAGAACCGACAATTTAAACTGAACCAGGGTTTCTTGCTTTGAATTTTAAAAAAAAAATTAAACCTGACCAATTTGTGAGAAGAAACTAGGGTACCTAAAGTAAGGGTACCTAAAGTAAAGGGCATAGTAGAACTTGTGAAGGGCCCCTTTATTTGAAGGCTAGCCAAGTCTTCTATGATCAATTTGTATGACTTGGATCATCAACTAGCCCTTGTATGTGGTGCATTATGTGACTATGGTGGAGTTATCGCCGAAGTTGTTATAAAATTTGTTGGTTATAAGACTTGAGAAATTTTAAGCTTATAAAGTGAATGTGCGAATTGAAAGTCATAGCTCATTCTCAAAATATAATACACTTATTTGTAAAGTATCCCCACATGGTTTGTAATTGTTCATTAAGGATCCAAAACGTGTTGAAATGGTAAACGAGCATTAAATTGCTTAATTAATTAATATTAGGTATCACAATTAAAATCAAACTATTTTGACATTTTCACAAATCTTAAAAGAAGTTTGGTCTTGAATGTGATTCTCAATGTAAAAATAGACAATCAAAAAATGGTTGTCATCATAGTTTCATTAAATGCAAATCATGGCAAAATTCAATAATCTCATGCTAAGTTTTCATGTTCAGTTTTCCTTTTTTTGGAAATCTATGAACAACAAAATTATGTACAACTTTAAGGATAAGTTTAATATGCGCAATTTTTGTAATTTAATACCCAAGTTTGAATTCACTAATGATATTTTGACCAATTTCATAACCATAGACCTAAGCCCCATTGTGACAAAAAAATTCCATTCAAGTACTAATCACTTTCCAGAACAAATTCATGATCCATATACACAACAATAATAGCTTTGGCTCTCCAATATTACTATTGCTTACACCATCCAAAGTTTCCCAAGCCATCATAATTATTGTTGGCTCTTTAATTGTGACTCCTATCTGCTGACTATCTATGAATCCTATTGACCTTCTTAACTTATATTCACACTAATTAAGTTTAATAGAGCTTGTTGGATTAGATCTCTTTAAATTCTCTCAATTGGCCATCTTGGTCTTTACACAATATCAAGTCCTTGGACACCACCCCCCACAGATACACTCCCAATAGTTCACTCAGAATTTAAACAGAAAAGAGATGATATTCCCAACAACTCGACTTCCCCGAAGTTCCAAAACAAGCGTTTCAAAATTTTTGAACAACACCCAAATTGAATCTCTCACATATTTTTTCCTCACATCAACAATGCATTCAAGCATTGAGCAGAGCAAAACAACAACCCCTAACAACACATATCTTTCTTTAAAGGATGTAGACACAACTTCCCTGGAGTTCCCAAGACAAGGGTCTCAAATTTTCTGAAACAACACCTCAACTGAATTCGCATGGATTGATGTCCTTTTAGACTGGCTAGCATTGTCTCATCAACTCCAGCAGCTCTACTTACTTGTTTATTCATGACGTTTTATCCTGCTTCAAACACCCCAACTATAATGTGCAGCGGAAGAACACTTAGAGTTGAAGTAGGTGCTAGAACTCAAAATGTTGAGGGCATTCTTCCCATCAACATCTCCTTCATGAGAGCCTTCTGGATTTTTGTTCCTAATTGCTTTTCATTGTTCTCATTACACAAGACTACTCAAAAACAAAAGGAAAAGAGAGCTTAGCTTCCGAAATCCCTTCCTCCTTTATCTCGGCGTCCCCCATCTTCTCCACAAGCTCGTCCTCCTCAACCTTTGCAGAGCCTGACATTTTCAAAAACCATTGAAGAACAACCAATAAAATCATCACACTCGCCGCTTATGCCTTTTGTAAAGTGAGTGCACACCACAAAACTCTTGAAAGAAATAACCTACAACAAACAACACAAGCACTGTATAAATTTGACTAATAATTTTGCTAAGATTTTGGAAATTTTCATTAAATTTTCAAAACCACAAAATTGAAAAAAAAAATTCTAATATAAATAAAAATCCCACTATTTACAACACGATATCAGTAATGGTATATTAAGAATGAGAGCAGTTTGGTAATTGATTATATTGATACCAATAGTATCCATGTTCAAT
>Ga0116228_10003512_pt1 | contig 13759 bp, 9 predicted proteins | sample S1TSphfallax_2_FD_89694 | JGI IMG/M metagenome (GOLD analysis project Ga0116228, IMG submission 89694) | Host-associated microbial communities from peat moss isolated from Minnesota, USA - S1T2_Fc - Sphagnum fallax MG | ecosystem: Host-associated > Plants > Peat moss > Unclassified | place: USA... | reverse complement strand
TGCCACTCTCGTCACCATGGCCAAGTTTGATCTTCCACTCATGCTGGAGCTCATTCAGAAATACAAGGTATAGAATAAAACATTTCCTATACAAAATTCTGTTTTTTTTTTTTTCCCTCCTCTGTTCTCTTCTAACACTAGTCTTCTCTGTCTTGTTCTCTGTCAAATCCATTAGTTTTTGGTGCTGCAGCAGCAGCAGAGCAAACTCCTATCTGCTGCTGCGTCGCACCCTTGGCTCCCACTACACATTCAACTACACCAAACATGACATCCATGACTAGTCCTAAGTGACTAAAAACAAGACTAAATATGACATAAGTGATGGGTCTGATTCAATTACAGTCGAAATGGACAAGTTGCAAAATAAACCATGTTTTGGCATAGCCTGTTAGACTCTCTCATTCAATTCCCTTTCTTGTGCAACACTTCCCTGCACAGCTCTCACACATGCAGTAGCTCCCACTAGATCATATTCAATTCAGCTGCAGAAGAATTGGTATCAGTCAAGTCCACTGGTGGACTGACTTATTCCCATGAGCCCCACCCCATTTGCATTGCTTGCAATGCAGCTAGACTTGAGATTCAATGTGCTGGATGCATCATGCATTCAAGCATGCAGGCAGCAGTTGAGTTCATTGATCAAGTCCTTGAATGATCTGTGTAACTGTTTTTTTGCATTTGGGTTAGAACTTGAGTCTGAGGTTCTTGAGAGGATGATGATATTGGGAAGAGCAAGCTTTTGTTTGTTTCCTTCCAGAACTGAACAAAGAAAATCCTTTTGTTTTGGAATTTATCTTCTATGTGTCACAACTGATGTTTGTCCACCCCTCAGGTAACTGTATTGCCGGCAGTGCCACCCATAGTTTTGGCCATGGCAAAGAACCCTATCGTGCCAAGTTATGAGCTCTCGAGTGTGAGAATGGTGATGTCTGGTGCAGCACCTCTGGGGAAAGAACTCGAAGATGCATTTAGGGCTCGATTACCACAAGCAATCATTGGCCAGGTAATAATATAAAGGTGCAACAAATGAATGTGGCATATGCTCTGATTGAATGCCATGGATGACAATCCCTTGTTTTTATTCATCATAATTTTCTTAAGTCTCGGTTGCCACCTGCCACCTTTGAAGAAATTCTTCATAGTTGGTGGCAGGAAGTCTCCTTGGGGTTCATCTGGCGCCTTACCCAACATAATGGGTAAGGGCTTGACCATTCTGGCTTGATCCATAGTACTTTCTGGGTGATAGGTAGTCTTTGAGAGGAGAACCTGATGGACTGAAATGTTGATTATGTTGAAAAAATACTAGTGTGGTTCTTGATGTGGTGGCCAGGGATATGGAATGACAGAGGCGGGCCCAGTGCTTGCTATGTGTTTGGCATTTGCAAAAGCGCCGTTCCCAGTGAAATCTGGCTCATGTGGAACAGTGGTGCGCAATTCTGAGGTGAAGATTGTTGACAATGAAACAGGACTTTCATTGACATATAATCAGCCTGGCGAGATTTGTATCCGAGGACCTCAGATTATGAAAGGTTAGTAGTCTCTAATGTTGTGCAGCAGCTGCTGCATGTGGGTTACACTGTTTGTTGAGCTAGTTGAACTGTCCTTGTCATAGCATGCAGGACAGTGCACTTATCTCAAAATCACAGATTTGAAGCCCAATTGTAAGCACTTCTGGATCACAACAATCTGATGATAGTTTAGACAGTTAGTTTTCTTAAGAATACCCATGCCAAAGTGCTGAAGTGTAATTGTTGAACTGCAATGAACATGATCAAATGTTGCTGATCAAAGTAGAGGAAGCCAGAATCAATATCAAATGAGGGTGTGCTCCAGAATTTACTTCTGATCTGCAATGGTCAATCTACTTTCTGCCAGGATATTTGAACAATCCTGAAGCAACAGCACACACAGTAGATAAAGATGGATGGCTCCACACAGGCGACATTGCTTTCATTGATGAAGATGAGGAGATGTTCATTGTAGACCGTGTCAAGGAAATCATCAAAGTGAAAGGTTTCCAGGTAGAGTTGGCTCTCTCTCTCTCTCTCTCTCTCTCTGTCTGAAAGAAACTGTGACACACAGAGAAAGAAACTGTGAGAAACTGAACTGCCTAATATGGCGTTAAGATGTTTTGCCTTATTTCTGGAGAATGGTAAAAGAAAAACCTGGAATGTGAATGATGAATCCCAAATCTTCAGGAACTGTTATTCTGTGTTTCATGACTGTCTTGGGGTTAGGCCTTGTGACCTGAGCTCTCTCTCTGTGTGCATGGGTGTTTTACAGGTGCCACCAGCGGAACTGGAAGCACTTCTCATATCACATGAAGGAATCCTTGATGCTGCAGTAGTTCCGTAAGTGGTCACACCCATTGATCTTTCCATTTGCTGTCTATTGATTACACTGCTTCCAGGTTAATGGGCAGCTGACCTCAACAAAACTATGTATCTGAGCTAGGACCAAACATCCTTGAGAAACGCTGATAGTATCATCCCAAGGGCTACTGTGCGTCGTCTGGTCAAAGGATCCATGAATGGCCATATGCTTTCAAGGAGTGAAAATGTTACTGGGTTGATGATGATGGGTGATGATACTGAACAACTGGTTTTGTACTTTGTTTATGACAGTCGTAAGGATGAAGCATCTGGAGAAGTTCCAGTTGCATTCGTAGTACAATCTCCAGGTTTTCATCTCAGCGAAGAGGAGGTTAAAACCTTCATTTCAAAGCAGGTAAAATTTTATTGTCTGATCATCCCCCATTCGAACTCTGCAGGACCTTGTAATTAGTAAAAGCAATATTGTTTCATGAACTGTAAAATGGTCAAGACTACCAGGCAGAAATGAGCATCTTTTTGGCTTTAGTGTTCTGCTGCTTTTGGTTCTCATTACAGGAATTCATTGTGAGCAGGGCTATTGAGGTCCAGTTTGCCAGATTCTTGTCCTGGATATTACATTCAGTTATTCTAGAAGCATCTTAGTGAATTTGGTCACATGGTTAGGTTTGATGTGTCTCAATGAGGTTTGAACATCTGATGCCCAATGGAGGAATCTAAGACATTCCACTATGGCCATCAAGCAACTAATTTGTGCACAAAATGTGATTGCATGATTTGGGTTCTGGGGAAATGCTATGCAGCTTTGCTAAAATTGAATGAGAGATGGGTTTTCCTTGTAGGGAATTGTGTAGAACTCACTAGCTGGAGCATGTCTAACCATGACTACATATCCCATGACAATGCAGGTTGTGTTTTACAAGAAGCTTCATGCAGTACACTTCATTGACAAGATCCCAACCACTCCTTCGGGTAAAATCTTGCGGAAGGAGTTAAGAAATAAAGTGTAAAAACAGTGATTTATTTGCTGGCTGTCTCCAGTGCACAGGCCATTATTTGTACGTATCTATCTGAGCTTTACTCCTGGACTGCTAATTTATCTACTGTAATCAGTGCAGTCTCAACACTAACATGAGTCTTCAATTCTGCTTCTGTAACCTTGGCCTCAATTCTAATTAGAGGCAAAGTATGAAAACTTGAAGTCATGCAAGTAGGGAAATTACTTGTCTGACTACCCATCTACAAGAGAGGCAGCCCTACTTACAACAACACAACGTGGCTGGCCAAAAATGGGGGTCCTTTGTTTTTTGAAGGTCACCCAAGACTGTCAAATGGATGAATGTATTTATTATGTATGCACAAAATGGACTTGCAACCTGAGTGAAAGAAACTAATTGAAGTGACTAGTCCACAAAATCAGATGGGATGAAAATAGGTTTGTGGGATGAGAAGGTGAGCATTATTTGATCTATGTAGAAATCTTGAAGAGTTTTGAAATGGTGTGTCAACATGATACTTTGATGGTGTCTTGATATTGAAAAAGATTCCCTGAAGGTGGTTGTTATCTGGGACAAAGCCCCAAAAATTACAGAATTCTATGCCCTTCGCATAGTGAAGAGGTTTGAGGTTAAGTCCTTGATAGCTTCCAAATCGTCGTGTTCTTTCTCTAGCAAATCCTTAGTTGTCCCACTTCCCCTACAACCATCTAAATCACTGGTCAATCAAGTGACTCAAAATTATGGTGCAAACCCCACCTTCTAAAGATGGCGAATTTGCCACCATCTCCCCATGGGGTAGCTTGTAAATCTCTGTTGTGGAACTTTCTTTTTCCTTGTGGTTACTATAATACAGAAGCTAAGTCTGTAAAACTATAACCTGAAATGCCACAAAACTATTTGTCTTTTATTTTGCTTCATGCGTGAGTATAGTTTGCAAGGGAAAGTCATGGTGAAGAACTAAATTCAAACTGAGAATAGAAAGCTGCATGGATTGTGAATATGTTTAGCAATTGACCAGTACATGAGGTGAATATGATCATTTGCACATATCTTGCTTACATTGAAATGAAGAATTTCTTATTTGTGTTGGAACTGCAACTGTGTATGTTGCATGATTGCTGATGATAGGTGGACATAGCAACAGCTGATTTACAAATACATTAAATTTGTGTGTAAAATTAATAGTAGAATATGACAATAAATGTGTATCCATACTCATGCCACTCCATTGTGGAGCAGTTGCAAATACTGCAGAGTGTTACAAAACTACATAACCAGAACTGGCTGGAATAACATGATCTGATGATTATCAATGTTGTGTCCTGTGAAGGTCCTGCAATTCCCAAGCAATAACCTGCATATGTTTAGGTGAGAGAGAAATTGAATGAAGCAAGAGAAGCAGAGAGGAATGTACAGGTTGTAAACACAGATGGTAGTTTAACCCTAAACCCTAAACCCTTTCGAACTTTGTCTCAATTCAAATTGCAACTTAATGTGTCTGTTGCCTTCAAAATTTAAACACAAGTATGAAGCTATGGGAAAGGGCTTCCTTAAATATTAGGAGGGAAGCGAATTTGAAGAAGAACCTTTACCAATATGTAGGCTTTAAAAAGTTTTCAAAGGGTTTTTAAACAAATACAAACTCAATTGTTGTTTGTTACATAACTTTGTGGTATTATACAGCCTAATGATTCAGTTCAATTTCAAGTTTTTTGAATCCAGGCATGATGTTGAACACATTCTAGAGGGTAGAATAATCAATGTAAATGTTAAGACAAGATATACAATCTCACACATGAATTTGAATTTGTATTTTGTAGTCAAAAGAGCACCATCTCTCTCTCAATGGTCAAGTCACTTATTTTGTATATGCCTAATATGTTATTAAGAGGCAAAAATCATGTCAAAATTGAGAAATTGATACGACATTGAAAATATCTTATCAAGGGCTATAAGGAAGAGAGGTTGTAAGTCCCATTTGGTCTATCATTTAGAAGTTATTGTTGTTTGAAATTCTAAACACAATTTGTCCCAAAACTAAAAATCATTCCTAAAACTTTTATCATTTCGACAGAAGTGCCATAACAACCTATACAATATAATGTAGGAAAAGAGTAGTGCCTCCTCCCAAGTCCAAGCCACAATGAATTTATGATTATGTATGAGCTCGTGGTTAATCAATGAACCAAAATAGACTCCAATTGCATTAACTTCCTTATTGTTTGATTTGATAAGTGTTAGGTGTATATCATATTTTTAAATCCACCAATTTTGGTTTTTTAATTTTAAAAAAACTAAACCAAATCTTATATTAATTTTTTTTTAAATTCATTTGTAATTTATTAAGGATATCAAATTTCTTTTTTTTAAATCAATACTCGGATCTCACATTTTGCAAATCTTAAAATAAAAAGCGGTTCTCATAATCGAGATAATAATGTTCTAATTTTGATTATAGTGTTATAAATTACAAATAACATGTCCACAAGCTCATCTCATTCAAGCTCATCTTTTTAAACTCTTCTTCTAAAGAAGCATAAGCTTCAATCAATTCTATCAAGTTAAAAGGCCAATAAAACCCATCCTAGGAACATTTGGCCAATTCTTGCTTACAAATATTAATCTCCTTAAATTTGTTAATATCCCAACCAAGGAAAAAATCCTCTTAATGTCAATTTGGGATCCCACAATCCCAAGGATTTGAGGAGCAAGGAAAACAATAATTGGAAACAAGGACTCATGTTTCCCCATCACTCCATAAGACATTTAATGTCCTTTGTATTAACTTGGTACTTCCAAAACATTTGCAATTCCCTATTCACCAACTCCTTGGCTAGTTCAATAGTCCCAATAGTCATTTCAAAGATGTCAAAACAAAAATCTTCATCATTTAGTTGATTCACCATAATTCAAACTTCAACACGTGAAGTACATGGTAGCATTTCAACAACATTGGAAACAAAGACCATGCATCATATTCTTCCACCATAGAAACAACTTGTTTTCTTGACCAATAAAAAAAGAAACCAATTTCAAATTTCAAATCTTGGTTCTAGCATTAGAGATAAAATATTATGGGTTTTCTTTTCTTTTCACTTTGTTAGGAATGCAAGAAAACCATTTAAAACATGACATGTTTTTTTATGTTGGAAGCAAACATGGACAACTCCAAAGCTACAACCATAGCATGTCCCATCAAATTAATTATAAAAGGTGTCATTCCAGATTTGTTCTTTAGTTTCATAGCCATGGTAGTTGTTGCATGCAAGGCATCAAAAAAACCAACACTCACTTATAAGATTAGTCAATTTTTTTGCAAATGCCCATTCTATAGTTTTAAAAACCTAAAATAAACCAATGGTAACATGTTCTAGCTTCGAATTAAATCCTGAGAAATTTATGACCATGACAAACACATCATGAACACCCTTGGACATGTAAATATCAAAATTAGCAATGGTAGAATGTCATCTATCAAGTATGTGAAAAACATATGTCTACTTGGTTTTCTCCACCAAAGTAAGCAAAACATCATGTGAAAAAAACTTTCATGAAAAGAATTAGACTAGACGACACAAATGCAAAGTTAAATGTTTTAGCCACACAATCTACACAAATTGTGCGAGCAAATGGTTTTTTACAATAAAAAATGCAAGATCTCCAAAAACTTTTGCTCCTCTACATCATCCTTTTTGAAAGGGTTTTTAGAAGAAAAAATATATAAATGGATGAGCCCAACGTATTTGGTTTGTTTTTAACAATTTGTCTTTCCAAACTTCCTCTCATTACATAGTTCACTTCCTTTTCAAAATTAAAACATAATAATGAATGGGTTGCACTAAGATGTTTTTTCAAATAGGCTATTCCACTTGTCTTGCAATAAGATATTAGATTCTTCTTTAATTTCATTCTTGGGTTAAAGGAAAACATAGGATTCGGATAACACAATATACAACACATGGTTTAAGGTGCATCAAGTGTCATTTTTCCATTGTCATTCACACACAAAAATGACCAACATAAAACATTCTAATATATGGCCTCCATTTTTTCCTTTGGGAATGCAATAGTTCCCTACATCTTCACATTCAACTTCATTTATAAATATTCACAGTATTCACTCGTGATTAATGTCTTTTCATTTCCACTAAACCCTTCCATTTTTCATGCAATGTTCAACAAGGCCAATGGTGGAAAAACTTTAAGAAAACAAAATGTTTTGCAAACAAAGGTTTTAGTCCATGGTTTAAAATGAAATATGAAATGTGTTATTGATATGGATGCCTAAAAATTAATGATGAAAACATTTACAACATTTATAAGAAAGAATAGAACTCCGTCACCATTACAAGATCGAAAGATGTGCCAAAATCCATTAATGCAATAACTATTTTTAAATTTTTTTTACATAAACCAACATTTTAAAAAAATCAAAGATGGAACTAAATAAAATAAAATAAAATAAAATATTTTAATTTTAAAAAAAGAAAAAGAAAAAGAAAATAACAAACAAAAAATGAAAATAACAAATTTGCTTCACAAAAAAATGTTGTCAATTGTTGCTAAAATATGTTCCAAACTTACTAAATGCAATAAAGGGGGGTTACAAGCTCTAATAACACAAAGGGAGGACACAAGAACATCATCAAGGCAAGAAATAGTAACCAAAAGCAAAAAAACAACAACCAAAGGCAAGAAGTAACGATTTGAATGGCTTGAAAACAAGAATTAGTGGTTCAAAGGCAAGAAACAATAGCATGAAATAAAAAAGTAGTAGGTGAAGGCAAGAACCAATAGTGCAAAGGCGATGTGAAGGCAAACAATAGTAGTGTGAAAACAAGAAGCAATGAGACAAAAGTAGGTGGTAATAGCACAAATGCAAGTAGTGGTAGTGTGAAGGAAAAAAAAAAAATGCAAAAAAAAGAAAAAACACAAAACAATAGCAAAAAAATTTAATAAGAAAAGGCCCAAATGTGAACTCAAACCCTTGTATACAATAACAACATTGTTTATAAGGTTTGAAGCAACTATGTTGGAGTGTTGGTTGCTTCAAACATTCAATTTTCTTTAAATGTAACTTTCAATTAATCTTTATAAAATAATTTATTCACTAACTTGATATTTGGATCTAAGCAAGGAATTGATATCTTACCCAAAAATCATTTATGTGATATCTAGATTGATCTCCCAATATTACATGGCCAAATTTTTAAGTTATAAAATTTGATGGTTAGGATATCACCCCAAATATCACATAAATGATATCTGAGATAAATCAAATAATATTTAAGTGTGATATCCATATTTTCTAAATATCCACCAAGTATTAATTTGTATAATTTGATATGATTAAAAGTTCAACTTGAAAAGTCAACCCATCCTAGTCTTATCCCAAAGCTTTAATGTCATTTTTAAGATTTATATTTCAATGTGAGGAGTTAAGGCTCGTGCACTAAAAACTTAAAAGTTTTTTGTAACAAATCAAATTGAAAAGTTTACCTTGATATCTTGTGGCAAGCTTTTGGGGCCACATCACATGCACTTTCAATTATATTTTTATTGCAATAAAAATCTTAATCTACACATGGGTAAAAAGATAGTTAGGTGGTTCACTTTTGGCCTTGTGAAAATCCATTTTTAACTCTAAAGTTAAACTCTCACAATATGATAATTAACAACTTATACATGTATGAATTAAATATCCTTATGTTCCCATTAAAAAATATGGATAGTCCCACAAGTTTATACATATATTTGATTTAAAAAAACATAAAAACATTTGGACTTGTATTATTTTACATTACTAGTTATGATTGAATGATAAGGTTGAACAATTCTTTGAAGATCTCCATGATGGGCTTAAGGAGGCAATCCATATATACATTTTGAATATGCTTATAATAGTAGTAGATTCATCATGAATCCCTACACATTTACTTTAAAATAATATGCATGTTCCCATACATAAATACCCAACAATTAGACCCTTACATGCTAATGGATTAAGGTTGTTCAAAAATGATGTGACACATCCAAATTATATTTTTCATCATGTCAACATCCATCTACTTGTGTCAATTTCATCCATTAGGATGAACATTGACCATTTTCTTAACGACCGAAATTTGTTGGTTGTCCAATTCTTTTGTCAGTGAATTGGATGATTGAAAAAATTTCATCGCCATTCAAAATCTATTTTGATCTTTGGCCATAAATGTTTTGGGCATTGCCCAAAAAATTTCAACTGTTCAATCAACAATGGTTTGATCTCCCACATTGATCCAATGACTGAAAACATTTTGGTCATTGCTTGAAAAATTTAGTTGCTAGCTTGGGCAATGAGAAAATTTCACCTATCATATGGACCATGGTTCAATCTCCACCATTGATATAGTAATTGAATTTTTTTAGTTTCCACCCAAAAAAATTTGGTCATCACTTGAAAAAAATTCAAGCCTTATCCAAATTATTTTTGGATGGCAAGTAAAAAAATTTCAGTTACCACTTAAATATGGCCACCAAAAGCTATTTTTGGTTGCCACAAGGTTTAATGTGACAAGATGATGCGATTTTTAGTCACCCATGATTGTCTTTCGGGCAACCCAACTTCATTTTGACCTATTGACCTAGGTTGACTTTATTCTAACGTGATGGTAGGTTGCATTTGTGTCCAGACTAATGTGTTGCATCATGACAAACACTCGAATGATGTGACAACCCTATATTGGATCCTAAATGAAAAGATTAATAGAAAATTATTCCGATATAAATTTTTCTTCTAACCTTCTATCACATGCCCCTAGTCATCCAAAGAATTAAATGCAATTGATGATATTCCTTTAGGAAAAAACAAAGCAAATGTTAAACTACTAATGAGTTAGTGGCTTTCAAACATTTGTTTGTATAAAACAATTCTAGAAGTTGTGGTCTCAAAATTAATTTCCTTAATGAACTTTGATGCTTTTTCTTTTCATATTTATATTACAAATGACATTCAAAAAATTCAAGAAATGCATTGAAAATTGATTTCCAAAGTTGATCATCTTGAGTTCAAAACCACTTGGAAGTTAGAATCACAACACCTTGGTTATTGAAATGAAAGTAACACTTAATTGGTAGTTGTTTCTATTGTAAGCCATTTCAAGTCCTTGATTAGTCTTAACCAATGGTAAAATAATCCAAAATTGAACATCCAAAATGAATTTCAACCAAAAAACTAAAACGATGGAATTCAACATTTGAAAACAAAATGCACATACATCACAATTTAAACACAAAGTAACATACCACTTAGTTAAATCCTTGCACTATAACCCCAATAATATTCATTTTTGCCATCCATTTATGTAAGGATTTAGACTATGATTCAATAATCAATGCTAGATTTTGTTACATGTACATGCATGTAGAGTACCAATGCAAAGATCATCGCTTGATAGCCAAAAATGCTCAATCTTTTGCTACATTTGATTAGGTTTGCCTTGAGAAACAAGAAAACCAATCCATGCAACCATCACATTACATTGCATTACAAGAAAAATCTTTGGAAATAGATTGTAATTTAAGCCATGGTGTTTAACGTCAAAAAGAGCTTTTCACAACCTTTTGCATTAAAGCCTCTTACATTATCAATAATGTGTAGTTCTTCCATATTTGTAACCCAAAACCTTCACATCATAAAATGTTTTTTATGTTTACAACCAAAAAGGTAATTCTACCATGAGTTAATGTTCATGGTAGAATCAATATTGGATTGAATTAAATGCGAAGAAAACTTCCAAATGAAGGAAAAAACAATAAAGAAACAAAACATCATTACCTTCGCTATTGAAATTAATGGTAGATTGTAGAACAATGATGGTTTGTAGGTCCAAGGTGGAGCTTAGTTGCTAGCCTTATTAAATCCCCAATCCCATCACATACCCTAGATGAATTGTTTTGTTCATTGTTGATGCTAAAGACTATGCTATGGTTCACTATTCAATTCAATGTAGCCATTTGCATTTTTGCATGGGGGTCTTGACAAAGGTATAAACATGATCCAACCTCTTGGGTTCACATATGCTAACATGCTCCTTGTGCAAAGTTTGCCATTGATAGAATGTGTATGGTTTACATTAAGCTTCCATTTCCAAGTTTCCATTTATGGAAAGTTTGACACCATGTTTTTTAACTATTCATCTTCATGCCCAACACCAACAAACCATGCATTTAAGATTTGACCCAAGCATAATTTTTAAACCCAGGTATTAGGGTTGGGACTAATTGGTACCCTGGCTGGTTCTCACTTGCTAATGAACTAACGAGAAGGGCATATTGGTGGGTATATATTGGTGGTATATTGGTGTGATACCAGCCAATATTCACAGTGAGAACCAGCTTGAGACCCAAGCTGGTTCTCACCCTTTCTGTGATACCAATGATTGGTTATGACTCCTTGTGGATGAACAAAAACTAAGTTATCAAGGTAATTTATTGTGTAAAACCCTCATACTTTCCCTTTATATCGCCTAGGTATCTACCTATGTAACTAAGTATCGTAAACAAGTAGGTAGGAAATGTAAGTGGTTACGACATATGTAGGGAGGTAAATAGACAAGTCACTTTATGGCAACTATTAGGTAGGTAGATGCATGTGGATGGTTGGTACATTGCTAACCATTGTGGTTTAGCTATTGGACATGAATACAACAATAAATAAGCAAATAAATAAATAAATATCCAAATATTGTGCAAGTTATTTTCCCAATCCCTAGTTATAAAACATTATAAATTATAAGTTATATTGTAAATTTAAAACATGAAATTATGGATTATACGCCATTATATTGCTAGTGGAGCTACTCTAATAAGGCCTGTCCACTCAAACCATGTTTGAGCATGAAGAGGACCCTAACTAGTACTTTTTATGTTTTTTGGGGGCGAATTTTTGTAACTTGGTGATTTTGATTTCAGAAAATGAAAAATAAAGAATAAAAAATTGTGATTTAAAGTTGTTTTAATTTCCATTTTTTCGAAATTAAAATAACTAATTAGTCACGTCTAGACCTAGGCATTTCCTAGGCTGCCACTTGTAGCAGCACTTTTGCTTTAAATGCTACAGCCCATCTGGCAAAATCCCCATTTAGTGCTAGTTAATTAATGCTGAGGATGCTCTCGCTAGTGGACGTGCTTGAGGAATTTGAAAAACAAAAAAAAAACCCTAGAACCTTCTTACTACTAGGTTTGATTTGGGTACCATGCAAAAGGGGGCTAAATTATTCATTTCCAAAACTCTCATCCCTAACCTAATGTATATTGTGAATTGTGTTCACCCAACAACATTTGACTCTCACTCCAGTGCTGTGAATCTGCTTTCAAGCACTTTAAATCTGTGATAACAAGGGGTGTGTCACACGCTGTGGCCTTGCCATTTACATTAAAAAGTGTCTAAATGCAAAAGAAGAATTATGAAAATTCAAATATTTCACCATGCAAAAATATAATCTTCAAAAACATTCTCTACAAGAAACCAAAATCCTTTAAGATATCATAACTCAATATAACTAATCTCAAGTTTCAACACAAGCCAAAATATCATCTTTCAAAGATCCTCACATAAAAATAGACCTACTACTTACTACCTAGGGGCCAAAATCCCTTAAGCTCTATAATGAATCTAAACACAATAAATATCCTTGCCTTGGTAGTAGGCAAGGCCAATAAAGGAGCTCTGAATGGGAAATCTGAATGTCAGGAATCCTGAGATCAGGACTCCTTTTATAGAACAGGGAGGGGGGGAGGTGCTTCACACTTGGTTGTGGCTTGAAAGCAGAAGAAAGTGGTGCCCCACCAGAAGATGTCTTGAGTAATAAGTATTAAGAATGGACATTGGCTTTCAAGGAGAAATAGGACTGACTATAAAAACCATACAAACTTTGTGGGTGTCATTGCTGCTACCCAACCTTTAGTATGGAGCATAAAGTGAGCATGCCAGATAGAGACAATCATAACCTTACTCATTCACCCCCAACATGGAGAGTTGCTGTGCACATTGAATGCAACTCCACTAAAATTATCTTCAGTTATGTAGGAAATTCTCTTTTGCAGACCTTGTTTTCTGCTCCTTGTCCTATAAGTATGAGTTTTAAAAAGTATAAGTATATATATATATATATGATTTTTTAAATTAAAAAATTCCCTCCTTCTTACTAGATACTAGAGTAATCCAGATATTCATCCTATATTTAGGCCATAGTTTGACCCTCTACTTCCTGTTTCATCCCCAGTTTCTGTGCATCTAACAAACAGAGAGGAATTGGGTACCATTTTAGAAGAATATAATGTCACTTGGAGGTATGTTTAACCATGAAAATTTTAGAATAAAAACATTATTATTATATTATTAGAAAGTTGGAATTACAAGAACATGTGTTTATGTATGAAGAAGTA
>Ga0116228_10003511_pt1 | contig 13760 bp, 15 predicted proteins | sample S1TSphfallax_2_FD_89694 | JGI IMG/M metagenome (GOLD analysis project Ga0116228, IMG submission 89694) | Host-associated microbial communities from peat moss isolated from Minnesota, USA - S1T2_Fc - Sphagnum fallax MG | ecosystem: Host-associated > Plants > Peat moss > Unclassified | place... | reverse complement strand
TGCCACCAACTTCATTTATGCACCTCCCCCCCTTCATAGGGTAGATGGATAATTTCCCATTTTGTGTAGGTACTTGTTATAACTATCTACATTCAAGGAACTATAGAAACTACATACTAGGAAGAAGATGATTAGATTTATGTGTGTAACTTACAGTTCACAACTATATTTGTGCACACCCCCCACAAGTAGAAGGAAGCCCAATTATTTGCAAGACTCTAATGAGCTATTTTTGAGTGTTTTTATAAATAATTTTCCTTTTTCCCGAAACCAAAGACCATATATATATATACACTATATATGTACTATATACAAAAGCTGAAATGGATATAACAAATAACTGTAGAACTAGCATGGAGACCCATGCCACACTTAATTTGTTGCTCCAGTGCTTTAGAGACAATCTTGCAAAACTTTATTTATTTATCAATACACAGTAGATTTGAAAAACATACAAAGGAATAATAAAAAGATAGAATTTACAGGATGTCAAGTAACTCAAACTAAATGTCAAAATCTCTCCATGTCAAAAACTGAACTGATTGCCTGTAGTAGGTCGGGTGTATCTCTTCATGTTGAAAATGGATCACCTGCCATAGGTTGGCCATAGTGATGGGAGGTATGTCTTGAAGGGGTGGAAGTAAGGAAGTAGGTAGACTTACAGGTATCCGATTTAAGATGGAGGATACTTGCATCCTTTGCAATGTGGTTGAAATTTTTAATTAAAAAAAATAACCAAGACAGAAAGATGAGAGCGATCTGGCCCTTTCACACTTGATATTAAGTCAGTGTTAAATGAAAATCTATGTGGCATCCTAGGTGGCACCCAATGTTAAATGAGTGATAGCTTAATGTTAAGTGAATGTTAGCTTAACATAAAAGTTTCATGAGAAATAGGTTGAAGTCCTAAATGGTTAGCCTGGTGTTGGGGGACTCAACACTAGAGTACATAACACCAAGCATGAACAGACCTTTACATGTGTATGGTTAGTACATAGCTAATCACCATTGTTAGTTATGGGACAGAAATAAAACATGAAAAAGTGTTTCTGTCCACATGTCATCCATCTTGCTTGGTGCAGTGGTGGGTGCTGGTTGGTTCACTTTGTCCCCTTTCACCATCTTTTTCTCTTCAAAATTAACACTTTAGCAACCAATTCCATATCATAGGTGACAAAATGAAAAAGAAAGCAGAGTAGGTCTTTAACAATGTTGGGGGGATATCATTTTTTTGGATATATGTTAGTTTTGATTTTTAAAATGATTTTTCAAGAATCAGGGTTGAGTTATATATATATATATATATATGTCAAGGATATCAAATTTCTTTTTAAAAATCAGAATCTGGATTTTACAATTTCAAATATCTCTCCATTGAATATTCAAGGCAATTCTCACAACTTGAATAACAACATTCAATTTTTTAATTAAAATCCCTTTATACAAAGGGATAAAATTATAAATTACAAATTACATGTCCACAAGCTCATCTTGTTCAAACTCATTTTCATATTCTTCTAGCTTTAAAAAAAAGAAGGTACTAGTAGTTTCAATCAACTCTATCAAGTTAGAAGGTGAAAAAAATCCACCTTAGCATCATTTGGTTAGTTCTTGCTTATAAATGTTAACTTACCTAAATTATTTGTTTGCATCCTACATCTCTTCAAATCCCACCTAACAAAAAAAAATTCAATTTCAATTTCAAATCCCATAATTCCAACAATCTAATGGGCAAGGAAAACAATGATTGGAAACAAGTATTCATGTTTTCCTCACCTCTCCAAAAGATACTTAATGCCTTTTCCATTAATTTGGTATCTCCAAAACACTTTTAATTCTTTATACACCAACTCCTTGGCTAGTTCATTGGTTTCAATAATCATCTCAAAATTGTCATGACCATAATCTTCATCATTTAATTGATTTATCACAATTCCAAATTCTAATATAGGGTGAAATAGATGGTGGCATTTCAATGAATAGCATTAGAAAAAAGAAAAAATTATCATAATTTTCCATTGTAAAAATAGAAACCAACCTAAGACTTAAAAACCTTGGGTCTAACATTAAAAAAACATGTTATGGGTTTCCTTTTTCATACTTCATTAAAAATGAAAGAAACCCATTTAAAACGTCATACATATATATATTTATGTTGCAAAAAAACATAAACAACTTCAAATCCATGTCCATATCATCTTCCATCAAATTAGCCATAGAGGATGCCATTCCATATTCTTTTTTTTAGTTTCACAGCCATGGTAATTGATGCATGCAAAGCATCAAAAAATAACTAATGCCCACATGTTTAGTTTAGCCCACAAGCACTCGCAATGTTTTTAAAAAAAAAGACAATAATTTGAAAGACATCCCAAGTTAGAGGTGGAAGCACATGACTAGTTAATTTTCATTGATGTTTGGTGATTATAACGTAAAACAGTTGCTACCTTGAATTGTAATGTTTCGTGGAACAATATAATATTATTTGCAAAGTTATAAGAACAGATCAAGTATCAACAAAAAAGCCTCACAAACAAAAATAAAAAACATAATGTCTAAAAACAAAATTGACTTGGTTTTCACTACAATGTTCAAGTTTTTTGGCCTCAAACTAGCTTCAATGCAAGCCTCATTCTTGCCAAACATTACCAAATGTTTTTGACCAAATGACACATGTTTGTAAATATGTTTAAGTAGACTTTATAAATGCACATTTAAGGCCTTTACAAGTTTTCTCATCACCAGTGGCATATTGCCAAGTTTTGAAAAAATCATGCTCAAAACATGTTCTTTGAAAATTCTCCTTCAAGCCTAAAGCTTCACATTTCACAACAAACTTGAAAGCACTTGTTATTGTATTCAAATTTGAACCCTCATCTTCGACCTATCTTATAATCTTATTTCTCAAACCATATTCATTCAAAAGATCTGTCAATTTTTTTGTCAATGCATGCCATGCAGTTTTTGAAACTTCAAATAAACCAAGAATTACATGCTTTGGCTTCCAATTTGATTCCAAAAAAATAATAACCAAAGTAAAAACCTTGTGAGATCAACATTAACAATGGTAGAATGACATTTTTCAAGGAGAGGCAAAAAATATGTTTGCTTGGTTTTCTCCACAACGCCAAATAAAACATCATATGAAAAAGACTTTTGTGAGGGAACTAGATTCAAGGACACAAATGCAAGGTCAAATGTTTTACCTACACATTCTTCACAAATTGCAAGGGCAAATGGTTTTTTACAACCAAAAGTGCAAGATTCTCCAAAACTTTTGTTGTTCCACATCATCTTATTTGAAAGGTTTTTTAGAATCAAAATAAAATAGAATGCATGAACATGACATATTTTCCCTTTTTTTTAATAGTAAACTAATTTTCCAAACTTACTTTCACTATAAAATTGACTACCTTTTCAGAAAAATATATATTTTTGAATGGTCTACTCAACATGTTTTTTCAAACATGTTATTCCACTTGTTTTAAAATAATATATTAGACCTTTTCTTACTTTTATTCTTGAATTAAAGGAAAACATAACATTGGAATAACACAACATATAATGCATGATTTGAGGTGCATCAATTATCACTTTTGCATTGTTATTCACACATAAAAATGATCAATTTCAAATTTTGATTATTTTTTATATCATTTTCTAGAATCTATATTTTTAGTTTTCAAACTTGGGTTTTCTTGAATTTCTTCAATTACTTCATCTTCACATTCAGCCTCATTCAAAAACATTTCACATCTTTCATTTTGGACTAATGTATTTTCATTTTCACTAGAACCTTCCATTTTTCACATGATATTCAACAAGGCCAGAGGTGGAAAAACTCAAACAAACAAAATATCTTGTAAAAAATGTGTTGGTTTAAGGTTTAAGATGAAATATATGGTTGCATAAAAAAATTGATAAGAAAATTTACAAATTTTATAAGCAAGAATAGAATTCACTCATCATTATAAGAATGATGTGCAAAAAAAATTATAATGCACAAAATGTCTCATAAAAAACTTGCACAAGAAAATATTACAAACAATCAAACATGAAACTAAATAAAATCATAACAACACACTTAAAAACTTAAAAATACAAACAAAAAAAAAAGACAAGAAAAACAAATGTATGGAAAGAAAACCTCATCCAAAAATGTTGTTAATTGTCACAAAATGAAAAGCTCCAGACTTTAAACCTGCAAAATGCAAGGGGAGGAAGGGAGGGTGGGAGAATACAAGCTTGAATAATAGGAAGGGAGGACATAGGAGCAATAATGTGAAAGGACGCATGACAAATATATGAAAAAACAAGTATTGAAAGCATGTTGCAATAGTAATGCAAAATGAAACAATAACAACAATGCTAAAAGAACAACAATAATGAAAAGAAAAACAACATCAATGTGAAGGAAAGTAGTAATGGCATGATGAGAAACAATAATGGTGAAGAGAAGCAACAACAAGCACCAATTTGAGGCAAAAAGGGAAGCGAATGACAACACAAAAAAAAGGTTCCCAAAAATGAGCCCATTTTCTGCAGCACATAAGGTTTGAAGCAACCACCTCAAACCTTCAAACTTGGATTTTAAAAAAAAAACCTTAATACATAATTTGATATTCGGATCTGGGCAAAGAATTCATATCATGCCCAAATTTCATCCTTTGTGATATTTGGATTGAAATTCAGATATTACATGTTTGAATTTCATAACCTGGAGATTCAACAATTAGGATATCATTTCAAATATCAATGTTGTGATAATTAACATATATCAAATGTGATATTTAGTATAATATCCAGGATGATATCCAAAATTTTCAAATATCCACCTAGCACCAATATTTACACTCAACAAAGCTCACATCCTTAGGCTTTACCTTACATTTTCAAATCATTTGGCACCATTTCACACATTTCTACAATATGCAGTAATTCTAATGACCACTTTAGGTGAGGTCCAAGGCGCAATGAAATAGAGCAATACTATAGGATGAGAGCGATAAATTAGACCGATGATATTTAGATGAAGGTCCAAGACCCAAAAAGTGGGAAATCGAGGCTAAACTTACATGGCACCATTTTGGAGGGAAAATCAATTTGTTCAAACCAGAAAAAAAAACTCAAAAGCAGAGCTCATCATTTGAAGAACCAAGATGCACGGTAGGGTCCACCTCAAGGATTCAATTTGCTTCACATGAATCCAAATTGATTTCTAGGAATTGGACCCTGGACCCTCATCTAAAGTGGGGCTAAGTTTAAGCTCAAACGTGCATCTGTAAAGTAGTGTTTCTGGGATTTTGTGTGTGGGTGTGTTTTGTTGTATAAGGTGTTGGAGAGCTGTTGTTGTTATGTTGTTGAGTCCGGTAAGATTTTTTCTGGTGAGGAACAAGGTAGCCTACAGGTAGCATTGAAAGATGGCAATTCTGTTCACCTTGTCGAGATTGAACCACAACACTAACCAATGCACCATGTAGGATGGATGGTTACGTGGTCACGAAAACACTTTATTGCTGTCTCATAGCTAACCATAGTGATTGGTTGGCTTTGTACTAACCATTCACATGTATCTAGATAACCTACTTAAGGTGCATTCACACCTAATGTTAAATCAGTGTTAAGTGAAAATCTAGGTGGCATCTTTGGTGGCACCCAATGTTAAATGGGTGATTGTTTAACATTAGGTGAATGTTAACTCAACATAAAATCTTCATGATAAATAGATTTTGGTCCTAAATGACTAGCTTCGTGTTAGGGGACTTAATACTAGAGTCCTTAACACGAAGGGTGAATACACCTTTATTAGCCACCAAGTGCCTTACTTACCTAGCAACCACTTACAGTCTTTACCTACTTGCCTTTGATCTTTAATCACTCACGTTTTCTACCTACTTACTTAATGATCCTTACCCACTTATATATTATATGGGATGGTCAGTTTTGATGGGAAAATGTTCAAATCGATTAATTTTAGCTTATGAGATCATTTTGGCACTTGAACTTAGAGTTTTGCACATAATGTTCTCAAATATTTGGACTCTTATTTTTTTATTTATGTCTGTTATATATATATAATTGTTATGGTTATTCCATGACATATCTTGAGATTATTCAAGAGTGAAGTTATAACCTATATTGGAACTAGATTTAATTTTGTCTCCATTGTTTTTTAGTTACAGATATTTCTTTCTCCTCCTATGAAAATTTGACAAAGTAGAATAGTGATGCTCTATGCATGTGCCAGGCAGGAGATGAAACAACTTGTATTGTTGTTAATTGTGAGCTTGCTGGGTGACTAGAACTTTATTTTTATAATAAAATGCAATTAGGCACACATGGATCAATTTTCACATTTTCATTACTTCAATTTGAAACTTTTAAAATAATCATCTACATGGTTTACATGTTTTTTTACAATTCATCAAAATTCTCATGAAAATTTTGAGAATTCTTTTTATTTGATTTTTAAAAATTTATTTTCACTGAATCTGACAAGAAGGCAGGGTTGGTAGTTCGGTAGTGTGACCCTAAGCAGTTCAGGGTGAAGGCCGGAGTCATTCTGAGTGACCGATTACATACATATTTGTCAAATAGTGCAATTGTTGTCAAATCTCACCTCAAGTGAGCCAATTTGCCTCAACTCAACTCACTATTCCAATCAATTGCATTGGGAAGTCAAATTGATGACTATGGGGCAGTGCTGAAAACATCATTAACAACTTTGCAAACTTTAGGGGACCAACAATGTGGAACATTTGCAAAGCTAAATTGGAAAAAACTATTGAAGACATGGAAGCAGCATGCAATTGAAATGACACGCAAACAATTTAATTGGCACAACTCCTCACACTCACAAGCCCTGTTGCCACCCAGTTGGTTGCAATGCCTAAGGCAAGCAAATTCCAACCCCATAATCACTCAACTGCTCACAACTCCAGTGAGCATTCACTCATTTGCAACACCCAATAACCATTGGTAAAACTGCTTGCACCCATAGAGACACCTGTGCAAGCACCCCTGTAAACCTATACTACAATTGCAAACCCTCTGATTGTTCAATACCTATATCCACCTTAGCCATCAAGGAAGCCAAGCAACTCATTGTGGATCAAGCTAACTGTTTCTGAGAGTCAGTTTATATGTGCTCAAGCAATGGAACTATTATATACCCTTCTATTCTAGGATTTGCAAAACTACTGCTATGGTTTGAGCTTGTGAAAGGATTTCAACCCATCCAAACGTTTCCTGAAATTCTGTGAACTGTGGTCACAAGGCCAGGCAAGTTATTCTACATATTTTTGAGTGGATTCTCACAGAAAACATTCTGGTGGTATCCTTCACACACTGAAGCCATCAGTAAACAATCTCCTCCATCAATAAATGTCAAAAGTCTGGTGTTGCTTGAGTAGTATGCTGTTATCCAAGCAGAACAAAATCTGACCTGTCTAGAGAGGACAGAAATACCTGTTACTTGCATCAGGCAGTTCTTCACACCAAATGTAGCAGGATGAAAGACTGGAAAGGGTACAGATCTGCTTCTAACTTATAGACCCAACATGCTTTGAAGTGGGCAGAAATAGCCTGAAAACACCGTAGACCAAAGCAGTTTCCCTTCATTCACATCTACTTCCTGCCCTCTCCACAGTTGCATGTGAGGCAGGAAGAGGTTCAGTGACCAATTGCTCAGGGTGAGAACCCAATGACTGATCCTCCAACTTAATCCGGATACTCCATTCTCTGGCTGTTGGCAAGTGCAAGTCCTATTCATGTACTTCAAGTTTTCTCACACCTTTGTCAAGCTCCTGATAGTTTGTATCACCTTATCCTTGCAGTAGGCCCAAGCAAATGTGAGTTTTATCCATTACCAGGTGTACTTGGCAGCCAATAGCACTTCCTCATATTGCTGAGCTGCATTATCCCAGCTCAGATCCTGTGACATTCCACGCTGCTGTATGCCTGTCCAACTTTTCTTGAAGTCTCGATATGTCCAAATTGCATTTCCAAGAGCATCAGTTAAACCACTTACTGCAGGCCTGTCAAAAGTCCATCCTGTTCCAGAATCTGTAAATGGATCAAAAGGCTTCACTGTATCTCGCAAGCCACCTACTGAATGTACCACTGGAACAGTCCCATAGCGCATCGCATACAGCTGATTGAGCCCACATGGCTCAAAACGAGATGGCATCATTAGGATGTCTGCACCTGCAGTAATCCGGTGAGCTGTCTTTACAGAAAATCCCACCCATCCACGCACTTTATCACGATAGCAGCCTTCAAAGTGATGCAACATTTCTTCAAGGTCTTTGCGGCCTGTACCCAACATCACCAGCTGTAAATCTTGGTTCATCATCCAAGGCATTGCCCCTGCAATCCAATCTACACCCTTCTGATTATCAAGACGCCCAATGAACCCAAGCAATGGTACCTCACTGCGCACAGGCAAACCCAGTTCCTGCTGAAGTGCAGCCTTGCATGCAGGTTTGCCAGTAGCTAAAGTTTCAAGGGAGTAGTTGCTGTAACCATCACTCTGAAGGCAGGGATCCAACTTGGGATTCCACTCAATGTCATCAATTCCATTCACAACTCCCCTCAGCTTCCAGTTGTGATCCCGAATGACACCATCCAATCCCCACCCTCCTTCTCGTGTTTGACACTCTCCTGCATACCCATGGCTAACAGTCACAATCCGATGAGCTGTGATCAAACCCGCCATGAAAACATTCATGTGTTCTCCTCCAATTGGATCAAATAAACGGAATTTATCTGCATAATGTTCTGGTAACCCAAGCTTTGCATAGTCTGACATTGGTCCACGGCCCTGCAAATGCCACCTAGATCAAAATGAGGTTGTGTAATGTGTCACGACTCATGACCTATCTATGTGTCTTGGCAACAGTTTCAGGTCTCTGACACATTTGAAAGTTGACTTCTACACCACCTATGTGTTTTGTGTAAAAGACAACATGCATTTCACTTCCTTAAGCAAACTCCAACCTGCTGTTTTCTGAATGTGCTCTGTAAAACTCTCTAACTTGATGTTTTGGAAGCTACATAAATGAATGACACATCAAGTACTCAAAAAAGGTTTGACATATTAACTAGTCAATCCTGATAGGCAGGGGATTCAGAACAAACCTGATGGGCCATGTTATGGATGACAAGGACAGAACGAGTAAACTCCATCAAGCCCTTGTCTCGATAGTATGCCTGCAAATATACTGGCAGCAAGGCTGTGTGCCAATCATTGGCAATGAAGACCAAATTGCCATCTCCATAGCAGACACCCCCACATGGTATATGCCAAGGCACCTGTAGTTAAGAGAGGATCAATAACATCCAGGTTTTTCATACAAGTCAGGCACAAGAGTCGGACCAACCCCACCTGGGCTATCAAATGCAAGAAAGAGCAGTCTCACCTCCACAGCAGCCTTGCAGAGCAATATCATGCGTCTCAACACCTCCTGCATGCATGTCAACCATGACCTTCCCAGTTGAGAAGAATATATCCCTAATACGAGGTCACTACCAACATTAACTTCTGTGTTCTGTAGTATTCTGGAAAACTCAAACTGAGTCATATGCAGGACTGATTGGCAGGCAGTAATGCTACACAGATTGCCACCAACAACATCAACTGCAACTTCTGTTGATCACAAATTTATGTATAACATTGTTGAAAGAGGGGGTTGGTGGTATGGTGATACCTCACGAGAACCACCATAAATGTTAGAAGCAACAGCATGGAAGATTGATGAATCAATAAACACAAAGTCAACCCCATCCTTATAGGTGTGAAAGTAGCCAACCTCAAGGTCCTGCCACCAATAAACAGCCACAGTTACTCAGCATTCCACCCAAATTGCTTAGGATTAGAAAGCTGAAGGAAGGCTGCAAGCTGACTATGAGGCAATGACAAGATATTGTAGAATGACAAACCTGCAAGGTGAGACAATGAGGAAGCAGACTACCTTAGACCTGGACATGGAGGAAAGTGCACATAGGTGAAACTGATAAGAGAAGCTGCAGGCAGCCAGGTTTCAATTGGAAAAGTAAACAACATCCTGCATGGCCATGAGAAGCAGGTAAGAGTGAGAACTGATACCTGTCCTGAAACATTGTATCTCTTATGGATGCCAGTTTCCCAAGCATCTAAATAGTTGCTGTATCGAGGAGCTACAACCTGCACCCAGCACAAAGCTTGAATACAACCACACCTTGCATGCTGCAAGCTACCCATATGCATGGAAGATTGGTGTGGAGAAGTAGAATTCTTTCATCTTCCTTTTCCATACATTCTGGAGTGTCCAGACAATGGTTCACAAGATCACATGAAGCAGCATGAACTTCTGGGCTTGTAATTGATTGCTTTTCAGATGTGAAAGCTCTACCATCACATCTTGTTACAAGCACAGGTTAATTTGAGCCATTAGTGTAGGATCCCATGGGCTTTCCAGCTTGACCAATATTTTAGCTGGCCCAAGTTGTGAATCCAATTTGCCATATTCTTACAGCCTTATTATGTGTACAACAAAGCTTTATGTCTTTGGGAGTCAACACAATTTAGCAGTTACCATGACACGATGACCACGGCGTGACAATGCTTTAGGTAGAGCCCCCACCACATCACCTAGACCACCTGCAGAATCAAACACTCACAGTTAATTACTTTTTCACTCTGATCTGTGACAGTCAAGAATCATCTGTGAGCTTCAGTTGAAACAATCCAAAAAAGTATGTAGCTTCCTCTTTGAATGATGAGGTGAATCTAAAGTAGGCAGTATTGACAAATAACAACAGAGAGCTATACAACCTAGAAATCTGAATGATCAATACAGGTGATCCATTGTACCAGTTTTAGACCAGGGTGCACATTCAGCCGCAACGACAATGACATTCATCACATTAGGTCCTGCCAAGGGTGGAGAGGCAACAGCCTGTACACTGTTTGTATCACCCACATCTGGGGCTCGTTCATGGCCCACTTCAGTCCTTGCAGTTTGTCCAATTTCTGAACCACTGGCTGGGTCTGCCTTTGCTGGAGTAGGAGGTGGTCCAACAAATGGATTCACAGGCGGAGCAATGGATGGGGCAGCAGATGAGGGAGAAAAAGGTTTCACAGAGGAGGGAGCTCGAGTTCCTGACTTCTGTGTGGAGGGTGCAGGCCACGCTGTTATCAATGGCCTCCCTGACGAAGGGGCAGATGTCTCCAGGCCAGTTGTCTTTTTGGGAGTCACATTGACAGGCTTCCCAGCTTTTTCTACCAGATCATTCAATTCTGCAGATGGAGGTTCTGAATATTCATCTTTTTTGTTTGTGAAGTCTGAGTAAGTCCTTTGACGTTCCTCTATCTGCAGCAGAACAGGGGCATTCATTTTTGTGAACAAACTCAGAAACAATGCACTCATCCTGCTAATTTCAGTGGGCTCTGCATCCCTAAACTATGAGCATAAACATCCGAATCTCATCAGGTCAAAAAACACTGATTCCTGACAGTGGTTCTAAAACAAGAGAAAGTTTGCATAGCATCTGTAAGGATGCAAGGTCCCCAGGCAAATGTATTAGAAAATAAAATAAAAATTGCAGATTGTGTTTTCATTGACCTAAAATGTGCTCCAAAGCAGTCTGACATATCTTCCCACATTGCATATTGTGCTGAAGCATACAAAAACACAGCAAAAGAGGAATTGACATAAAGCAATTCAACGAAGAACCCAATCCTCCAATTGACATTCATATCACAAAGAGAGAGAGAGAATCTGCAAAAAAATTACCTGCTGCAGCAATTCCTTTTGCCTAGCCAGCAGCCTTCTACTCTCTTCCAGAACTGTAGATCTGTCAGAATTGCTGCTACCCTTCTCACCTTCTGAACTCATGCGGATGATGATGTGCCTCCCTTCTTCCCTGCTGCTGCTGCTCCCCCCATGTTGTTGCAGTAGTCGGCCACCACCAACCCTCCTGGTGCGAAAAACCCTGTACCTTCGTGAACAGCTCTGCAATCCTAAGGGTGAGGAGAGAGGGATATTTGAGGGAGTGAAGCACATACACGCATCCATACCTCCAGCCACTCCTCCTCCTCCTCCTGCCGCCGCCGCTGCTATAAGGCCCTCCTCCTAGTCCCGCCGATTCCCTTACCCCAATCCTAACAGCAAGAATGTTGTCTAATGCAAGAATGTTTGTCTACTCCCTTTCCGTCCCAGCCATTGCACGAGCAATGCCAAACTAAGCTAATTCTTCCCAGTACATGTACCAATTGCAGCATCAACAACAAAAACAACAAGATCAACCAAAAATCGTAAACCAGAACCAAAGAAAATGGTAGAAAACTCTTATCATCTCACAAAGAAAAACTCTTCCAGAAATCTCTCTCGCCACCAAAAACCCTATCAAGTCACCACCACAACCACATTTGTCCAAAAGACAAACCAAAAAACAAAACACGCCGAGATAAAAGACAGAGACCGAGTGTGTTTTATTAAAATGTAACAAATCCGACAGACCAGCATGCAGTCCGTGGGGAATAAAATTGGATGATGCAAACTAGTGTGCGAGCAATGGAATGCATGAATGAACGAATGAATGAGAGGTGCAAATCCGAGATGCTGTGTGCAGCCAATTGAGGATCAAAGATCGGGGAAAAAGAGAGGAGGAAGAAGGAAGAGAAGAAGAAGAAGAAGAAGAAGAAAGAGGTGGTGATGATGTGAGGATCATCCAGAAAATAATTTAGCCAAATTTGGCTACATTCTAGATATGGAATTTTTTTAAAAAAATCCTTCTATATTTGTTGGTTATCTTACTGGAACTTATTATAAAAATATGGCGATTTGGAAAAAATTTCCCTTTAAAATCTGGCGAATTTGGGCCGAAATTTTAGCGAAAAACTCTGGATCATGTGTGTGTGTTTGTGTGAGTGGAACGAGAGCGCGTGCAATCCTGGAAGCAGCGATAGAATCGCACATGTGGGCAAAATGGGGGATGGGATTTTTATTTTTTATTTTCATTTCTTTTTGTGATCCACGTTTTTTTTTTTTGCAGGCTTCTTTCTTGCCCCCCTTATCCCAAAAGGGCGAGTGGGAGGGGGGCATGGTGGACATAGGTCTCAAATTCTTTTTCTTCCCACTTGGTACCAAGTAGCCGACAGTATTCCCCTTATCTCAGTAGGTCAAGGCCGTGGCGGACATCGGTCTTTCTTCCCTTCCCACTTGGTACCGAGTACCCTACCAGTGTTGAGTGGTTCTTGACTTGTATGAATACTCCAGATTCCGGTTCTGGTTTTAATTTTTTTTTGTAGAACCTGTTCTGGTCCCACACAAAAGTGGAACCTGGAATTCGGTTCCGGGTTCCGTTCTTCAAACAAATACATTTGAATTATGGTTTTACCACACCCGATTTCAGTCAGATTCCGATATTCTGAAAATCAGGTTCAGTTTTGGGTAACTCAGACCTGAATCAACAATAAACGTCTGATTAACCTCTGGTTAGCCCCCAATTCTAGTTTTTTTTTTCCCAAGAATTCTAGGTCCAGTTTCACACATAAATGAAACCAAGAACTGGGACTATATTCTTGTATGGTTTCAATTCCAAAAATAAAACTTGATTTTCATTCTGATTTTAGTAATTGGAATCAAACTTGGTGCTTCTAATCGGTCATATCAAGTAGCTGCCCAACATTGGTATGTAGTTGGCTTCGAGGAGGGGAGGGTGCTAAATAACACTTAGCAAATTCAAGTAGATATTTTCTTAATAATAAATTTGGGAGT
>Ga0116228_10003507_pt1 | contig 13762 bp, 12 predicted proteins | sample S1TSphfallax_2_FD_89694 | JGI IMG/M metagenome (GOLD analysis project Ga0116228, IMG submission 89694) | Host-associated microbial communities from peat moss isolated from Minnesota, USA - S1T2_Fc - Sphagnum fallax MG | ecosystem: Host-associated > Plants > Peat moss > Unclassified | place... | reverse complement strand
TGCTGAACAGAAGTTTCTAGAACCTCATCTGGATCATAGCTGTTGCCAGTGACAAAGGGACCCAAAGCAGCAATGAGTTTTTCAGGGTTCCCAATTTCCTCAATTGTTGCGTTAAGCTTGTTAGTGAGACGAACCATTGGTGATGCCACCACTTGCACTGTCCCTTGCTTTGGATTTTCAAACTTGACCTCAACCCATGGTTCAGCACACTTGGGCTGGCAATAGTTTCCTGACAAAATGTTTGCTATTCGCACTTGCTTCCATGTAGGTGGCAATATAAATTCATATGGTTGAACATTCCCTGCTCAAAAATGTTCACCTGTGTCAGTACATTTCAGGTACACATTGTGCTGGACTTCTGGATTGCAACAATTGTACAACCTGAATTTCAGCAATAATGGAGTTTCCATCCATGAGACAACCAATCAATTTGGCAAATATGATTCAAGATTGGAAGAATACACTGTAAGGTCAACCAAGAAAATCTGCTCATACATACTCAAAAGAGACTCAGGATCCAAAGCATCTCAAAAGAAAGAGATGTCTGTCACTGAATTTGTGCATGGGACTTTCACATCAACATCAAGCAGTAGTCTGATTGCAACAAAGTTCCCACAGGTCATCTTAGTGACAGCAATTTCCATTACTGCACACAGCAATGCTCCAAGATTAGACCAGGAATCTTGATCTTTAAAAAATAAAAAAATTCCTCTGGCTACACCTCCTGGCTCAGGACTGCACTACAGTTCCTAAATTCACTTAATGGATTAGGGTTTGTATGTAGGAAAAACCTTGCAGACATTAAGAATATACAGGAACTTAATTTCAATCTGTTTCTCTGGAAATCTTGACCCTGGAATTTTTTTCTTATTGGAAAGAGACAAGGAAAACAGGCATGCTTTGTCCCTTCCAGAAAATTGATTCCGAGTTGGTGCACAAAAAAATTGTGGAAAAAAGAGATTGACCTAAGAAGACTCCAAAAACCAGAATCAGAAGAGTGTAAACTGAAAGTTGGTCTGATAACTTGATTCTATTTAGGAGCTTGTAAACTCCGAGTTGACGTCAATGGAAATTCTGTTCAAGTGTCTGCTCAGTACTAGAATATATTCCAATTTCCAGAATTGCTCAGAGAATTGAGTGATCTGTATTCTGGGGGAAAAAAAACGCCTGTTCCAATGGGTCCTAGCATTCATTTTGTACATATCGTTTTCCTTGGGTGATTGAGGTTCAATTGAAGTGATAAAAACAGAGGAGGAACTCACCAGCACGAAGAGCAGGAGTGTCTTTGGTGGAAGCTTTGAATTGGACATACTGGGTGTTGTCTTCCGCTGGCGGTAGATAAGTACCCACTTCCACCTGTGTGTAAGCCCCTGCTCTTCCTGGACTTCCCACCAACATGCCAGCTACGACAAACCCCGCGAAAGCTTCTCTCCTCCCGAAATGCACTCCCCCCACAGAGCTCTTTATCCCTCTCCTCCCATCCTCCTCCTCCTCCTCGTGATCTTCTCTCTGTGCTACTGCCCCATTCCTCCCGTTCTCCGCATCTCCGTGACAGGAAATGCTAAGATTCACTTGATGGGTACTTCGAATTCCGCATCCCGGAGACTGCAGGAGCTGCTGCTGCGAGGTATGATAAGAGGGGGAGAGCGAACGGAGAGGAGAAAAGGAAGGACAATGCCAGAGCTTGCACGAAGCCATCGCTACTGCCACTCTAAGGTTGCTGCTGCCTGCTGCAGCACAACACTCTCCGAGTCCTATCCTCTTAGCGCTTTCCTCCTCCTTCTTCCACGTCCCGATGTAACGAGATGTCGTATGGGATCTCAATCAGGATCTGGATGGGCATCCACTTGAGTTTTATCCAGTCTGTGTACCGAGATTTCATACACTACTAAGAATTTTGGGTGTAATTTATTACCTTAATTAATTAAGGATCTTATTTCAGTGGATGTATTCACTCTTCACCACAGGGTTTTTTTTTAAACACTTAATTCACTTAATGATGAAATAAGTTCAACCCACTTCTGCTACCATTTTCATCATGTCTGTGGATACATTACATATATAGTTTCAATGTCTACGTATTTTGTAAATGTTTGTAATTGCTAGTTATATATTTGTTATAAAAAAATTCAATCTAAATTTTTGAATCTATAAATCAACAATAAATTGGAGCAAAGTTTTTAATGTGGCAACTTTTGGCCACTTGGCAAAAAAAAGTGCACAACATCAACAATTTTTCTTTTTGAAAAGATGACCCAAATTATATATAACCCAATTTTAAAAAGTTGCCAAATTTATAAAAATAGCCTTATCAATATCTTTGAATTTTTCTAAGTCTCATGCATTTTTAGATGTGAGCACATGCATGATTTGAGATGTTAGATTCATTTGTATGGAATAACCCAATGTGGATGAGAAGGAACGAACCATGGGGTTTCACATTGACACTATTGCAATGTCAAATTGTAAACAACTTCTCATTTCTTTCATGTGCATTTCTAGGACACACATAAAAAGTTGACCAACAACAAAGATAAATCTTGTGACACTGCACTTTTTCAACTTAGAATGTTTCACAATTTTGGCTCTGGATACCAATAAAACACACCTTACATTTCATCATTTTCATCGTCCCATCCACTCCATATACAAGTTATGACCAACAAAATCTTGCATCCCAAAGATCCTAGAAAACCCAATTCAACTCTCATTCACATTTCATTTTCTTTTATTTGGTTCATACATTTGACATTGACTTTTGTAAGATTTTCATCAATGACGTTAGGATTGAGTGCCATTTTTGTCATAAGTTTTTGGTTCTCTTTTAAAAGAGATCTACATCAGATAGAGGCATTGATACACTTTCGGGCAACATACCATTTTTAAGCGACACTTTGGCATTTGACATAGGCATGGATGCACAGTCAATGTTGCTCCCGTTTGCATCGGTTGAAGAAGACTCATGTAGTGCAGACATAGAAAAAAAAGATGGAGCTTGAAGTTTGGAAGATGTTTGAAAGGTACCATATCTAAGTGCAAACAAAGACACAGCGGAATAGAACTGGACTTGATCTAAGGCTTCTTTCACAAATGTTGGGTTCAAAGACCAAAAACAAACAAGCAACACAACTCTCACCTCTACAAATTGAAATTTGAACATAAAAACAGACTTGATTAAGAGCTTCTACACATCTGGAGGTGTGAAAAAGATCACATGTAAGTGCAACTTGGTTTGTATACTGTTGATTGATCTCTAGGTCCAAGCTCTCAATGTTGTCAGCAATGACATCCTCTTGCAACTCAGTCAAGCCATGTGACAGTTCACCCCAAGAATACTGGCCCATCCCATTTTTTGCAATTTTATCAAAATCTTATGGCCAGATTCCTTAGTGCATTTTTTGTAGGGCTTCAATCTCTAGCATACATAGTTGCTTTTTTGTTGATTTTATTAAAATCCTATGGCCAGATTCCTTAGGGCCTTTCACAAGGCCATAAAGCTAACTCTGGAAAATTCGTCATTGTAATTGGAGGGCACCTCCTAATGCAAAATCTGGCATTTAGTCAACATCAGTACCTTCCGTTTCTTTGTGGGGCGTTTTGATTTTTGGGAGGTATCTCCCATTTTTTTAGTGCCTTCTCATTTGTTAGCATTGTGCTTTACATCCAGTGAGGCCCCTTGGTTGAGGGCATTACCAGAAGTGGGGCCATGCTCAGTTCCAGCCTCCTCATTTGTTAGCATTGTGCTTAGTACAGTAAGGCCCTTGGTTGAGGGCATTCCCAGAAGTGGGCCCATGCTCACGGTTCGGGCCTCCTCATTTGGTAGCATTAAGGCCCTTGGTTGAGGGCATTACCAGAAGCGGGCCCATACTCAGTTCCGGCCTTGCACAGAGCCCTTAATGCCTTGGAGCTAAGGCCTTGGAGCTACCTCTTATAAAAAAAATCCTAGCGTGTGAAAATTCTCAACCAAAAGAAAAAACACACCACTGCCAAGGATCATGATGGGTACCTCATAAAAGAAGGGGGAAAACAAATGAAAACCGCTTCAGTTACCAAACATGCCCCGTCCCCTCCTCTCTTTTTCTGAATCTCACCGTCTCTCTTCTTAGTCTTCTTTGCCATCTCCGCAATTTGTGTGCCATCTCTTCGAATTCCGGACTGTCGTTTGCTTGTTTGTTCTTCCCCTTGGCAATAATCATCTTCATCTAATCAATCTCGATCATACCAACCTTTATTTTGTTTCTTTTGGGTTAGTTGGGTGGGTTTGTGTGTGTGTTTTTTTTGTTGCAACTCTGCTGCTGCATTCGTGCATGCACATTATGGCGTTGGTCGTGGTGGTGTTTGCTCCTGCTGCTGCTGTTCCCAGGAGCGTTAGCAAGAGAAGGAGCTGGAGGAGGAGGATTGTGAACCAAGAGTGGCAGCAGAATGTTGTTGGGGTTTAACAAACATACATTCATGTCGTGCTGTATAATTACTTGGGTTTAGGTCGCTGCATTGCTGCGGAGTTTTGAATTTCTGATCCATTTTGGCGTGGATTTTGGAGACGCGTGTTGGATGGAGTTTTTAGAGTCTGTAGAGCCTCTCGCTTGTAGTAGTCGACAGACAGTTGCGGTTCTCGATTAGCAAGAAGAATTCGGGCTTAGGGAGTTGGAAGATTCTGCGTGTTTTTTTTTTCCTCACAGGAATTCTCGGAAGAAACGAGAGAGAGAGAGAGAGAGATCTGAAGGTCGACGAGGTGGGTTATGGAGGGACGGTGGGGACCTGATTCAGGAGGATTAGAGAGCAGACGGATGACTGAAGTTGGCGGGCATTGAAGGACAGAAGAATGGTGGGGATTTGGGTTTCAGGGCGGGAGTTGCTGCAGTGTTTGCTTTTATTATTCGCGCGCTGCTGTCATAGAACCTGTAATTCGTTGTACCTCACGACCACGACGACCGTATGGAGAATCGACGACTCGTAAGTAAACGAAACTGGAGAACTTGACGTAAGAAAGGAATTGATCAAAGTGGCATCGGGACGCCTTGGCTCCTTCTTGGCTGAAAAGCTTGGTTTCGGAGACGACCGAATACCAAAAATGGGAGGAGCTGTGAGCTATGCATCCTCCTCCTCCTCCTCTTCCTCTCATGATGACAAAAGAGGGACTGAGACAGAGGACTGGATCAACCTGCCATGCCCAACCAAATACGAAGATATCACGCGGGAAGCTATCAGTAAGTTGCTACAACTACAAAATTTACACACATATCCTTCTCTTCTACAATGTCTCTTCTCTGCATATTTGAAATTCCATACAGTAGTAGTAGGGCAAAGAATGCATCATTAGCTGATTGGGCAAAACCAAACAGGTAGAAGATCAAGCTCTAGGTAACTGACGGTCTCTTGACAACCCTGGTTTGGGTATTTCTGAATTGTAGTGTCGCTCAAGCCAGAACTCTTTGAAGGCCTGCGGTTTGATTTCACAAAGCCTCTCAACCAAAAGTTTTCTCTCAGCCATAGGTCAGGATGCTCTCTCTCTCGCTCTCTCTTTCTCCTTCCTCACATACCCAAAGCTCTCAATTCTTGATTTCATGCACCTCTCTTCCCACATTCTCAAAGCAGGGAAATGACCCAACAAAAAAATGCAAAAAAAGGCAACACAGCTTAATTCCTTCAATACATGCAAATTCCCCCTCCCCTCTGCCGACAAGATCTGTGGAGTTTGTCGATGGATTGAAAGAACTACAACATAAGAAAACAATTATCTTGTGGAGTGGTAGAAGTTTGATCAGAAAGCAGGAACTGACAAGAAAAAAGGGTCTGTGGTGGGTGCAGTATATTTATGGGCTCTGTGCCGCATCCAACACAGTCAAATATCAAAGTACCTGTTTCCCATTATGAGTTTGGTGCAAACCTTATGGACCCATTGGTGAGGGTCCTAACTGTCTCCTCCTTCACTTCACTCTATTAGCTGCCTCATATTCCTGAGCTTCTCACCTGGCACACATCACCTTCCACAAATGTTAGAAATGTGATCACTGTTGTATAACATAGTGCTGTGCAATGCTCAGGGCAAGACGCAAATGGTTATGTTGATTGGACGTATCTTAACTGATGGGCGCATGAGTGCTCGAATAAAGTATGATGTCAATGACCGATTCTCTTTCAAAATCAATGCCCAGGTGTGTTTCAGTATTTGTGGGCATCAATGTTCCCCTTTACATTCTCCCTCCGTGACAGACAGCCGCCCTATACAGTGTTCTTGCCAAGCTGCATATCATTACCCTCTTTGACCCTTGTAGTCTTCGCAGTCACTTTATACACGATCTTTCATGGTTTTTACTTTCTTCAAGGGGTTCATGATGGTGGCAACAATAGTGCAGCTCACAAGCAGGCCTCATTTTTTCAATAGTTCTATTTTGGTTGAAGGGTAGGTAGCCCTCCTCATGATACACTCTCTCGTCTCCTCTTGTTAGGGTTTCTGATCTTCAGGGTCGGGGGTTATGATGGATATGGGGCAGATCACAAATGAGCCTCATTTTTCACTTGGCATGTTCCACTTTGATTACAGGGTATGTCTTTCTGCTCATTCCTTTCTCCAACTCTGTTTCATATAAACAAGTAGTGTCTCTTCACTCTCCACTCTTCTCTCTATCTGATGAGTATGTGATACAAACAAATAGCTTTTTGTCATTTCTTGATGTCTGCAAATCATGCATCCTGCCCAGAGAAGCTGAAGGTCATCTGCCCTCTCTACTGCATCTTCCACACATTTATGAACTATGGGACCAGATTGTCTCATCTTTGTAATAGATCTTGTTGCAGGGCTTGCAATCTAGGTCCTTATTAGGCACCTTCTTCTGGTCATGTCATACTAGCCTTCCTGTTCTTCTTATGTATAATTCATGGACTAATTAAGAATCCCAGGAAATGATTCTTCTGGTTATGGTTAATGTGGACGTGAGCAGGGAAATGATTATTGGGCCCAATTGCAAATGGGAAACAATGCTTTCTACGGAGTGAACTACATGCAGGTTTGTAAGCCTCACATCTCTTTCTCATTTTGGGTGTCATGGTCTGTTGGGTGATGCAATTTGTACTTGACAGTAGTGAGTCTTAATCCTTGATGGTCCAGAGTGAAAGATATGAAACCTTTTGGACTGTAAAAGGAGTTTACCCATCCATGTTTACTCAGTTTTCCACTGTGGGAACATACTTTTTGGTGATGTGGGAACTGGGATATTGAATGTCTATCAACTCTAGAGACCAACAAAATTGAAATGGGGGTGTTGTTGTTTTCCTACTGAACCTGAGCAACAATACCCTGAGTTGTGGATGGGAGGACACTCACATAGAGAGAAAGGTTGATGACACAGAGTGTGACCAACAATTTGGCTCTTGGAGGTGAAGGGTATTGGTTGGGCCATCATCGGAAGTCAGGCATTGGCTTTGCTGCTCGCTACAACACTGAGAAAGTGGTATGCATGCCAGAAATACATTATTACTTGTTCTCTCACAGTCTCTTACTATAAACTATTTTCAGCAAGAGAGTTTTGTGTGGGTAGAATATTCTGCACACAGGATTTATTATGTGCTGCAGGGGGCCTCCAGCACATGTTAAGTTTCTAGAGAATGTTATGTTGGGTTCTGCACAAGCCTTAAAATGTCAAATCAAGGAAGGCAGAATGAGCTATGGCAAGTGTCAAGATCCCTGTTCCACCAAATTCAGCAGTGTAGATGATTTGAAGAGAAGATAAAAAAAAAATCCTATCAGTACATGATTTTGCAAACAAAAAACAGAGGATGAATGAAGGGGATACCATCAGTTTTGGCTGCAGATTATGTTATATATTTGATCAGCTAAATTTCACAACCTGCAGGTTCATATTGTGAAGGCCAGATACATTTTTAGTTTGTGGACTGATCAGGTCAGAGGTTGTTGTAGGTAGCAACAGCACAGTTTAAAAGTGGAGGCACCATAGGCATGACATATGTGCACAAAGTTTCCGACAAGGTAGTGCTTCTCACATTTCAGTACTGCTTTTGAGCTTCCAAATAACATTCTCTGAATCCATTGAGCAATAAAGCAGTATCTACCAAAATATGAATCTGGAGACTAGTCCTAAACAAACTGAGTTGGCACATTAACGAACATGTTCTGAGTTTTTTTCATAGAATGGGTTGTGTTCATTGTGGCATAACAGGTATCATTAGCTTCGGATTTTGTATACAACTGGAAAACCAAGGAGGTAGTGACCAGTTTAGGTTATGACTATCTGCTTCAACAGGTAACTTTTCTCTTGTTACCTTGTGCATTGATGAGTGATGTTTAGCCAACTAAATGTCAGGGCCTTCAGTCCTTCTGCGCATTCTAGGGCTCCTAATCTGCAGTTGAGTGAGGCAATTTGATTATTGTACATGCTACCTAGAAGCCCACACTCTTTTTGACAGTGCCTACAGCAAACCACAGCTGATAAAAATTGTAAGTAGAATCACATCGATTTGTTGAGGTTTTTGGCTGATTGTGAGGCTTCTACCATTTGGCAGTGCCGATTGAGAGGAAGGTTAGATACAAATGGGTGCATTGCAGCCTACCTGGAAGAAAGGCTGAATGTTGGTGTCAATTTTTTGCTCTCTGCAGAGGTCAGTTCTACATCTCTGTTTACCCTTCCCCAGCTTATGCTGTCTTCATACCAGTCATTTCTGCAAACAAGAGTTTTGAAATTTCCTGACAGATTCTGCAACCTCCTTCTCTAGTAGGTCAAATGAAATCACCTTTGATGCATGCAACTTAAACCCAAACAGATCACTGGGATATCTTCAGACAGGGATCCTCTCACCTTTTTTACATGCCAAACAATGGAATTGCTTTTGCATTTTGATTTTTACCTGGTTTGGAGACATGAGCTCATCAGCTTCAGTATTGCACTGTTGACCACTGGCAGATTGACCATTGGAAGAAGGACTATAAGTTTGGGTTCGGTATGACAGTGGGCCAGTAACCACTGCCGCTTTTGAAACCTACTTCCACACTCATGAAGTGGGAGCCTGATCTTCCCTTTCCAGCTTTATGACACTGGGCAGCAATTTCTTTGTGCCATTGATGTCCATTTGTTCTTGATATGTTCCTTCCAAATAGACTGGAGCATTCTTCTCAAAGCTGTGGATAGGAATAGGACCCATGGTTTTTCAGCCTTCTTTCCTCAGAGTTCTTCATGCCATCTGTTGGGAACCAGGTCTGTATACCATTCAAGGGAAGGCTGCTAACAATTTGAGCAAGCAATCCATCTCAGTTGCCAGCATTGTTACTACTTTGATTGGGTTTCCCATGGCACTTTCATGGAATCTCTGTGTTGCTCTCTAATGGTTAGGGTCTCCTTTCCATTGTTCAGTCCACTGGATATGACAGCACAGAAACTGTGCAAGCATGACTTTAGAATCAAGGTACTATCTGTGCATTTGTGGTCAAGTTAGATCTTCTGAGTTCATTTTTTCACCACTGGAGCAGGCAACTAGGAGTGACAATGCCTGAATTGGCTTCTTAGGGTGGAATGGTCTGAGAAATGGTTCGTGTAAATATGAGCAACATGATGTGCCTAGCTTTAGAGTGTTTAAAATATTGGGGAGTAGCATCACATGAATTAACATGTTCTCCTAGTATGTAGAAGTATCCTTTGGAGGGACATTAATGGGACTACAAACTTGTGTAACAATGACAGATATGGAATTAGCAGTAACTCTTCAAATGACCAACTGTGCACTTTGTAATGCTCTTGTCTGTTTCTGTTGTTTCTTCATCTTGTCTCCATCTTTTCAAAGCAAGGTTAAGTTGATCTGAGTTAATGTCAAGTTAAAATACTCATGTGAAAATGGTGCTCCAGACCTGCTCAGAAAGCTTGCCAAAGAAAGTGCAGAATGAGAAACAACACAACTTGTGAATTAAGCAACTAAGCACTAGCTCTCATAGGGTTCAGTTCTATGAATATCCACAATTCTAGGTTGCCCTCCAGCAGAGCTTTTAAGTTTGAAGCTGCAAATAAACAAATGCTCCACCAATATCTTCATGAACCATGTGCCAGATTGGAAGTCTCTAACATGAGTTTGAGAAAAGAGGTTGTCATGGTTCTAACTGTTGTCAAAGCTCACCTGTTCTCCAAATGTGGTTGTTAGCATGGAATCATAAGAATCGTCTCACTCCCAAAGATTGGAGTTGGAAAGAGGTGCAATCAACAGTCAGCAAGAGTTGATGTTACAAGAGACAGCGGAACATATCACCAGGAGAAGACTGAATAGGGTTTCACTGCCTAGGAAGGTGAGAGAAGCAAAAGGTGTGTTCAAATGAGCAATATTGGCATTAATGTGAGCACTATTGCCACTAGACACCATGAATGTTAACTGTTAGTAATATCCTGGAAGAGAGGTTTCCACCACAATAACAAGAGAAAGGAGCACATCTATCTTTGGAGACACAAATAAGTAATGTCTTTTCTCGACCACAAGTTCAGAGAAAGATCTGCAGTGCTCAACTCCTTACACAGCTCATGATTGTCCACAGCAAAAACCAGTATACTTCCACAACATCTGACGCATCTCTGGACTACACAAGTTGCAAGACAATCCCGCTAGGAGTCACCCTTCAACCAATATCCTATGCTTGACTGCTTACTACAAATCCATTCATGGAGAGTAAAAGGATCAAGATGACTTGAAACCTATTTGTCACAGTAACACTATCCCATATCCATCAACAAGGTGTATGGAGATTCAGTAGACTCTTGTGGTTGTGAACAAATCATACAACTAGTTAGGGTTTTTCAGATTTCACCACTCTGTCTGCAATATGCACTTCTCCTTAATTTGCAATGAAACAATCAGTAACACATCCAGAAGATATGATGATGTACTCATCTGGCTGGTTTGGAAGTCTCCTAATAGTGTACAGTTCATGGACTCTTGAAACCCAGTCAACTTGTGCCACAACAAAACATAAAAAGAGTCCTGCAAACTTGCCAGCAGTAAAGAGATGAATTAGAGTTGTGTGCCTGTAATTTGGGATTCTGTTATACAATGCAAAGCGGTCCTCTGCAACAAAAACCAAGCACATTGAAAAAGAAATGTGAAAGGATTTGTGGAAAAAGACCAGAGTTTGTTCATCCACCCCAGATTGTTGACAAACCTAAAATGGACTGGGAGGGAAGCCCTCTGAGTTACTTGTAAAACATAAGACTTTGCACTGGCTGGACTTGCCTTAAGAAATTCTGCCACTGTATTTAGGGGCCAAAACACCTTAATCCAATGTCAAAAAAGAATTAGTTATCACTATCATCCTCAGACTCACCAACATCTGCCAAAGCTCTGCGAAGGATCACCTCATGCTCACTTGCCATTTTCTTGATGTGCTCCAATTTCTCCATGCTCTCCTCTTGGTCAAGTGCATCAGCCTCCTTCATGAAAGGAGCAAAATCCGGAATCACAACGCTGTTAGATCCTTTCCTTGAAGCAACAGCAATGTCAAGATGTGGCGTGCTGCTGGCCCAAGGTCTAGCTTGTTGCTGCGGGCTAGATATGGCTTGCTGACCTCTTTGACCATTCTTTTGCTTACCCAGAAGGGCTGATAGAACCCCACCTGCGGTCTCCTGCCACTTCATGCCCTGGGACACACTGTCTCTGCCCATCCCTGCTCCTTCCTCCGGTGGGACTCTCTTGCCAGCCAATGGCACCCTAGGCGCATCCACCCATAGCAAGTCATTCTTGTTCATATCCTTGAGGTTTACCCACTCCCAAGTCTCGTCTGGAGTGTCCATGTCGTACACCAGTGCGTGCATGCCCCTCTCGCGATCGTATCGAGTGATGACAGCCTCATAAAAGCATCTGTCCTCCGGCCATCGTGTCTTCACCCTGCGCCCTAACCAATTATCTACTGGAACGTCAAACCCTACCCCAGGCTGAGCGACGGGCTTGGGGGTTGCAGATTTCTTGACTCTTTGAGCTCCGGCACCACGCTTTGACGCGCTTTGCATCCCGCCACCCGCTCCTGCTGATTCCACAAAAGTACTCTCTACAGGCTCGGTCTTCTGCTTCTTCCGCGACTGTGAACCGTTTAGATTTCCGTCGGCGACTGCGGAACTGGTCAGAATCCTGCTACTAGGACGATACTCCCGAAGCGCGTCATCTACCTCGCAAACAATCAGCCGGTGCTGCTCCTCCGTTACCCGCAGCTCCTTACGCAGATCCGACATCAGCCGTTCCTTGGCCCACGTGAGCACCTCCGATTGCGCTCCGAATGCCCGCACTACGGCTGCATACGCTTCCAGTTCCAGCTTCCGCACCTGCTGCTCCACCTTCTCCTCGACTTCTCCATCGCTCCGGCCATCTACCCATCTCCCGCCTGCTTGGGACGGCGTAAAGAAGGAATCCTGCATCTCTCCGCGTTGCTTATTAGTCCAGCCTCGTGAAGAAGGTAGGTATCAAAGAGCGCCCTTATCTTGCAGAAGGGATGCAAGGGCGAAGTAGCGCAAAAAGAAGAGAGCAGGGCGCAGGAGGACCCGGCGAGAGGAGAGAGACGGAGGTATACCGCTCGACCACCACGCAACCCAAGTTGTAGGCCGCGCCATACCTTGTAGCTGTACTTTCTAGACCTTGTGCTACCTCCGAACCTTCCTAGTCATCAACCCTACCCAAAAAGAAGACGTGTGAAAAAGAAATGGGGACGGAGAAAAAGAAAATACTTGTGTAGGTATTTTGTATTCATGTCCAGTATTTGTAGGGTAAAGCTAGAGACTGTGGGCAGGCGATTGTGAGGCCGAGGGCTTTACTGAGCCTAAATACGTGCTGGTTATCACCTGAAAAAAAATGCAAACGGGCATTTCAAAAAACATAATGCCTGCCCGTTGTGGAGGATAAAATTCAGCCTGTAACATGCCCTCAAACTACACTAAGATTTTCAGTGCATGTCTTTACATGCATTTCTGACAGAATAGAAAATTTTCACAAAAACATTTGCAACGGTACATGCTCATCAACGATGGACAAATATCAGATCTGCACAAATTCACCACACAAATTTGAGCTCAGGAATTCTATTAATGGATTGATCAATAAGCTGAATGAGCTGAATGCTTTCCAAGATCAAAAACATCTTGCCTGAATTTTTTGGGGCAAATACTTGATACACATGGATGAGTGCCTGCTTGCTTTTGCTCCAATTCTGTATCAAGTCCAATATGGGCTGCTTCTCTAGCTTTTTACCCAGGTAGTTATTTTGTTCGCCTTGTTGCTTGCAGTTGTCAATGCCCAGTTTCGAAAGGTCGGGTGAACTTCTGTTTGAAGCAATTGTATCTTCTTTTATAAATTGGACTTCTATATCAAAAACATACTAATAATACCCAATGACATTATAGGGTATGTGGGCATCTTTATCTTGCAGCTGTGTGAGGGGAGACAGTGAGGAAGATTCAAACAGAACGATAAGTTTCACGATTTGCCAGGTTGCTGAATGGGTTTGGTCACAGAGTTCTCTTTGTTTTCTACGAAGAGTTTTGGATAGTTCAATACAGCTCTGAATTTACCTATAGGTGTTCACGTAAAGGATTTCTTGTCCTCGAATTTGTATTGTTTTGGTCTCTACTAAACATGAGAAATTTGGGTCACTGGGGTGCAGCTCCTTTTTGTTGGCTGCATAGCCAATCTTATATAGTGAATCAGCACGTGGTGCTCTAGATCCTCGTCCTCAAGAGGCTTTACAATTGTGCAGGACATCCATGTCAAAGATCTTCATCCCCTCACAATC
>Ga0116228_10003504_pt1 | contig 13767 bp, 14 predicted proteins | sample S1TSphfallax_2_FD_89694 | JGI IMG/M metagenome (GOLD analysis project Ga0116228, IMG submission 89694) | Host-associated microbial communities from peat moss isolated from Minnesota, USA - S1T2_Fc - Sphagnum fallax MG | ecosystem: Host-associated > Plants > Peat moss > Unclassified | place... | reverse complement strand
GTTTTTTTTTGGAGGGTTGTATGATATGTTGGGGGGGGGCCATGTTCTATCGAGGTTTTGTGCGGGTTGGAATGGGTTGCTTGGGGGGGGGGGGGGTTGCTATTTCAGTGAAGTGACCTGGGAGTTTTTCCAATGGAGCATGGAGAAATATTGGTGAAGTTTTGGGTGAAGAACACAGGGATGAACCTTGTTGTTTGTTGGTTTTGCCAGGTAACACTGGCTTCTTGTTGAAAGGAAACAGATTACCAGGAAGACACCACTGGGTTCTGTACAAAATTCAATGAGGGAGCAAGGTAAATTTCCATTCTGACATTTCCATCATGGCTGTTCCTACTGGAATTTATACTAATTGTCTCTGATATTCTGGAGAAATTGTGGCAGGTGTATTGAGTCACGATGGAAAGGGTGAAGCCACAGACAGAAACAAACAAAGAGTGGGTTCAACGGAGAAAATAGATCAAATCATTTTACACCTTGTTCATTCAAACAGTACTCTCTTGGTCCATCTGGAATTACAACAATTTTGTGATGACTTCGTAGATCCCTGAGTCCTGTATCAAATGATTGAGCCAGGCCCTGCAGTTTTCTGAGCACATTGAATGCACGGACTAATGGAGGGTCCAGAAAGTTCAAGGTTCTTTCTCAATCAGGTAAAACTTCGTTGTTCATGTTGTGTTGTGTTGATGAATCCAATTTCACCAGATTGCAGCAGAGTGGTAGGAATTACAAAATGTGTTTTGCCAACAGAAGGGCAATTGATAGACACAAGGGAAAACCCCCCTCCCTCAATCATGCTTGCCAGGCTTCTCTCTGGTGGTTAACCTATCTCAGAATGGGGTCATCTGGTACAGCAGTGTGGGAGCCTAGATGGATGAAGGCATTGCTTGATTCAACAGATATACTGTTGTAGTAGCTCTGGGGGTGAAGAGATGTGGTATTGTTGGCCACACACATCATTTTTCTGTTTGTTCATCTGAGGGTTCTAGGGTTAATAGACAGGCCTGAAGACCAGTTCAAATGTCCATGCTTATATGAAGAAGAGCAGGACTCAAGGCTTCTTATCTTAGTGGTGTTTTGCTGACCCAACAATGACATCATTCAACTTGGGACTACTGGCAAACTCACCATGTGATTTTGTTGATCATTGATTTTTTTGGAGCATATGTGAACTTGCAATGTTTGTGTGGCTACATATATACCAAGTTTGTTGTGAGTGTAAAATACCAGTGTTGCTGACTTATGGTCTCTGTCATTGGCTCGGAACTGCATGAGCTTTTGAACAAAAGTTTGTTTACACCCAGAAAGCAGTTCCAATTGTGACAAGCTTTGCCTTTTGCTTTGGAAACACTTGCTCTCTTTCTGCTCACAATGTAAGCTTCTGTGAACCATAATGCATCCTAGTTTGGCAACATGTTATTGAAAGGTTTGTCTCTGACAGCTATGGCGATCACACATTTTAGAGAACTCCACTTCCCCATGCTGTCTTTATTCCATGCTTCAAATCTGGTGCCAATAGCCATTTTGCTCACAATGCTGAACACCTCCTAGTATAGTTAGCTACAATGAGTTGCATTTGCCCACAGCTGATCTCCTGTCATTTGTAACAAGGGGGTCAGAATCTGTCCTGGGTACAAATTGCTGTTGCTCATCACAACATGGGCCATTCACAATCTTCAACCTCAAGATCTGTGTGATGACCAGTTTAAGAAACTTTGGGTCACACCAATTTTCCATTTGGAAGTGGTGGTGCTGTTTTTGTATCCTTGTGCATTTGGGTGTGGAAATGTGAAGGAATGCTGTTGTAATTTTTTTCAGTTTTGCTTGTCTCTTTCAAGGGTTTAGCACAATCCTGTAAGCCAACAGCTAGGGACCCCACCTCTGATTTAGCTTGTGATCTGCAGTAGACCCAAGGAAGAAGCTCTCTTTTACACAACTTGTGGCCTACAGACACCTCAATCTGCCTCAATTCATCCTTAGTGATTGCATTAGGTGATGATAGCAGTCAGTTTGGGAATATTTCTTGTGTCTCCATCCACATTGCTGCAAAGACTAGCCCTACTTCTCTTGGATTGTTGTATGTGCACTCATACATTTCCAATGTCTGCACTACTTGTTTTCAAGCAGTTTGAATGCTTCATTAGCTTTGGCAAGGGCATCAACAACAAGTGGAGTGGGTGCATCTTCACCCTGCAGCTCAATGTTGCGCTTCACAATCACATCTGAGATGTTGCCCAGCTTCACCAGCACCTGCTTCAAATTATCCTTCACAATCTGCTTCATCTTTCCATCCACAAATGGTGCCCTCCCTTTTCTCCTCTTTGGTAGTGCCTTAGATCCAGACCCCACCTCTGAGGGTGAATTTTCATCCTTCTTTTTCAACTTTGACATTCCTTGCTGCACGCTGATTTCTGAACTCCAACGGTGTCTATAAGGCTCACATAATGCTGCTTTGAAATTGTTGGGGATTTGCTGTCTGGAGATGGCATGGAATGTATTAGCCTCTATTGCATCTATCCATGCAATCAACAAATTTCAACAGTTATACTCAACTCTACACAATCTCTATTGTAGTTACCAGATTGAGTCTCTTCCTATCTCCCCCACCTGCTGGCCCTTTCATCCATAGTCTTAGTGGGCCCCCTTTATTCTGTTGTTTTTCTAATGGCATAGATTCCAGTTTTAACTCTCACTAGGCTCACTCCCCAATCTCCATGTTAGATGATTATCCAGTCGAACCCATCCATCCAATGACAAACAAGAGTCTGTTGTGTGTGTATTCATGAATCAAATAGACAGCAGATCGCAGTTTTGAGTTCTGAAAGGCGCAACTTCAAGTCCTTGTTTGTGCCTCAATTTTGGCTGAGACTGAGTCTAGATATGCTAAAATGGTGGTTCTGAGTTCTAAACCTGGCCCAACTGGGGGACTTTGTTGACACCCAAAGGTAATCCAGAATGGCCACAATGTAGAGCATCACATAACTTAATCTGGAGATTTCCCAGAGGTGACAATTTTTGTATCCAAAATGGCCATGATGTCGAGCATCACATAACTTGATCGGGAGATTTCCCAGAGGTAATGATTTATGTATCCAAAATGGCCATGATGCACAGCATCACATAACTTGATCCAGAGATTTCCTAGAGACATTTTTTCTTTAGGCAATCTTGGAGTACTGAAGAAGGATGGTGGAAAGAAGGGTTGTCAAGCCAGGAATTAGGTCAGTGTTTGCTTGAAGCATATAAGCCCACTTTCAAAGCTGTCACTGTGGTAGCAATAAGGTTCTGCATAAGCTTGCTCTTACATACAAAAGGCTGAAGAACATGGGTAAAGAAGGGGGTGCTGCAGCAATGAGTTCTAGATGGTGGGTGTGAAGGGGATGACTTGGAGCATAAGCTGGAACACCTCCAGACATTTGATGCAGGCCAAAATCAAACCTCAAGGTTACTGATAACTTTGAACACAAAACAGATGCATGGAGCAAGATGAGATCTTGATGCTTTTCTGTGAAGACAGCCAGGACAGTGCTAATTCTGGATTCAATCTCCAATTTGGTTATTGCATCAAGTTGGTGCCCTTCTCAAAAGCAAAGGAAAACCTACAAGTGTGCAGATCTTTGTTTGTGATTATTTGAAGGCTGAAATCCAAGTCTAAAGCTTCTGTGGGCTGTAATTTATGGATGATTCATGCATACATTATCAATGCCCGACCTCAATCTGCTACAGGGATTGGTGGTGTGCAGGAGGAATGTGTATCACCTACAAGTACATGAGCACAAGTCTGTTCAAATGATATGCTGTTGAATTTTGATATGGTTTCAGAGAATTGTTATGCTTTTTCCACATGCCCATATGATCATTTAAGAGGGCCTTAAGTCCCCTGACTCTCTATAGATTTCAACCGGACCAGATTTAGTAGATGCTGGAGCATAATCTACACAAGACTGAGCAGGAACTCCTCTTTTGAATTTGCTGTTTGTAAAAAATGAGCGCCAGACACAATGTTCTGATTTTATGATCAAAGTCAACATAACCACTGACTTGGCTAGAAACTTCAAATCAGATAACATATTATAAAACTCTGAAACCTTCAAAGACAGTTTATAAATGCTGCTAAACAGCAAGTAAGGCATGTTTGAACTAGAGAAGAACCAGACTGACTATTTGCTACAATTTCTTGAACCAATGCCGACACCCAGTCTTCAACAAGATCCTTAAGAAGAGATTCTGGCAGATGTTCATCAACACCTTGGTCATAGATAAATGAGGATCCTCCCCAAAGCAATAACAACATTCCAGCCACAGAATCAATTGCAAAAACTTATTTGCCTTTGGAAGATGATCACAAATAACATACTATGGAATGGTCAAGCCCCCTGTCCATTATGTTGGGTAAGGCACCAGGTGAGCCTGTTGGGGTGAGCTTAGTGACACACCCAACATAATGGGCAAGGGAGAGACCATTCCATGACATTAGGATCTGGGGTGGCAGATTCAACAATTTACAACAAAATTCATGTTCAACAGACACATTTGGTCACTATTTTGAGTGTATGCTAATCACCAGAAGATTATTTCATATAATGTGGTCAAGAAAAATGACATAATCTGCCACCCCAGACCTTAGTTGCTACCAGAAGCACCATCACATGATTCAAGAATTTATGTTCATGTTGGCCAAGCAGTGAAAATTTTTGTGGCAAAAGCTTCTCTGTTTGATGTAGCACTTGTATGTTCTGTGTCAGCTAGAGTCTCAATTTTGAGATTCCATTGAGAATTTGTTTCACGGTATCAGCTGCATGTGCTACATTTGATTTCTTGATATCTGAGTTGTTTTTGTCACTCAAGAATTCAGTGTTCAATGTGCTGCAGGGCTTTACTTCAAGCAAGCATTATGATTTAGTAAAAAGCTGAAACGTGACATGCAAGTAATGGTTGAGAATTTTGTATAACACCCATGTTCCAAAAGGTTGCAGGTTGATATTAGAACATGATTTACTACATTTTAAAACACTTCGCAAGGAGCCAATAGTGGTGTTCAAAATTGAACAATTCAGAGAAGATGACCAGTCATCCCAAAACCAGTTATTGCAATGGTAGGTGTCAAAACAGGAGAAGCTCCACACTGCAAAAGCCTGACATCTTGAAGGAAAAATGATATGTTAGGGTGGGAACCAAAGGTTATTGCTATGAGAGATGATCTCACACAAATTGTAAAGAATGTTCATAACCAAAATTTTCATTGATTGCAAAGGGTTGTGAAACAGCAGCATGGTATTTGACTCAATATTTGGTGCCTGAGGCAAAACCTCCTGGTTGGTCTGCCATCCCTTTAAAGAAAAAACAAGGGACCAAGCAGAAATGACAGAAGTTCCTTTTTATTGCATGCCACAATGATTTGCTCCTGGCCTTTGTAGAGGTGCAAGAATACAATGTTGGAATAAACAGCTACCTTTTCTGGTACACCCTCAATTGTTGCTTACTGGCATAGTGTCCAGCAGAAGTCTAGGAACTATCAGGATGCCTGCACCCAAGCATATGCAAATCTTCCATTGGGATTCAATTCACAAGGAAATAGCCTTTACTCTGAAGCTAACAATTTACTATTGATATAACCTCTCTTTAAGGTTGGCCTGGCATATATAGAGCTGGGTAAGAGCCAGCAAACAGAGTTTGTAATCTACTTCCAAGCCAATAAATGGGGATTTTCTGATTACAAACTTCATTTCAACAGTAGCATTCAAACTCAAAAAGAGGAACAACATACAAGCAGGCCAGTAACAAACACCCACCATCCACGGTAGAGTCACTGATGCTCATCCCGTTTTGTTTCCCTTCAATGCAAGAGAGCAGGATGCCAGCTTGTTAGACAATGTATGAAGTCAAATTCAGTGCTGTGTGTGCAGATATTGCCACACCTATGCAGAAAACAGACAGGAAGCAACAACATCAAAATAAAATTTGAAAAGAAAACATGCAGATGTGCAGTGTCTTTCTGCAATAGTACCAAATAAAAAGGACACACATTGTACACAGTTCTGCAAGAATTTTTTTTCTTTAAGTTCCACAGATTGGTCACTGTCAGAGTAGAGAAAAGCCCTTCAGGGCAAGAAGTGTATGCAGGGTCACAATCATGTTTGAAGGCTTTAATGCACATTTTACCTCCCCATACAGCACTGTCATGTCAGGAGACCATTTCAACCCAAAATTGATCACAATGCAGCAGACCAACAATGTACACCCCGTCAGCAACTTATTGGCTTTGTGACTCTTTCAATTGGCCAATATTGTGAAACAAGCTCCATCTTGCCCTCACCACAGGGGGAACATAACAGAAGAAGAAATCTAGGACAGTCTCAATTTCCATACATATTTCTTCTGCAACTTCCAATTTGCCTGGAAAAACTGGAAGTACTGCTGGAGCATGTTAGATCATCCATTTCACCTTCCTAACTAACAAGGAGCAGCTTATCAAAAGTATTAAGCCAAAACTTGCTGACTGAACTGGCTGTGTAAAAATTCAATGTCATTTACCTGCAGTAAATGCCTGTGCTTTGGAGTTTTGTCACACATGAGCTTGTGACTGAAGATCCAAGCCTGAAGGCAATGAAATTTGAAGGTGCCAAACAAATATCAAGTCCGCAGATATTCACCAGTGTTATTCTTCCTGTTCCAAGAGAGATAAGACGGGTCGCCAAGGGGTCTTGGATTTCTAAGATGGATGACAAAGAAGACAAAAGCCAGAAAAATGCAGATGAGACCCATAGTAAGATATGCCGTGCCCAAAAACACATTCTTGCCACCCAACCAGCTTGTTGTAGATAATATCAGTTTCTTCTTCCCTCCAAAGCTGTAGGTGTTATACTGGTTTTGAACTGTCACAGAAATGTTGGTACCAGGCTGAAACTCTTGTTCAATTCTCCCCCAGAGTTTGCGAAAAGTGGGCAAGGCTGCTGTCCGCATCCACACTATGAGATCCTCATCCATGTCTAAAGACATGTTGGTATCCAGTGCTGCACCTCCAATCAGTCCAGCCCCTGCACTTCCATTGTTGTTGGGAAAATTCTGTGGAAACACAGAACTACCAAACTTTTTGTCAACATCACTTTTCCATGCAATTCCAGTTTTGTTCACAGTGAGATTCTGGGCTGCAATGCTAAATGCATAAGTATCATTGAACAAACTCCATGCAATCAAGCCACAGGGGGTAATTGGAAGCCCATTCACACGGTCTTCAGGTTTGCAGGCAGATAGATCTGTCACGTTTTGTCCTCGGAGTTGTTGATCATTCCTGCTCTTCACATACCTTCGATGATTCTGGTAGAAATTGTCCAACTCGTAGTACACATACACAGGACTTTTCATGTATTTCACGACATTGAGAATGACAGTGAATTTCTTAGCCGTGCTAGGGTTTTGGATGTAGCTAACTTGCGCATCCTTCGTGGTGAGATTAGCTGGCAAGCAAGTATCATCATATCGCTGCACAATTTGCACCACACTGTTGGACGCCAACAGGGTGACAACTCCGATTGGTACAAAGATGACCCCTACCGTCAAGAAGATTGCGATCACCCACCCCGGCGTCAACAACGGCTTGCACGCTGGCAGCTCCTGTTGCGTAAACTTGGTGTACTTGGGCCTCCTCGACTCCTTCTTCAAAATCGATACGGGCCCTCCCGTCTCCGATGTACTCGCCCCATTCATCTTCCCCCTTTCAAGCCCTCCCTTTGCAGCAACCGAAAAACACCAGGAAAAGCTATCGAGCTTGGGGGGAAAACGACGAAAACTTGGGAGCTATCTCCAAGATCTCAGAGGACGCAAAGGGAAGAGAAGAAAGAAAAAGTAAAACCAGATGCGCAGGCGACATCAATGAAAAGAGATGATGAGACGAGTCTCTGAAAGTCCCACCCCCCACAAACCTGTCAAAGCTCATCAGAACTAGGGTTTCCAAAATTTAACAAAACCTAAGAAGGAAAGTCAGCTAGCCGGTACAAAGAAAAAACCCCATGAAGCCAAAAAAATAAAAATAATAATAGCAACAATTAAATTAAAAAATCGAGGCTCTTGCAATTTCTGAACCCCTCTCGAAAGATTGTAAGAGATAAAAGGGAGGAAGAGTAGAACGCGATGAAAAGAGGCACAGGAGCTTATCCAGTAGATGTGGGGAGATTGAGCAACAACAGTTTGAATACCTACCAGACAGAAGCAGCAGAGAGAAGGAGAGAAGGAAAGACGGGAGGAAGAGGGGCGGCGATGTGTGCCGCAGTTGCTGCGCGGCAAGAGAAGGCGCGCGAAAAAGAAGGCCAAAGAATGGCAGCCAGCGCAATGACGACGCTATTTTTCCCCTTGAGACGCTTCCGGGCTACATCGATTGCCGTGTTCTCTCGCTCGGTGATCGCGTACAATAAAGCTCCTCGTTCATCGAGCTATAGTGCTTGGAGCATTGGATTTCATCCGCCCTCCATCCAGCCTACAAGGGGGTGTCCGTCATCAGCCAGCCTGGTTATCATCCACCATCGTTCCTACCCCAATAAAGAAGAAGAAGAAGAAGAATTGAGGGCTCAAACAATCGGGTCACTGATGGCCCATATTCTGCAATGGTTCTTTCCAGGGGTTTTTTTTTTTCTCAATTTTGTGATGTCAAGTTGCTATCATCCATAAGAAGTAGAAACATTAAAGAAATTTTTATTTTGGCTACCTACTGCAACCTGTTGTAGAAATCTGGCGATTTTTTAAATTCTTCTTCGAAATCTTGCAAATTAGGTTAGGACCATTTCTTTTCACAAAAATCCTGAAAAACTGCACCTAGGAATGCACCTGAGAGCGATAGAGGGTGAGCTGCGGTTCCATTAGGTAGTAATGGAAGTTCCTATAAAAATATGAAATCGGTCTTAATGGAACCGCAGCTCACCCTACCGCGCGAGCAGGTGCGTCCCTAGGTGGAACGGTCCCCATCCGCTGGCTATGGCCTCTTGGAGTAGCGTCAGGTGCAACCTCATTAGGCGAGTGAGGCCAGTGAGCGTGCATCTGGCAAAATCCAACGGCTCCTTCTCCAGTATGTCAGGTATTTGATTTTCTAAGCTTCAATGGAAGCTCCTTAACGTATAACCCCACGTATAATACTGAAACTGGGATAGCAGATAGGTGGGGGACTACTAATAGCAAATCACCTGTTCCAATCATTATGATAAGCCGATGAGAAATACTGAGCAGCAGTCAGATCATATTTGTTACACTCTTTTGTGCAGGTGCACAACGTTGCTGCTCCTTTACTCAGACACCGGCAATTATGCTGAGCCAAAACAATTTTCCCGAGCCAAGCCGGCATATCTTGACTTGTCTTCATCCAATTTTACTATGTAGGAGCATATACTGAGCACCGCTGGAGATGCTCTAAGCATGAACCGGCCAGTTCTTTATTGCGTCAGACACTTTACCTACTAGAGAACTGTGCCCATTCTGGTGCTCAAACTTATGGGGACCTTAATTTAGGCATCCTAGAGGCCCTTCCATGTTATGAGGTGCCTAGGCACGATGGTGATAACCCCAGTGCTGGGAACCTCAAAAAATGAAAGGGTCTTGTCTTGAGGGCTCCACTTCTCTTGTAAAGCACTCCCTTATCATTATCTTTTTAAATTAGTTTTTGGTTCCTTTTTGTAGTAGGCTATGTATCCTACCCCTTTCCACTGTCAATTATTCTCTCGTTTTCCTGAAGCTTTAAGAGATTTGTTGTCTTTTTTCTAACAGGTTGCACATGATGTGCTCAAAGGATAAAGAAATCTTTGAAATATAAGGAGATTGCTGATTGGAAAGAAAAGTTCAAATTGACTGTCCACTAGCAGAAAAAATCTTTCAACATGTATATTGAAATATTCTCATGAAGTATTATGCTCAACAATAAAGATATCCATAAAGTTATGCCTTGTTAATCCCCATTCGATCCCTATGTATCATTTCATGCCTAATTAGTGATTATCCTTAAGTCACCCCAACTAAGGGTCAATTTGGAATTTGGGGAGTAGAATTGGAGCCCTGGGAGGAAAAAAAGGAGTTTCCTTTCTTCTTCAACATGCAATGTAACAGACAATCTGCCACTTCCTGTTTTTGGATCAGAACAAGGCGAATGAAACAAATCAATGAACAACTGACCACTCTTTATGCCTCAAACTTGAAAAGAAACCCATGAAAAACAAAACATCAACACTAGTTTTTTTAACTGCTCTCCTCCACTTCCCAACCAATTTTCAACTAAATCTTTCTCACAAAACACACACAATAGCAACATCATGGTGCAAACAATGCTCCTTTCTTAATATGAGAGTCTAAATAAGGTAGGCAAGTAGGTGAACATGTGAGCCCTTTGAGCATTATGATGAACAACACAACAATGGTTGCAAATTTGCAACCAAATGAATCAACCAAATCCAAAACAAAAAAAAAACTCACATTGTAATCATATATGCCATTTTTCATGCCCTCTCTCACTCTCTAACATTTCAAACATATAATTTTTTACAACACCTTAAACATCATGAGATGCATTGTGCAATGCCTCTTTGTATTCATCTTCATATTTCATGCACTCTGTTGAACCCTTCACATCACTCAACCTCCAAACTACTAGTTATTTGTGCATCTTTCAACATGATTGGTTAGTCCAAGGCTGAAACCATCTGAAACGAACCCAACTAACACCTTAGACTCATTAACAAAACTACAATTTAGTCTAACGTGGAGTTGTTTCAAGAATGCCTTCTCATTCCAAGAATTCATTCCAAGAATTCTTTTTAGGGACCAACATTTAGGTTGCCCCATCAGGAAAAGTTAACTTGGAACGACACCAAATGTTGTATCAGGGCAACCCTCATGATTGCCTTGAAAAATTTTATTGTAAAACACCCAAGTGTTGCCATTGGACAACCTCCAATTGTCCCAAAAGTTTTAGTATGGCAACACCAAGTGTCGACCCTAGACAACCTTTAGTCAATTGTTTGAAGCTTTTAGTGGGGCAACACCTTAGGTTCAACTCGAGTTGTCCCATTGCCTTAGCTTTCACTTATTTGCCTTGGCCTCGTGAACACATGGGCCCAAGTTGTATTTGGAGACTTGGGGAATTGAACCCCACAACCCCCATTTTGGTTTAAGCCTATCATGCCACCATGGTGGTCATGGCACAAAGCCCATCCTACTTGGGCTAACCCAAACGAAAGGGCATTTCATTCACCCCCACCTTTAAAAGGTTTTACATCCTTGTAAATGTTTTTGACATGTTGCAATGTCATGATGAGTCTATGTCTTGTAACCCCTCACCACACATCTTTCCCTAGACTAACTAATTAATTTGAAGTTAATTTATTTTAAATATGTTATCTTCAAACACAAAAGGAACCTTAGACATATTTTGTGTTCATTTGCATCGACTTTTCTCATGATTTAACACCCATTTGATGTCATTCCCGAGTGTTATTCACCCCTTTCATTTAAGCTCCCACAATTGCTTGTGGGGTTTTAATTTCATGTTTAAGCTTGTTCTCTTGATGATACTAGCCATCACACTAAGGTTAGGTTATTAAATGTGTTAATGAAAAGTTCCAAATTGACTTTAACCAACCCAAACCTCCTTTACCTTTCTAAAACATAGTTCGCAATGCTATGCACAAAAAACTTACCATCCACAAACTTATCTTTTTGTTTGAAAATATGTCATTTAATGCATGTGCAGCATTGCCTTGATCTTGCATGATTGAGCCCATTCAAAGTATCATTTACAAGTTTAATTCCTCATTTCCATTGGTTGCCATTGTTTCATTTCAACCTTCCACTTACTTCATCCACGAACTGGCCCTTCATACATTTCAACCTTCAAATTTATGCAATTTTTTTTTCTTATGTTAAGTTTGAAAATGTATGTCCTACCTACTAATTATGCATAAAACACCTTGGGGAGTTTCAACTTTCACTTTATTTTTGGAAGTTGATGTTTTCATCAACAACTTTATGTTAAGACTTTGACTTTAATTATGCGTTTTCCCTTTTTCCATTTTGTGTTTATGTCCCCATTTGAACTCACCCACTATTTTAAATAAATGATCCAAGTGGTGTGATTCCTTTAGATGGCATCGTTTCCATTTCACCATGCATTATTTGCCAATGTGTTTGGTGTGCCTTACAACCTTGATGCAATCCACTTCCATAAATTTATGTTCAATGAAGTTGAATCCGAGTGGTAAGCATGTTTCCTATCCTTCTTTTTATTCTCATTAAAAGGTGTTAACTATGAAACATGGAATGTAAAATAAGCCACCAAAGTTGTTGGCAACAACAAGATACAAATGTCTAGATGTGGTTTATGCAAGACCTTATAAGGGCTTTTGCTTATTTTGATATGAATCGACTTGCTATAGTCTTGAACATCTTGAAGTTCTAAATGTTCAACCACACTAGATCACCAATTTCAAACTCAATATGCCTACATGACTTGTTGACTTGTATCTCATAATTAGCTTGCACCTTTTCTAATGGCCTATGATTTCTTTTTTTCACATTCTTTGGCCAATTCCTCCACATCCTTGTCCCCCTTGCAATGGGTCCCTTTGACTTTAATAACACTAGAAAAAGCCCCAAATTTTACAACCCAATTTTCAATTATAGAAGACACATATGATTATATTCCATGGGGTCATTATGGATGAGTCGAAAAGGACATATAGTCATTTTGGACATTACGTGGCAAATATCATCTTACATTCATAAAGGATAGTCCCACACCCAATATGCCATGTATTACTTGCATGGCGTTTAAAATTTGACAACAATATGACTATTGGTTGACATGTGTCATTCTTTATGATGATTTCAATATGACTACAACTCCATTTCATGTTTTTATAGATGGTGGCAATGAATAGGTCCACATGTTGTTACATGTAAATATACCATGTGTCTATATATGATTGTTGGGTGTGAAAAAATAGTCAAAAAATCCAATCATTTAATAGTCATTTTGTGTGTCATTCTAGTAATATAATTCATTAAGTGTGCCAATTAACGACACATATTTTGCACATGTGGAATTCTGAAAAATGACATGTGGAACAATAATCATATTATTAAATATCAATTTTTTATTTGGACCACGTGTGACGTGAAGACCAAAGAAGTAGTCATACATTGGTGATTGTAGAGTTAAGATTTAATGGTGGATTCACCATGTTTTACTACCCGTAGTGATGTTTTTATCCTTGCACTTTTTGAAAATGCAATTAATTAAATTTCCCACTATCAATGAGAGCCAATTTTTTGGGCTTTTGCACAACCCCCTGTTAATTTATTTTTGATCCCACAATTTGTTTTTCCTACAATAAAATAATGGAAGGAAACTTTAAAATATTATACTTGAGATTTGCTCCATTTGAAATTTTCTTGCATGGGGATGATATAATTTTGTTATTACATGAACTTGAACCTTATTTCAATATACATATGTCTCCATGCATATTATATTTTGTATAAATGCATGCCATAATTGATCATGGAAAATTCAACAATTTCAAATTTGATAAATAAATCAATTTTTTGAGAAGACAAATTATTGGTTTTGTCAATGTGGAAACTAACTGTAGGCTAGGATATTTTGAATCTTAAGAAAATAGTTCAATAACTTCCAAATAATTTGTTAATTGCTAGCAACCTATAATTGTTGTTGGGGGGGGGGGGGGGGTGTTTTCATCTTTTTAAGGAATTTATTCATCCTTTTTTTTAATTGTT
>Ga0116228_10003502_pt1 | contig 13770 bp, 10 predicted proteins | sample S1TSphfallax_2_FD_89694 | JGI IMG/M metagenome (GOLD analysis project Ga0116228, IMG submission 89694) | Host-associated microbial communities from peat moss isolated from Minnesota, USA - S1T2_Fc - Sphagnum fallax MG | ecosystem: Host-associated > Plants > Peat moss > Unclassified | place... | reverse complement strand
CTAAGGAATAGAAAACATAACACTCAAACCTTGTAAATGAACACAAAGGAGTCACCCTGGTCCATTGGTGGGAGGCGGAGGCCTATCACACAAAAACACATACAAATTTCCAATCCTCTATTGGGCACATATTTTGATCTTTCTATTAGTTGTAGGGTCCATCCCAATTTCTTTTCAATTGCAATGAGCCACTTTGATTGGCCCATGAAAAAAAAAAAAAAAAGGTTTTGAGACTTTGGACACTCCTATTGGGAATACCTTTGAGAACTCATTCAGAACTTAAGGAACATCTTGCAAAACACATAGGGATGGTAATTAGGATGGCCCATCACAAAAGGAAGTTCTGAGATTTTGGACACTACTATTGGGAATATCTTGAGGAAGTCATTTGGAACTTGGGGAACATGTTGTGAACACATTGGGAACATCAAAAACCAAAAATTTCTAATCCCCTCGCCACACCCCTTCCTCTTAATGAAAAACAATGATCCTATTGGCTTTGTGGTCTCATTAGCTGCCTGGGATTCATGTTCCTACCTGTATGCATCACCCAATTTTCCTTACACTAAATCCTAAACCCGGCGGGTATCACAGAAAAATAATTTAAAAACTATTTTCAGTTGGAAATTACCAGTACGACACCTTATAACTGAAGGTTCTCAGGCGGTTCCTAAAAATATATAAGTTCAGTTCTGAAATTCAACGAGACAGTCCTTTTGGATAAATGATTCTGACAAAGGTAACTGCAGATCTTAAAAATCCAACCTCTGGTCAAATCCCATTTCAAGGAACTGTCGGTTCTTTTGCCGACTTCATGAGAACCGCCGGTTTTAAAAGGGTTTCTCACAAAGTCAGAGTCATAGGAGGTTTATTTCTTCTTCTGAGAGCATGCCACGTGGCCGCCCTAACTTGCACAGTACAGACCTCGGGCCCTTTAGAAACTATATATATACGTATATATATATAAAAGAAACTTCATTTTAAACTAGTATTTTAGGTTTAATGGTCTAATATTAAAGTCATAATTATATTTGAAATTTATTGTTGCATTATGATAACCCTCAACAACTCATGAAAAAATTAAATAAATAACACAATCGAATGGTTGACATTTCACGTCACAAATATAGAATTTAAGAAATATTACTGGAAAAAAGATGACGTTTAAAAAACTTTACATAATCTTATCTTTTGAAAAAACAATTGTCTAAAAAAAATTAAAAATTAAAAATTAAACATAACATTTTATTTTTAAAACAAAATTGAACTTGTAATTGCAACTTGTAATCATATAATCATCGTCACTGGTAGTGCGTAGCAGCTCGGAGCCCTAGTTTATTTATTTATTTATAAAAAACAGAGACTTTATTTTTAAACGGTATTTTCAGGCAGTATTTTCAGTGTATTTATACAACAGCAGAAGAAACCCAAAACAAATATCAATTAGTCGGTGGACGTTTTTACTGCGCTCTCCACTGCTTTTCCCCCTTGGTAACTGCCGTGAATGCACCAATCAAGACAACCGCCAAAGGTGAAAATCGTCCACTTTTACCACTCCGCTTTACAATGTCCTCTCCTCGCGTGCTCTTGTGTGCTCTCGTCGCCGCCGTTGCGGTTTCTCTCTCTCGCTCTCTGGGCTCTTGGGCTCTTGTGTTCTCTCTGCAGCTCACACTTTCCCAGCATTCGCACTGCGTTCTACTCCTGGAATGTGGCTGAGGTGGGTATTATTTGTGGACTTGAGGTTGCACCCGTTTAGAACAAAAAGGGAGGCGGGGAGGTGTGGGGGTGTGTGCAAGGTTGCGCCAGAGAAACTCGTCTTTTGGTAAGACTTCTGAATTCTGTTGGTTATCTCAAAAAAAATTTGCTTGTTTTTTTGTTTGATTGTTTTTTTGGAGGAGGGAAGGGAGAATATATATCTCAAAGTTTGATTGAATGAAATTTCTCCATCGCATTTCTTGTGCAGATAAGATAATCGAGGTACATATTTAGAGCTTCGATGATTGCTGCTGCTGTTGTTTTGAGCCTGTGATCGGAATACCGGATGCTCTTGTAAACGGCGGCAGTGCTGCAACGACGTAAGGTGATCTTAGCTGCCCCACCCATCATATTCTGGAATGAATTTCCACACTAGAGTGAATCACCCCTGTGTGTGTCTCTGTGAGGATGATGGCCTCTCTGTTTGAGAGACAGCTAGAAATGCTGCACATGTATCTATCTATCTTTGGTTGCCATTGACATGAATTGCAGCAGTTCTTGTCCAATTCTTCTTGCACATGACACCATGGGGTTGGGTTTAGATTGTATGGATTCCAATATTTCAGATTCTGCTGAATTTGCAGAAGTCAAGAAGAGTCTGTTTCATTAGGATTTTTAATTAAGAAGGCTTTTGCAGCTCCATAATAGTTCTGTGTACAAAGACGCTTCAGAACCTGAAGAACCTCCTGAAGTGTTTTCAGAACCATAAGAGTTTCATCAGTCTTCTAAAGGTTTTGCCTCTTTTCCTTTCTTTTATGGCTCTTTCACCTTGTTTCTTTCCTTGGATCATCTCCTTCTCTTGTTAGGTTTTTTTGAGAGAGCCTCCAGTGTCGTCATGGTTTGAATCTTCCTCTACTAAGGGTTGATTTCATGTATGACATCTGCCACTATCGCCACCACCCTCCACTCACTGTACAGGAGCTGATGAGTCTAATGTGGGGATGCGATGTAGCTGGCTGGTCACTACAACCTTGAAGATCACTCTGAAACATGTGTGTGACTGTTGCTTGCTGTTGTTCAGAACTGCTCTCTTCCAAGTGCACTTTTCTTTTTCATTTCTTTCAGGGTTTTCATTTCCTCTTCTTTACTGATCTGTTGTGGGACTGGGTGGGTTGGCTTGCAAGTCCTTGGAGAGACCTAAGCAACCAGATTGCCCTTTAAGACCACTATGTTAAAGGTTTTCCACCATAAACGATGCAATAGCTTTAAAAGGTCCAGGTTTTAGGGTGTAGGGTTTACACACATTGGTCTTTGTAATTGTGGTCCTGACAGAAGCTCAATACTCAAATTAGGAATTTCTCACATTGTTCACTTGCTTTTCTTTATTGCAGGATGCAACAAGGAATGATGCTGTGCAGAATACGGCCACGGTATCGTCCAGATACTGGTATGTATTTTGTTGAATGGAGGCCACCACTATTCAAGAAGAAATTGTCACTGGGCACCTACAAGAAAGAAGAGGATGCTTTGATAGCCTGCGATGTCTGCACATTTCACGCTGCAGAGGAGGAGGAGCAGCAGCTGACACATGAACATTTCAACTATCGCTGCTCCCTGGAGTTGTTTGCAACTCAACCACCCCTCAGTATGAAATTCAGTTCTCTTAGGCCTGATTGTGCTGGAGAACTCCACTGTAAGTTCAGCGACGAAATCAGAAAGAGAACACGATTATGGATACAGCACAACAGGAGGTTTCACTGGACTGAGCTGCCACACTGGGTCTCTGATGAGAACAAGAATGCTTCAACAAGCCAAACTGATGGGCAGCAGGACCACTGCCAACAGACTTCCTTGGGTTTGATCAACTCTTTTGAAGGAAACGGCATACCTGCAGTGCTAGAGGGTAACACACATGATGCACAGTTCAGTGACAAGGGGGCTGAGAACATGCCAGAGGATGCACCCTTAGATCACTTGTATGAGCCTGATTGGTCAGCTTTACCTGATCTTGACATAGTCAAAAAGTACCCAGAGCTGTCAAACCAGCACTGCAACCTACCATCTCATGTTACAGGGTACAACTGTGGTGACATGGTCTCAGGAATTAAGAGAGACACCAAACCTGTGCTTTTGAGAACTGGTACCACCACCCATCCAGCACTTCCACCTGCAATGACAATTACTGCCAATGATGGGGTTGCAACAGGTGGCAGGCTGGCTGGCTTTGAGCTCACAGTTTCGGATGACATGAATCGGCATGAAGGTGGTCAGAACTTGCATATAAGCTCTACTCTAGATGATCCCTTCAATATAAGTGAGGAGAGCATGGAAGCATGTCATATGGTTTGCTGGGAGAGAAGTTGAAGCAGTGGCTACAAGATCAGACACTGAAAGGGAGCTAGCTCTCTGGCATAGTGCTGTAAAAGGCAATCTGTGCCATATTGAAGCTTTGTTTGACAAGTTGGAGAGTCTTTGTATCAATTTTGGTGGTGCTCATGGTGCTTGCGGGCATTTCTGGTTTTTGGTGATGGAGTTGAGGAAGTAGGAGACCTAGACTTCTTCAGGATGATGTTTCATCTACATCGTAGAAAAGGAGGAGATGCATTGCCTTGCTAGGGAGATAGCAATCAGGACCTCCCCACAGCCTGAAGTGGACTTGGTCAAAGAAGAACTTTATGGCACTGCAACCTCCTCCCCAGCACAATGGGGATTTGATTCTTGAACAAGGGGACTTGTGAGACATGATGTGGAACAGAGCTTGGACAATAATCCATTTCAGGAGCAAGCAGAGTGAGTTCCATGATAGTGGTATTTTTTTCCCTCCAAATTGTCAGCGTTCAATTTTGTTGCATGTCCGATATTCTAAGTTTTGTATTTAGTGATGGTGTAGAAGAATGAATACCCTTTTGTGCAAACTACACTAGATTTATCAAAATTTGAGTCATAAAGCTGCAGAGGAAGTTATGCATTTGTTAAGGTGGTGGCTAAGAATAACACGTGTCAGTCAGTGCTCATGCTTCTCTTCATCTACATTTGATTGAGGAAAACTAGAGCTTGTTATATGATTTGCTGAAACAGTGAGTAGTTTATCAGTGTAATACTGATAAGTGTCTGGACTTCAAAAGATGTGGAGCTGGGATTTGGGCTATAATAAAAATAGTATTATGGTGTGTTGAAGAAGGTGGTGTATGAGAATTTGTATAAGATGTGAGGAATTGAAGTTCATCAAGTCTATTCTGAATACCCTTTGCTGTTTTCCTTTTTGACTCACTTTTTCATCTTAAGGATATGCTCCTAACCATCTGAGAGGGCCTGAAGAAATCATGCACAGTTGAAGGAGTGGCATTGCAAATATGTAAAGAACCTTGATATGAAAAGCTTTCAGGTGCACATTCATGTAGAGGGTTGGAACTATATATAAAAGTGAAACTCATGAATGACACCTACATTTCTAGAGTTGTGGTTGAGTCCAAAAACCAAGGGGTTTATATAAAGATACAAAAAGGAAGGTGAGCTTCTGATGATGAAGGAGCTGGTTTTCTGAAGCTTCTGGATTGGGATTCCCATGAATGGACATGGGAGGAAGTTTTTTGGGTTTAGGGTTTAGGGTTTGAACTTCCTTCTACTTCATTCTTTGGGTACCTAGTACCTACACATCCAGGAAGGGTTACAAATTCTGTCTTTAAAAGACCCTCTTCTATACTAAGTATGAGAAGCATAGTAGCAAAGATGGGCATTTTTCTTCCTTGAAACAAGATAAGTGCCATTGTAATAAGCAATTGTCACTACCTAAAAAGTTAGTAACTACATTTCTTCACAATCATCAACAATGGTCTTGTTTCTTTGTCATAAGAACTAATGTGCAAGTAGGAAAGATAGTTGATTTGTAATGTTTGCAAGGGGTATTCAAGAGTCACATTAAATACAAGGAAGTTATGGACCTAATATCAATCTAGATGACTTGGATGTAATTGTGTTTAATCATATCATAACTATGAATAATGATGAGGTTTTGGTCATGGCACAACAATTTTCCCTTGAAAAGGACATTTTAAGTTTTGCTACTCCTTGCTGTGTAAAATCTAATTGGGCATCTTGGATGTGAACCCATCTCATGCTTCAAAAACTAACCTTACAAACCTATTTATAAACTTTTGATGAATCTTCATATTTTCTTCATATTTGTTCCCTTTAATAAGATTTGACATATAATTTTGACAAGTGTCATGAAATGCAAGATTACAATGTCCTGCATGTTTCATGGTCATTTCTTGATGGAATTTTAACACTTAAATGCCTTATAAAGCAAAATAATCTTTTATGATATTTAAATGGGTGTGGGTTATGAAAATTCGAGTTTTTTCAATTTTATTTTGTTGGTTGGTTGGGATTTTGTGAGAGCTTTTTAGATAGTTTGTTGACCAAGAACTTCCATAGGGATTTAGGTGATATTTTGATAAAAAAAGGGCATGCATTGTGCCTCTAATTAGTGAACTTAGTTACTTGCACTCAAGACTACACTGATGAAGGTAGTGAGAAATTACAATTGGGTAGTTAGGGGTTAACTCTAGAAGCTCATTTATATTGACCTAAAGAGTGTAACACTAAGATTAGGATGGTTCCCTTTGAAATTGCCACTCATTTTTAAAAAAATTCACATTCACTTATCATTAATTTGAAAATACAAGATTTCATTATTGCTTGAAGAACCACAATTTGGACCAAATGTTTTTTTCAATGAATACCTAACTAGGTCATTTGGAATGTCCATTAAGATATAACATGAACTTGTCATACCAAAAGTTAATTTTGTCAGTGAAGTTTTTAATCCAACCTTGGGTGACATTTACAATTTAATATTTCATGAATTCAAATCAACTTGGCAAGTATTTCATCATCCCCAATTGGATTCTAAATGAAGTTTCCACCAATTGTTTGTGAAAATTTAGTAAATGTTGAGTGCAAAATTAGTTGATTTGGTAACCCCATTTATGGATGAGTGAATTGAATTTTACATAAAGCTTTGAATACCAATGAAATGGATGTACATTGGTGTTCACTTAACTTTTTCATCAGTTTAAAACTTACTCAGAACAATGTGAGAAGCAGGATGAAAGTTTCAACAATGTTGCTGATAAAAATGCAACAATGTCCAGGGAAACTCATGTCTTTCAAAACAGTTTCAACTACATCCACTGCATATTACTCTGTGACTTGGAAAAGCATCCACCCCACAAAACAAGAAAAAATGCATCAAATTGAAAATTTGTAACTTTAGTGACAAAAACGAAAACAGCAAGTGTTGCACTGTGGAATAGACAAGATGAACTTCAATTCCTCATGTTTTATACAATTCCTCGTATACCACCTTCTTCAACACACTACTACTAATTTTTATCATAGCCCAATCCCAACTCCACATCTTCGAAGTTCAGTAATACAGTTATAAGCTACTCACTGTCTCAGCAAATCATATAACAAGCTCTGGTTTTCACAAATAAAAATTGTCTAGATGAAGAGAAGCATAAGCACCAACACATGCATTATTGCTGGTTATACCCTTACAAACACACAACTTCCTCTTCAGACTCATGACCCACAGATTGATGAATCTGGTGTGGCAAACATAAAGGATATTGAGCTACATCATCAATAAATACAAGTCTATAAACTTTAGAATATTAGACATGCAACAAATTGCACACTGACCATTTGAAAAAAACACACCACTATCCCTGGACTCACTCCACTTGCTCTTGAACTGGATTTCTGTCCTCTTTGCTCCACACCATTGCATGGGAGTTCTGTTGTTCAAGAATCAAATCCACATTGGGCTTGGTAGGAGATTACCATGTCATAAAGCTCTCCTTTGACCTCGTCTTCAGGATGTGGGGAGGTCCTGGTCACTGCCTCGTGAGGCCATCATCTCTTCCTTTTCTAAGATGTATAGGAAACATTGTAATGGGGAAGTAGTCTCCTACTTCCTCAACTCCATCACCAAAATCCAGAAATGCCCGCAAGCACCACAAGCACTGCCAAAATTGATACCAAGACTCCAGTTTCTGTTTCTCTAAACAATTGCACATACTTATACTGGCAAGAGAGAGTATCAAACCTAACAGCATAGTGGCTAGGACTAATGGGCGTGACAGGCACAGCCTAAGGGGCTAGGGCATGCAAGATGTTACCCATAAAAGCTAAACCTGGCTAGAACAGGGATCCATGGGCAAACCTGCCATCCAATGGCAGGAAGCTTGGGGAAGAACAGGCAATGACATTGTCCTGATACAACAGCAAGAAAGTGTGCAGCTCCAGAGAAGACTTTAGCACCTAAGGGTGATTCTGGAACTGAATCAAGCTTGATCAGCAGACTTGTCATCATTCTTCTTATGCAAAGAGTCAATTGGCTTGCATATGACATCAGGACCACAACATGCTAATAGCCTACTGAAACAATAACCATATATATGTGTATGTGTAAGCTGAATGTGTTTCAATACAACACAGATTGCTTTTAATAGCATTCCACAGAGTTAGCTTCCTTTCTGTATCTGATTTTGTAGCAGCAGCTTCAACTTCTCTCCCAGCCACCATATGACATGCTCCACATACTCTCCTCACTTTCTTTGGCTGCTTGTATCGAAGAGGGCATCAAAATCAAAAATAGCTTCAATATGCCCATCCTCGCTGACCCCGAAGCCAGGCACCCACCCATTAATTGCAACCAGTTCATTGCCAGAAATTGTCTTTGCAGGTAGGTTGCAATGCTGGTTGGACAGCTTCAGCTCTGGGTACTGTTTCACTATGTCAAGATCACCCATAGACAAGTCTGTAGATGCATCTTCCGGCATCTCAGCTCTCTGGTTGCTAAATGGTGCCTCATGTGTGTTACCTGCTGGCACTGCAGGTATGCCCTGTCCTGTTGAAGTCTGTTGGCTTTGCCCTTCAGTTTGGCTTGATGAATCACCCTTGTTGTCACCAGAGACCCTGATCACACGGGAGTTTTCCTCTGCAATCATGACAAAGAGATCTGAAGTTGATACTGAGTTGTGGTTGGGTTGTAAACACCTCTGGGGCACAGCTATAGGTGAAATGCATATACCAGCTGCTGACTCATGTGAATTGTGCAGATCTCACAGGCTATCTAATCACATACTGAGTTTCTATCATGAGTCCAGTAGTAACAGAAACACTCAGCCATGATGCTGGCTAGATCAACAAAACCTAAAGGAGAAGGAGATGACTAGCCTGGAAAACAAGATGAAAGAGGAACACAAAAAGAAAATGAAAATGAAAAAACAAAACAAGGAAAGAGGAAAAGAGAAATACAATAGCATGATCCTTTTGACAGCAAAATGGATTTTGAAAAGCTCCTCACTCAGGATTAAGAAAGCCCGAGTGAAATAAACAGTTCCTCTGGTTCCAGATGTGGAAACACAAACAGATTTGTTTTCAGTTAAATACCAACTCTGAAGAGTAACCATTTCCCTTCAGAAGACTGATTAAGCTTGTAAAAAAGAACTCTTTCAAGCTACATAACACTGTGTATTGAGCTCTCTATATTTTGCAGAACCTGAAACAGTGGAATCCAAAGAGGCTTATGGATCACGTTAATACCAGCATATCCTTGGATGAAAAAAACCATAAAAACTTTCAATCTCCAACATTTCATAATCTATCAAAAATTATAGCCAAGACAAATCTGAAGATTATGCTACCTTGCAGCTATGGAGAGATGCTGTACACCTTATCTCATCCCTATTCTTATTAACCAAAAATCATCTGAAGGTAATCAGGGCTGACCTGTGAATCAACAGAAACCTGAAGGAATCTGACTCAAATATCCCACTCAACTTTGATTCTAGCCTTCATCCAACTTGATAGTTTGATCTTTGAATGAAGAGTTGGAAAATCAAAGAACAGCAACAAAAAGGGGGAGAGAAAAGATTAAATTTCCAGCATTAGCTCTAACAGATATACAAGAAATTGAGAATTTAAACAATTCCTGAGGAGTCTTTAAAAACCAACTCTACTTCTGAGAGAGGAGATCAGCTTTCCTGGAACTTGGCAACCTGAAGATGATTGACCACTAGCAGGACTGCTTTTTACTTCAGAGGTTAGCCAATTAGAAGTTTATGCGAAAGAAGTAGGAATGCTTCAATTATAAGTAGGCTCATGAGGTTTCAATAATGGAACTTCCAAGCCTGACAAAGGAAAGGAGAACAGGGGCCACAATTTGCTTTAGTAGCAACAAAGTAAGAACAATTCAAAGCTTGAGATCTGTCTGACAGACTTCAGTTCATTTAGATTCCTTCAAGGGAAGTTAGCCTCATTGAAACTGGAGCAATACAATGCTGCTGCTTCAAGTTCTTGCAGATAAGCACAAATATATTACTTGTGCATATTTGTAGAGAAACTCCTAAAGGGTACAAACAGTACAGGCCTGAATGCATCACCATAGCATGACTTCTCAAACCGTTCAGTAAACCAATTCATCAGTTCATCGAACATAAAGACTGACATCATAAACAAACAACCCTATTCAAGGATGTTCAACAGAAGTAAGACTAGAAGCAATAACAACAAAAGTCATGGACAAATGTAAAGGTTTCCAATATTGTGGAAGACAGGCATTCCAGCTCTACAAGATGTTGTAGTTTCTGCTCCTAGGAGCCCTAAGTTGTTATTCCCAGTCAAGAGCAATCTTCAATCAACTTATGTATAGGGTAAGGCACCCCTCTCAGGGGATTATGATGTGGGACCTGAGGGCAGAACCTCAGGTCCAAAGCATAATCCCCTGATAGAGGTGCCCTACCTGCATAACAACTGAGAATGCCCTGTTTGAAAAGTGCAGAATAGAAAAACAATCCTCACTTCTATGGAAGACCCCCCCACCCTAAGGCTCTCACATACCAACTCTAAAACACCTTGTTACTGGAAATAACCTGCCCTTCAACTACACTGGGATTGTTCTTTGAGGTTGTTACAACAGCAAACAAACAGAAGAATCTTCAGCAGAAACATAAGCATTTATGCAAGCATAGCAGGAATTTTTTGCAAGAAGGGATTCTCCTTTAAAGAGCTCCATGACACAAGGAAGGAATGTGGGATGGCAAAACTATACCAATATGAAGCTTCAAGAGATGAGATCACCAAACAAAAGTTCAGGTTGGAGCAACAAATGGATACCTTTCTGCCAGTGCTTTGCAGTGCATTTGATTCCCTGCTCCACAGCCGTCATCTTCTCTTTCCACTTCTGCTCCACAGCCATCATCTTTATGATACCTTCCTGCCAGTACTTTGCAGCGCATTTGATCCCCTGCTCCTCTTCAATTGTCAGATGGCAGGAATGTTGCTTAATTGACACAACAATCAATGGGAGCTCATCAAAATTTGCCGTGAATGCTTTGCTTGTGAAGCCTAACTCCTTCAACTTTGCTATTGTCTCTCCTTTGACTCCAAAGCCCTCAAAGAATGTCTCAAGATCAGGGGCTGGTGGTGCACCTGGGGGCTGCTGCTGTCACACAGTAGTAGAACAACAACACAGCAAAAGAAAAAAACCCTCACATAAGCAAAGGTCTCATAGAACAACAGCACAGATTGCTTGCAGAAAAGTATGACATCCGAAATACTGGTGCAGATTGAGAACCGTTTCTTGAGGTGTATATGCCAGTAGTGGATGTTATCTAGATCAACGCATATGTTTATGCTGAGCTCTCTTTGGTTAGTTGAACAGGCTTACAGCATAAGGGCCTGCAGCTCTGACGAAATTCTAATGATGCATGACTTCTTTCTATGCACGATCATCGGTTTTGCATTTTGCAAAAGTGAGGCGACTCTCTGTTTTTTTCTGATACCGGCAGCAATGTCTCGACAAAATTTGCTAATAATTGGAGACTGAGAAGCTAGTGCACATGGTGGGGAGAGACAGAGAAAGGACGTTTGTTAGAAGAGGATACCGATGCAGAGAGGGAAACACTGAAGAAATTCACAAGACGGACTGCTGTTGCTTGAAATAACAGCTCGTTTCCTATGAATACCTGCTCCACGGCCGTCATCTTCTCTTTCCCCTTCATCCGCAACCTGTTATCTGCGCCATTCTCGCAGCTCTTCTTCGACGATGCCTCGATGACTCCTCCTTCCGTTTTCTCCTCCTGCTTCCGCTTCGTTAGCTGGGACTCGGCCTTGTCGTCGACATTGATGTGAAGCTCTTCCATCGTATCCTCGGTACAAGAAGACGGAGAGCCGGAGACGGCGGAGCACTTGTCGCCAAGCAAGTGCGATCAAATGTGTCCCTTCTCTTTCCCGGCTTCCTCACAACCACCGAGGTGAGAGAGAAGCAGCGACACCACCATGGATGGTGAGCTACTGGATGCTGGTTCACTCTGGCCCCACGTTGGGGCCCCCCATTGAGAACTTGTAGGAGGGGAACAGATCGGGGAACATGGCGAGAACACCAAAATCCAAAACCATGGAACTCCACACGCAACCCTGGATCCTCACAAGGGCAAAAAGATGTTTTTTACCCTCCTGGGTCCTAGGTGACCCGTCTCAATGGATGCGTCAAAATTCTATTGTCAAACCTTTGCAAAAAAAATTCTATAAACACACTGCAGTTTTTCAAAATGTTCAAAGGAAGAAGGGAAAAAGAAAGGGAGAATTTAAAGGATGCCAGGGTAGTGCCAACTAGTTGTCAAAAGCTTTCCATCTCAACAGCCGTCCATTTGTAATAGGTTAGTCACAGTGATGTGGGGTGTGCCCTGGAGGGGTGGAAGTTGCGACATAACTAGATTTATCAGCATCACTCAACTTAACTTAAGATGGAGGATGCTTGCATCTTTTGCAATGTAACTAAATTTTTTTGACAAAGAAAAATGATTAGGATAAAAAAAAAAGCTTTTCAAGCCCTTTGAAACTACAAATGACATTGACACAATTGTGTAAAAACACATCAGCTTGTTTGTGTAAACATTCAAATATTTCGATTATTAAAAAAAGAAATTGATCAATCGGGTGTCAATCACAATTTCTTATAACTGTGAGCTAATACTCTTTCTTGAGAGCATCATAAATAACCTATTCACATATTAGTACCTAATCCTAATACCAACAACCGAATTGGATGTGGGTTAATAAGTTCATTGCAAACACAAGAAAATAACACTCAAACCTCCAAAATGAACACAAAGGAGTCACCCTGCTGGTCCATTGGTGGGAGGAGGAGGCCTATCACACAAAAACAACACAAGAACAGATACAAAATTCCAATCCTCTATTGGGTACATATTGATCTTTCTATTAGTTGTAGGGTCCATCCCAAGGTTCAATTTCTTTTCAATTGCAATGAGCCACTTTGATTGGCCCATGAAAAAAAAAAAAAGGTTTTGAGACTTTGGACACTTATATTGGGAATATCTTTGAGAACTCATTTGGAACTTAGGGAACATCTTGCAAAACACATTGGAATGGCAATTGGGATGGCCCATCATAAAAGGAAGTTCTGAGATTGTGGACACTACTATTGGGAATATCTTGAGGAACTCATTTGGAACTCGGGGGAACGTGCCGTGAACACATTGGGTCTTGAAGGCAACTTGGTTAGAACACATTGGGAACATCAAAAACCAGAAAAACTCCAATCCCCTGGCCGCACCCTCTTCCCTAAACCCATAAAAAACTTGCTAACACCCTCAGAGTGGGGGAGTTCCAGAAGTAAGCACCCCCGACTCCACCTCGAGCGAGCAAGCCGCTTTCTTCTGGAACTCCCTGCTCCTCAGGCGATACGCTACACTGAAAGTGCACCTGGATTTTCAGTTGGAAATTACCGGTATGACACTTTATAACTGAAGGTTCTCAAGCGGTTTTTAGAGATACTAGTGGGTGCCCGTGGCCGAAGGCCACTGTGAAGTCCCCCGTGGGTGCCCTGCCCTGCCCCCTGCCCGGCCCTGCCCGGCCCTGCCCTGTCTGGCCGCCCGTTCTCCCGAACCCCGTTTTCTCGACCCCCCTGCCCGGACCCCTGCCCCCTGCCCGACCCTGCCCGCCCCCTGCCCCCCTCCCTGTCTGGCCGCCCGTTCT
>Ga0116228_10003501_pt1 | contig 13772 bp, 13 predicted proteins | sample S1TSphfallax_2_FD_89694 | JGI IMG/M metagenome (GOLD analysis project Ga0116228, IMG submission 89694) | Host-associated microbial communities from peat moss isolated from Minnesota, USA - S1T2_Fc - Sphagnum fallax MG | ecosystem: Host-associated > Plants > Peat moss > Unclassified | place... | reverse complement strand
GCAAAAAAGTACATTAGCCTTCAACGGGGGCTGAAACTCAGAAATGCACCATTTTTGTGCCAAACTGAGTTTCGTCCGGTTTTGATCCCCTCTTTCCTTTTTCCTCGAATTCTGCTACATATATTTTCAGTGCTCCTACATGTACCATTTCTATAATTACCTCGAACCTTGTGCATTAAATGCTGAATTCCAGCATTTCGTACCCAGATTTAATAAAACTTCCTTGCTTTGTGGACCTCACTCAAAGAGGGGATAGGGGGTGAAAAGAGGCCCAAAGACAGTGTGAAGACAGAATGACTTTATGGCTTTCTCCAATATGCTTGATTCTGATATTGTGTTTAGATTCATTAGAGAGCTCAGTAGCTTACAGGATTTTGGCCCCTAGGTAATAGGTCTATTTTTGTATGAGGACTTTTGAAGAATCATATTTTGGTTTGTGTTGAAACTTGAGATTAGTTATAGAGTGGGAATATCTTGAAGGATTTTGGTTTCTTTTAGAGGATTTTCTGAAGATTATAACTTTTTCATGGTGAAATTTGATTGGCTTGTGCCAAGTTAAAGAGGGGCAAGAGTTTTTTAGTTTCTTCTCTTTGGGTTCTTTGATTGTATATTTATCTAATTTGCTTGCAATATTACTATGCACACCTAATCCTTATGTTTATCCAATCTAAACTTGTTTGGAGCCTTATTTAGAAGTTCTCCCTAATGTCACCTTGTCTTTGGGCCTTAATTTGACCATTTAATTCTTTATTTATGCCCAATTTGAGTGAGTGAAATTAGGTTACCCCGCTACCTTGGGCTAACCCCGACCTCTCGACGGGTGGGATTAATGCTCGCTATAGACTTTCCAAGTTGTCCAAGGCCTTGTTGTCGAAAATCACTATTTTTTGTTTCTCGTGTTAACCACAAACACTTAATTCGAAGGCTTAGAGCACTAAGGCCACCACTATGGGCCCCCTTCTTCAAACCCTCATTCATTGTTCCATATGCAATTCTTGAGCATGTCAAATTGGGAGTCGAACCTAGCCCAACACTTAGATTCGTAATCCAAATTGGTTTTTGGTCATCACATTAAAACAACATAAGTTTGGAGACATGAAAGGTAGGATGTGTCACAAAATTAGTTGGCAACTTTGGTTGTACACATTGGGATGCGTGACGCGTTCCCAAGCTCTTTGATAAACTCAAATGTGAATATGAAGTGAAGACATCGAAAAAACAAGGAATTGGGGCACGCTCCTTGACTCGTAGCACTTTGGGGGTAGAGGGGTGTGTTGAAGCTCATGAATGGGATTAGGAAGAATGACAAGCAACTAATCACTCACATGAATTTGCAAAAAACCAAACAAGTTGGTTAGTGCATAGTTGGAGCACTTTTGGTGCCATGACGAATCACGGGCAACTTTAAACTCACAAGATTCACCACAGCCCAAACTTGGGGGAAGCCACCACCTTCCCCCTTGTAGTATACTTTGTACCTCTCCACGAGGCCCACATCCAAATGGCATTTTGTCTCGACTCCCGAAATTCCCAAAGTCGGGACTCCCATGATTTTAAGGCCCCATAACTTTTCATGAAGACCTCCGATTGAGATGAGGTTTGAAGTAAAGTTGTAACCCTCATCAAGAGCTTTTCAACAGTATGTTGCATGCCACCTTCACGTAAGGAATTGGGGCGATTCTTGACTTTTAATGGTCAGGAGTCAAACTGTCAATTTGATTCCCGACTTTTCTTTTGGTCATAACTTGTGTTTTAAGTGTCCAAATGGGTCATGCGAGCCCATTTCAAACATCTATGTTTCAATTTCTTTCTAATCATATAAATAATTTTTTAATCCAATGGGTTTTGACCCTTGCAATTGCTCCCTGAAAATTTGGAAGTTTATTGGGATTTCCAAAGTGGGAGTTCACTTAGGAGTGTGAGGGTTCATTCCCTCACAATTTCTTGCACTCCCGAGAGCATGAAATGTGACTCTTGGGCTTTCCCCTTAGCCCACATTTTTGCAAGCCCTTGCTTTGGTCGCAAGCCCAAGGCTAAGGTTGCGATAATGTGGCTTATGTAAAGTCTCATAAAACCCCATGTACTTGGTAATGAAACTTGGGGTGAGTTTATTAGACATCTTAAAATCCCAAATGTTTAGCCACACATGTTGCTCAACTTCAAACTCAACATGCTTTCATGTTTTATTAGCATGTTTCTCACACCACTTTTGAGCATGCCCCAATAACTTTTTGTCTCAAACATATTTTTCCTCACGTCCTTTGACAATTCCATAGTTTCCTTGGAATGATTCCTACGTCCCATGGGAATGGCGAAGTCCATTAGTTTTTTGGTTTCGTTTCCCAATGTTAATTAAAATGGAGACATTTTCATTGTTGAATGTGATGTGAAGTTATAACAAAACTTTGCCAAGCCTAAATGCTCAACCTAATCCTTTTGATCAATGCTAACATTGACGCATTCCCAAGCTTCTTGCTAGACTCAAAGATGAATCTAAGGTAAAAAACAACGGAAAGGTTAAGAGTTCGGAACACCTTCCCTAACTCTTAGCATTTTAAGGGGTAGAGGGGCGTGCTGGAGTTCCGAGATGGGACTAGGAAGAGTGACAAGCAATTTATTCATTCACACGAATTTGCATCCAACCAACCGCAAGTTGGTTAGTATAATGTTGGAGCACCTTTGGTGTTAGGACAAGCCACGGGCGACCTCGAACTCACAAGACTCACCATGACTTGGACTTGGGGGAACCATCGCCTTCCCCCATATAATATACTATACACCTTTCTTAGCTTATGGATTAATTCCACATCCAATAGTGCTAATGTGTCGTGCCATCTCCGTTGCTTCATTAAAACTCTTAATTGCATTTCGAAATAATGCAGTGAGACATTATCCATGTAGATCTTGGTCTTATGCATCCCTAAATAATGTTGCCATGCTTTCAGGCAACACATGATAACATACAATTTTTTCTCGTGAATTGGCCATTGTAGTTGAACCCCACATGATTTGTTGCTCTCAAAAGCAATCAGGTGTCCATATTGCATGAATACCCTTTCGATAGCAAAGTTGTGCGCATCAATGTGGACTTCAAATGGTTTGGTGAAGTTCGAGAATTTCAACACATGGGCAGACAATAATTATCCTTCAAGTCCTCAAATGTTTTTAGCTATTTTTTTTTCCATTTGAAGGATAACTCATTTTTTAAGGAGGTTCAAAAATGGTTTCACTAGTTGTGAAAAGTCTTTTATAAACTTCTAGTAGAAGTTAATCAGGCCTAAAAAATATCAGATTCCTTTGACCGTGACTAACCTTTTCCAGTCTTTTATGGCTTCCAATTTGTTAGTGTCGGGTCTCACCCCTTCCCATATGCCTCAAGAAGTCCATTTCCTCCTAAGAAAAATTCATTATTCACCATGTTTACAAAAATGTTTTCTCAAAACTTACTCAAAACATATTCTAAATGTTTTGCATGTTACTCCATTGTCTTTTAATACACCAATATATTCATCGATGTAAATGATCGCGAACTCATCCATATTCCCATGGAAAATGGAGTTTACAAGAGTCATGAATGTCATCGAAACATTACATATCTCAATGGAACATCACCATGAACTTGTAAGAACCATACTTGGTCCTCATTGCTATTTTTTCTATGTCCTCATCCATGATGTGGATTTGATAGTACCCTAACTTGAGATTAATTCAGCTAAAGTATTTTACCCCATTGAACTAATCCAACAAATCATCAATGCAGGGTAGATGATAGTTGTTTTTTATCATTATTTTTATTCAAGGCGTGGTAGTCAATACACATTCTTAACTTGCCATCTTTTTTATCCTTAAAGAAGACATGTGCCCCATAGGGTGACTTGCTTTGCCAAATATACTATTGATTAAAGAGGTCGTTTAATTATTTTTTGAGCTTTTCAAGTTCCTTTTGCTTGAACTTATTGGGTGCTTTGGATGGTAGAACTGATCCAAACACCATTTCTATCATGTGGTCAACCTTTTTATAAGGTGGAAGAACATTGGGGAGTTTGTCTATTAAAACCTTTGAAAATTTATTGAATGAATCCAAAATACAAGTAGGGGGTTGCCTTGCCCCTTGGGGCTTAAGCTCCTTCAGGAAACTTTCAAAAACATCAAAATAAAAAAACTAGGGGATTTTAACTCACTAGCTAGAGTTACCAAGTTCATTTCCATTTTTGCCAATGCAGAATTATAATTTGCATTTAAGGTCATTAACTTGGAGTCACTCTTGGCACGGACTCTCAACCTACCTCTGCTACGAAGGATGTTTATTTTGTAGGTATCCAAAAATGTGTTACCTAGAATTATAGGGTGGATGCATGGTAGGGTGGACTTATTTTGGAACAATGCAATCCATTTTTCTACCACTTAAATGTGGTTTTAATTGCTATATTATTTTGTACATTATGGAATTATTAAATGGAACTTGTTTTGAGATTATAGATTTCAATATTTATGTAATGAAATTGATTAGTATGCAAATATATAAAATTATAGAAGGTATGGATTTTTGAAATTATAAATCAACGTATGTAGCACTAGCAACAATTAAATGAATGGACTTTGGTTTAATTCTATGATGGACCTCAAAAAAATTTAGGGAATTGGTTTTTACTTTTACATGTAATAATGAAATCAAGTTTGAAATGTTTTGATTCATGTATAATGAATTTTTTGATAAATGGATTTTTATTTGGTGAAAACATACACATATTCTCAAAAGTCCATTTCATCTTGAAAAAAAATGATTTATTTTGAAATTTTGCTAATATGTTTTAATTAATGAGATTTACAAGAATAAAAAATTTAATGGAAATAAAATCACTTGAAATCAATGTTGTCGTAACCCTAGCCTTGGGCTCATGACCAAGGCAAGGGTTTGTAAAAGTGCGGGTCAAAAGTGAAGCCCAGGAGTCACATTTCATGCTCCCGAGAGTGTAGGAAAATGTGAGGGGACAAATCCCCACACTTCCAAGTGAGCTCCCATTTTGGGAATTGGAGTCTCGACGGATTCTCAACTTTTTAAAGGGCAATTGCAGGGGTCAAAATTCATTTGATTAAAGATTTTTTATACCATTAGAAAGCTCTTAGAACTTAAATGTCTGAAATGGGTTCACATGATTCATTTGGGCACTTAATTCATAAGTTATGGCCAAAAGAAACATCATGATTCAAATTGCCAATTTGACCCCTGACCATTAAAAGTAAAAAATCACCTTAATTTACTTACGTGAATGTAGTGTGCGACAAATTGTTGGAAAGATCTTGACGAAGGTTACAACTTTTTTTAAGACTACACCTCAATAGAAAGTTTACTCAAGAAATTATGGGTCTCCAAAGTTACAAGAGTTTCATTTTTAAGAATTTCAGGTGACGCACCCCCAAGCTCCTTGATGGATTCACTACGAGTCTCAAAGGTGAAAATAATGGAAGGAAAAAAAGTTGGGGCACACTCCTTAGCTCGTAGCACTTTGGGGGTAGAGGGGCGTGCTGGAGCTTTGGGATGGGACTAGGAAGATTGATACGCAATTTAATCATTCACACGAGCTTGCACAAACTAAACAACAAGTTGTTAGTGCGTAGTTGGAGCACTTTAGTGCATGGACGAGTCATGGGCAAACATAGACTCACAAGACTCACCACAACCCAAACTTGGGGGAAGCCACCACCTTCCCCTTTTATAGTATACTCTATGCCTGGTCACAGGACCAGCACCCAAATGTCATTTTGTCCTGGGACTCCTAAGTGGGAATCTTGAAATTCCCAAAGTTGGAACTTGTGTAACTTTGGAGGCCCATAACAATGCGTGCAGACCTCCAATTGAAATGAGGTCTAAAGCAAAGTTGTAGCCCTTGTCAAGATCTTTCCAATGGTATATCGCACCCCACCTGCGCATAAGGAAATCAAGGTAGTTATTGGCTTTTAGTGGTTAAAGTCAAATTGACAATTTGACTCCCAGCCCTTCTTTTGGTCATAACTTGTGTTTTTAAGTGTCCAAATGGGTCATGCAAGCCCATTTTAAACATCTATGTCCCAAGAGCTTTCCAATGATATAAATAACTCCACAATTCAATGGGTTTTAACTTTTTAAAGATTCGAAAGTCCATTGGGATTCTAATTCCCAAAGTGGGAGCTCACTTGGGAGTGTGAAGGTTCAATCCTTCATACTTTCCTACACTTCCAGGAACATGAGATGTGATTCCCGAGCTTCCCTCTTGGCTCGCACCTTTGCAAGCCCTTGCTTTGGCCGTGAGCCGAAGGTTAAGGTTGTGACATTAAGACTTCCAACTTGAGAGTCCCAAGACAAAATGACATTAGGGTGCAGGCTTTGTGGCCAAGCATAGAGAATATTATAAGGGGGAAGGTGGTGGCTTCCCCCAAGTTCGGGCCATGGTGAGTCTTGTGAGTCTATGTTTGTTCATGGCTTGTTCGTGAACCAAAGGTGCTCCAACTATGCACTAACCAACTTGTTGATTGGTTTGTGTAGGTTTGTGTGAATAATTGAACTATTTGTTACTTGTCCTAGTCCCCATTTCGAAGTTCCAGAATGCCCTTCTGCCCCTGAAGTGTTGTGAGCCAAGGAGAGTACCCAACTCATTATTTTCTTATTTGTTTTACCTTGGATTCACAGTTGAGTGCATTAGGGAGCTTAGGGGTGCTCCTTGATGCATTATTGCTACCTAACTACAAAAAAAATCAAGGCTCCAAAAAAAAACCAAAGGAAATAGACTTTCAAAATTTTTAATTCTTACCACTTTTTGGTCCACCCTAACATGCACTTACCCTACATCAAAATTATTTAAGTCACACAAGGTGAAGTTTTCCAAAAATCAAACTCCACTGCAAAACAACTTGACTTCTAACATTACATTAAACAAAGGTCTACCTATGCCTTGTGCCAATTGCACCATGATGTGGTTTGCTATTCATTCTATTTTTTTGACTCCAAGTCATTTCGCTACTTATAGAATCATGAACAAATTTGTTGTTCCAGAATCGAAAAGACAACCCACAACTTTGTCATTTATATTATAAGTCAATTTTAACAAGTTGGAGGCCTCACTTTCGTGTGCCATATTTTGGCCACGAAACTTCCTTAAATAATAAACTTACCTTGGGCAATGCATTCAATTACCCTTGGTGATTTGGGGCAGTCCTTTGCCAAATGTCCATGGTTATCATATTTGAAACATTTGACATTGGACAAGTTTTGCTTCGCCTTCTTGATCGACGACTCCTTGCTCATTGATTTCTCCTTGTCATTTTAAAGCCCCAGCTTACCTTGGCCCATTTACATTTGTTGTGACCTTTGTTCCCATGGCTTGGGTTGGTTTGATTTTTCTGGGTGACCTTGGTTTTGGTTTCACCCTTGGGGCGTGCAGGAACTTCATCTTCCATACACTCCACCATCTTCATCACCTTTGGCACTTTTTCGGAATATTAGTCCTTTAGTAGACTATCTTTCGCATTTATGGCTTAAGCACATGTAGGAAGATCAAATTTCGAGCATATTCATTTTTCAAGGTGACCCCATTTAACATGCAATTGAAGTTTTCGATGTAGGTGGTCAACGAGCTGTTATCATTTCCTTGGGTGAGCTCTAAGAGCTCGATCTCATCTCGAAGCACTAAACAGTGTGGCAGGAACCTTTTATCTAGCCACAATTTGAACTCCTCCCAAGTGAAGGTTTTGAGTAGGTTGAGTGTCTCATGTTTTTGGGACATCCACCATTCCCACGCATGTTCCTTCAACAAGGTTTGAGAGAAGTGAATCCATTCCTTGTTGGTTTCAAAATGCTATGTTTCCATATAGATTTTTATTTGGTGCAACCATGGTTGCACTCGCTTGGTTTTGGTTTCCTTCTTTACGAAGGAATTTGGTAGCTTCACATTAATGGTTGCCTTGGCAAAACCCCCACTTGGGGCACTACTGGTGGCACCCAACCCTTCCACAATGCGATTCATCAGCTTGGTTGTTACCTGGTTTTGTGTCATGGTTTCTTTTTGTTGGACCACAAACACACAAAAGGAATGCATAAGAGCCAAAAACTCTTTAGACAATTTCTCCACCCACAAGATATAGGGTTCTCCAAAAGGGTCAACAAAAAATACAATTGCTTTTGGTTGGCTACTAAAAATGATTGACCCAATTGGTAGCATTTAATCAATTTCTTTCGCTATACGCTAGGTACCTATTCAATATTTCATACTTATAGGTGAGGGTGGAGACATAACTTGCACCCTATTATGGATGTCATAGACATTTATAGAGACGCACATACCAGGTGTGGGTGGAGATGCTCTTCTTATACCCTAGTACCTTGGCCAATTCGATACTAATTATATTATTTTCAGAAATGTTGAACATTTAAAAAATTATTTCTTTCAAATAAAAAAAATATTGTGAAGGATAATAGTGAATATTTAGGAATATTTCATTTGTTGAAATGGGTTTTCAAAATTAATTAATTATTCAACAGACATGTGTTGGAATGGTCAAGGTTTGACTTCTTAGTGAGTCATCCATCTAGTATTGAAACCCCAAATCTAGTACTTACTTTTTGAAACCCCTGGCACTTGACTAGGATTGGGTATTCTATGCCCTCTTCAATCAGTCAAACTGTGGTATGGAATGTTGTACCTGAAAGAAAAAGCCCGAACAAAAACAAAAAAAAGACACCACTGAAAAACTACCTGGCATTGGACTGTCCTTAATGTTTGTGTGAAACCTGTAATTTACCACACTCTCTGTGTTGGTGTTCATGTTGTTGAACTCCACGACACTCTGAAATAAAATAGAGTTATCTGTAAAGTCATCCTGTCTTCACCCTGTCTTTGGGCCTGCTTTCACCCCCATCCCCTCTTTCAGTGGTATCCGCAAAGCAAGGAAATTTTATTAAATCTCAGTGTTGGTACACAAGGTTCGAGACTAATAATTATAGTAGTTGTACTTACAGGTACGAGCAGTGAAAATATATGCAGCAGCAGTGGAGGCGCTCAGGAGAAAGGAAAGACAGGATGAAACTCAGTATATCACCAAAATTGGTGGACAAACTAATTTGGATCCCAGTTATTTCGTTTTGTAAAATTTTCATTCCCAGTTTATCGTTTGAGGGCCTGTTATGTCAAAACTGGCCATTCTCGCCTCCTAATCACCACTGAAAATTGACAGTGGATTGACAAGGTAATTAGAGATGATAAATACATCGATTTTATCATGAGCTCTCCACCCAACCTTAAAGATCACGCACACAAATGTAGCTACAAACCTTTAATTCACCCTCAAGCTCTGGCCTAAACTAAATAGGAGGGGAACATTCTCATGCAGACGTTGGTTAGCCTAGAAGTGCATCCACAGGCATATGCATAAGATCATCATCCCATGCATTGATATATTTCACACTAAGTTTAACTAAAAATATTTAAGTAAACTTAATCAACATATCTCATAGTCCCAAAAATATGTGCATGTAACACAAATATCAAAAGTAATGATAATTTGATATAAGTAAAGTAACTTGGTAAGAAATCGATATTCAACAATTGTGTGACTTTAGGGATAAATTGAATTTTTTAAAATTACAAAGTGGGTTGTGGAGAAGTGTTTTGTTTTCACCAAAAAAGTGGGAACATTTTGGTGGATTTTTTGAGTTTTTTTTTCTAGTGTGATATTGACTAATTTTGATTTTTTTCCCCAGGAAAAAATGTTACCAAGTCTTTTTTATATCATGAAATTAAAGAAAAACACCCCAATATGGAGGGTGGACAATGAGTCACTGAGTTTATTTAAAAGGGTGAAATCTTTATCCAGTCTGCATTGGATGGGGGGGCTAGAATATGAGAGATAATTTCTCTGGAAAGAAAATCCCATCTGAGACCCCACACTAGATACTTCATTTTCTCAAATAACAATAGTAGTAACATGCTGGCCAAAACATGGTAGAACAACATCTCATCATCAGCCTTTTGTTTTCCTGCCATTTTCTGTTGCAAGTTCAATGATTTTTTTGAAAAACATTTACTAAAATTTTAAAAAATTCAAAGAAAAGAAAAACCTCCATATTTCCATCTATCTATGAAGGAGGGTAGTTTGTTTGTTTTGTTTTGTTTGTACTTATGAGATCCACCCAACTGGGATGCTTCAGATCATGTTTTTGGTCTCTTTGGAAAGCTCTTGAGGAGGAGGGGTGCACGGGTGTGGTTCCATGGCGTTTGGACTTGTGGTGTAGAAGTTCATGGATATTGAATGATTTTTTCACTAAAATTAAATTAAATTGTACCTGAAAATTTCAGAGGAATTTGAAGAAACTTTACCAAAATCTTGATGAGCAAGATTCAATGGAATTTATTTGGTAAGATTTGGATTCAGAATGTGGGAGATATTGATTTTAAAGTGATTTCTGCCACTGAAAATTCAAATAAATTTATAATAACCAGGTTTTGGAAGGAAAAATCAGTTGAGTACATAGTAACACTTGGGTCAATGGCACAGGCCACACTAGTACATGGTTAAAGTCTGTAGCTAATATTTTAAATGTGTATTTTTTCCCTTTCATATTTTTTTCATAACCAAATTTGGCTAAATTGGCTTATGAATGATTGCCACCTCAGCTACATCACAAAATTGAAAAAGAAAAAAGAAAAACAACACTGTGGGTCTTCCTTCTGGCTTTATTTGTAGTGAAAACTAACCAGGGTAATAATTCATTCTCTGTCTGCAGATAGAAACATGTATTAATAACATTCTTAGAATTTTAATGTCTCACTTCCAGAAAAAAAATTGTACTATAAGTTGAAAAGCAGTGAATGCCCACTTAAAAAGGAAAAAAATATGATAATCTCCCACAAGTATTACAAGTGTGACCATTAGCCATGTTAAAAGTTTCTTGACAATAACTTGAAAAGGATTTGAATACATAGCCAGGGCAAAGGCTGCATGAAGATGCTTCAAAACAAATTGAGGTAACAAAAGAGGTCACAATAAATTTCACCTTAACTTGAGTGAAAAAAAGGCTTTAATATGGTCAATAGACCATAGATCATGTCCATTGTATGTCTTGAAAGTGGGCAACACCCCTGTTGACTTTTTTTCTTTTTTATACATCTGAAGTTGCATGTTAAAATTCAAGAACCTTGACTAAATGATAAATATTAATATTTGTAGATTCTATCCCAAAAAGTATAGGAACTTTTTTTAGCATTATCTAGGCACAAATTTTACAAAATATGGAGATTGTTGTTTCAAAGTTGGCATTCTTCTTACATAACAAAATTATTGCCCTTCTTTCCTTTTATGGATGCTATGGATGCTACAGAAGTCTTTGAAAATATTACTGAAGCCATGGATTTTCTTTAGATTTTCACATTGATGCTATTTGATCTCAACAAAAACATTTGAAAGGTATTAATTATGTTTGTTATCTTAGGAGGTGGAAAGAGAAAAAGTTTTTTTCTTAAGGCTTGTTAGATAAATATAATCTATAGTCACTAGTGGAACATGCCCAAATGGGTGTTTCATTAACAACCACCATAACTCATGGTTTAAAAAGCTACATGTAGAGAACAATGGAAATGTTTTTAGTATTGCTTTCCTTGGGGGTCCATGACTAAGTTAGAAATGAATGGAGTTATAATGTTATATATCTATAAATGGTCCTTAGGCTTGCGGGAGGAGTCACTCAATGTGTGGTAAATGAACACTCATTAGTGCACATGGGATTGTGTGTTTACAAGAAACATTTTTTCATTTGAATTCTATCCTTTAGCTAACCATGGGAATTAGTTACCAACATACCATCTACATACATCTACTTACTAAATAGTCGCCAAATGCCTTGTGCACATAATTCCAAGTGATATTGATTTACTTTCGTTATAAGTTTGACACCATGCCTGTAAAAAAGAAAAGTTGAATGATAGGGACCATCTTTTGAACTTGATAAAAAGGCCAAGAAGTGTGAGCTTATAACACCAAAATTGATCACTAGAGGTATGATTTATAAGGAATAATAGTTATACCAGGATAGAAAGATGGGTAGGTTTGATAAATAAATAATGACCTTGTGAGTTCTATGCCTAAGGACCTCTTTTAGACTCACATATGAGTTAATTAACTATTCCAAATTAGGTGCAAGTAAAAATCAATTAGTTTGACCTTACCTTTGACAATAATTAGGTCATAGGAGATGCCCAAAAATATAAAGGTTAATCCACATAAAGGTTTCATGTTTTAAAAAACTAATAGATTGCATAATATTTACTATCTTAAAGTTAATGAATGACGATATTTGTTACATCTAGATGAAAGGGTGGATGATTTGTCCACTTTTCTTTCATGTTTTTAAAGGGTTGTAGGTGAAGCTTTGGTTTCATTCTCTATTTTCATATTTTCACATTGTTAGTTTAACATTAAGCCTTGTATTTGGACCCTTATGTGCAATGAACCTATGATATAATAAAATTTCACGTGTTGTTTTGATTACTGAAGGGTTCATAAAGAAAAAAAAAATGTCTATGATGAATCATCCTCTAAGCAAGGCCTTTAAACACATGTGATGAACTCCCCATTTGGGGTAGCCCACATAAAAAATGATTGTGGATGATCTTAACCCAAAGCATATAAGTTTTACCCTTTGAATTGTCTGTGTTTTGTGACAATTCCATTCATTTTGTGGACATTTGCACTACAAGGGAATTATTCAAAAAATAATGCTCATAGGTTCAAACAAAGGGTGGGGGGAGAGAGGGGGAGGGGATTAATTTTTGAAAGGCTAGTCATTTCATGTTATGTGATAAAATTGAAAGACATTATGGCTGTATATTTTTGTAATTTTTTTGGTTTTTAAAAGCAACTGGTTTGGGGTGTTTCAAAAATTTAAATTGAAGGGTATGAACAAGGGTTGGGGGACTGATTAACTTTGAAGGTGTGTATATTGCCCATTTCTTTTACCAAATACCTCGTTGGGTTTTGGTTTGCAAGCTTTTGACAAACATGAATATCTCAAAGGAGTCCCAATTCCAGATTTTGCAAGGCCCAAAAATAATCTTAAGAAAAAAGACTTCTTGCCTAAAAAGGCAAGGTGTCATGTATGCATTGCACAAACAACTTGATAAATAAATGGAGAGACCAAATTATGGATCTTGCTCATGCAGTTGTTCCATTGTATTAAAAGGCAACAAGTTAGAATTGTAAGTTTCACCTATCACAAAGACGTACAACACAGACATTCAATTTCATAGCTCACAAGCTAGAATAATTTTAGTAGTTTCCTTGGAAAATTGAATATGTCAAAAATAAAATATTCCTGAATAGTCCAAAAGATTATATAATTTCCTTTCTTCACAATATTTTGTTCTTTGAATTTTAAAAAATAAAATAAAATTTCATACCTAGTGTCAAAGCTGTTTTGACATTTGGATACCCTCAATACTTCAAGTCCCACCTTAGTTTTGTGTTTTCCCCCATAAAGTTTCACATGACAACGGTTCATATTTGATATACTTTGGTATACTTTGGTATTAGCACCTAGATCAACCCACTCAATTCCTTCTAAAGACAAACAAGGGGTGTGTCACACTGTGGCCTTTGCCATTTACATGGAAAAGTATCTTAAGGCAAAAGAAGAATTATGGAAACTCAAATATTTCACCATGCAAAAATATAATCTTTCAAAAACTCCTCTAAAAGAAACCAAAATCCTTCAAGATATTATATAACTCTATAAATAATCTCAAGTT
>Ga0116228_10003499_pt1 | contig 13775 bp, 10 predicted proteins | sample S1TSphfallax_2_FD_89694 | JGI IMG/M metagenome (GOLD analysis project Ga0116228, IMG submission 89694) | Host-associated microbial communities from peat moss isolated from Minnesota, USA - S1T2_Fc - Sphagnum fallax MG | ecosystem: Host-associated > Plants > Peat moss > Unclassified | place... | reverse complement strand
CCCGAATTTTTAGAGAGCAATTTCAAGGGTTAGAACTACCTTGATTTCCTTACTTGTAAGTGACGTGACACATAATGTTAAAAAGCTCTCGACAAGGGGCTACAACTTTGCTTCAGACCTCACGTCAATCGAAGGTTTACATATAAAGTTATGGGCCTTCAAAGTTGCGAGAGTCTCAATTTTGGGAATTTCAGGACTCCCATTTGGGAGTCTGAGGACAAAATGACATTTGGGTGCTAGCCCCATGGCCAAGCATAGAGAATATTATAAGGGGGAAGGTCATGGCTTCCCCCAAATCTTGGTTGTGGTGAGTCTTGTGAATCTATGTTTGCTCGTGGCTTGTTTATGCACCAAAAATGTTCCAATTACGCATTAACCAACTTATTGTTTGGTTTATGCAAGTCCATGTAAGTAATTGATTTTTTTTCAATCTTCTTAGTCCCCATCCCAAAGCTCCAGCACGCCCTTCTACCCCTAAAATGCTACAAGCTAAGAAACGCGTCATAACTCCTTCTCCTTTCATTATCTTCACCTTTGGACTTGCAATTCAATCCATCAAGGAGCTTGGGGGTGCATCATGTGCCATCCCAGGTTGACATTTTTCTTTGCCTTTTTTCAACCCTGATCTCAATGTTTATTTATAACTTTATTTTCTCCCTGCCCTCTTCCTAGCTTTTTTTCCCCTAATCTTAGTTTCTTTTTTTGAAATTTTACTTTCTCCCCACTCCCCACCTATTTCACTCAAACAAATAAATAAAGGCATGATTAAAATATCTGACACCCCATGTTTAAGGGCATTACAAGTTCTATTCAAATAGTATTTTCCACGATGGGGGTGTTGGATAATGAAAGCAATACAAAGCTCCAATTCCATTTAGACACATTTAATTCATGTTGTACTCAAATTCATAAAGTAAAATACTCAATGAATGTGCAATACCCCTTTTCAAATATCCTAGAATTAATTTGGGCTACATATCATATCTTTGAAACTTGGAAAGGTATTATGTAACCTTAATAAAACCTAGAAGGAACGTAATACCATGATTGGGGTATTGTGTAAACACCATGGGTTGAATTATTTTGGTCTAGGCTATGAAAGGGGTATTGCTCATGCTCAAAAGGATTGAATGAATGTGCAATACCCCTTTTAGGGTATTCCATAAATACATTGGGGTCCATAACATATCTTTTGGAACGTGAAAGGGTATTGTGTAACCCTACCAAAACCTACAAGGAAACGAATAGGTTCATTAAGGTTTTCTATAGTTAAACACCATGGGTTGATTTATTTTGGTATACATTATTGGAGGGAAATAGCTCATGCTTAAAACTATTCAATACACCTATAGTTACCTTCATAGGGTATCCTAGAAATACACTAGGCTCCACAAAATATTTTTTGAAACTTGGAGGGGCATTGCATAACGATATCAAAACCCACAAAGAAAGGAATGCATTGCTTGAAGTATTCAATAGACACCATGGGCTAAATTATTTTGGTCTAAACTATCAAAGGGATATTACTAATGCTTAGGAATACTCAATGCACATGCAATACCCCTTGTAAGGTATCCTAGAAATCTTTTGGGTTCTATAACATATCTTTTGAAACTTCCAAAGGTACTGCATAACCATACCAAAACTTAGAAGGAAAACAATACTCACATCATATTGCGATAATATCATAAACCATGAAACAAAAGGTTTTTTTTTAAATATTTATTCCTTGTTCAATATATCATGCTCTATGGGGTAAATGCACATTACACTGGACCAAAATTGGTGTCACATTACAATCTTCTACAAGGTCATTTCATTTAAAACTCATTGGGGTGTGCCAAGATCAATATTTTATCCATATAACAATGATTTCAAATTATTAACTTCAATATGCATAAATATATGTGATCATGTTGTAAAACAATTTAGTCAAGTCACATTGGTAGACTTTTGAAATTGCCCAACATGGATTAGTCTCATGCTAGAAAGTTTACATATGGATTGGGGGGGGGAGGGGGGGGGCATTTTGTTTTTAAATGGTTCAAAGGGACTTAAAATCTAAACTACCAAATCACATCAAATTCAAAAATGAAATCCTTTCAAAAAAAACTTATGTAAAAATGTACTTTTGGACTTTTGAAAGGTAAAAAAAAATGTGATTTTTTGGCAATCCATATCTAAATGAAGAGCCATTTTTTTTTTAATGGGTTATGTGTTTCTTGGAAAGTTCTAGTTGGGACATTTTGGATATGGAATTTTTTCATCGTTTTTCAAGAGGATGAAAATGGTAGCCATTGTTGATGAATAACATTGATGACATTGTTTATGTCAAAAAGGGCGGGAAATGTAAAAGCTCAATGTGTTTGGTCAAGAATTTTTTTGAAGTTGACATTCCAATGCATTAAGGTTGACGTCATTGTCAAAGTGTAATTTAGAGTTGAAACCGCGCCGTTTGCAAAAAATCTCAATGTTTTTCATCATGGAATTTTTTTAACCTAACTTTCTAGTGGTTTAGGGTTGAAGTTGTTGTCATGGTGCAACTTGGAGATGGACCTCCATCTTTTACAAAAGTATTGTTTGTGCATCAAGGTTGTGGTGGGCTACAATCTTGGATGAATGATGTTCATAGAAGGTCTAACATGTTGGAGTTTGATGCACCTTCAAAAAAATTTATGCATTTCCATCGAAACTTGGTATGCACACCAAACAAGGTGTGTTAGAGGTCATCGTGCACAACAATGATGATGCTAACAAGACCTTTATTTTTTTGAGAGTTTGATTATGTCAACATTGGAAGAAGTATGTTAAACAACAAGTTGCCCTCAAGTGAGATAATGCACATCTCGTATTGTTGTTTGTTTGTTTTTGTTGATTTTTCTTTGAAATCTCAAATTTATGAAAATATTCAAGAGAGCATAGCAATGGTGTTTTTGAATGACTTGTGCATAATTCTCTACTCTCTAGGACTAGTAAAGGCCCATTGAACATGGTAACACCATAAACATTTAGCATAAGCACTTCAGGGTTACAAGACCCTTTCCTAAAGAAAGGGTAAGTGCTACAAAGTGACAACGCCAATGTTGAGCTTGGAAAAGAGCTGCAATACTAGCCTTAAAAAACTAGAATAGATTCTTTAACAATGTTGAAGAGGTTGTATCTTATCGTGAATTTAGAAAGGCTACTTTTACCATCTATTCATCTATTTCCTTTTTGTAATAATGTTTCCAGGTTCATAATCACATGGTAGTTCAGATTGTCAATAAATTTCCATTCAATTCACAACCACTGATTCAAAATGTCCATACAACTTATCACAACCATCCTTGTAGTCCTACAAGTCATAGATTCAACTCATAGGTATATCATAGTTCAAATGGTTAATAAACACCCATATAGAACTTGTAGCCACACCATGAAAATCTACATTAGTTAATCCAATTCACCAATATGGACCCCCACAATTGTAAGTTTTACAATCATGTGAGGTTTCACTTAAACAAATCATGTGAGGTCTCAAAGTTCACATTGGCTTTTCAACTTAATTCACCTCATAACTATTTACAACCATTGAATCAAGATGCAAAACTTGAGAGATTTGAAATGACAAATAATGAGTAAAACACTAGGGTTGCATAATGTCAACAAAACTTGCATTCCTTTTGAGGTTTCTACAATGTCTAGTGAAAACATACATTTTTGCAACACTTTATCCACAAATAGTAAAAGCACAATGGAACGTGTAGAAACAAACCTAAATTTCCATCAAATATTGTGTAGGCTTCACATCATACTCAAATGGTGCCTCTTTTCCACACAACTTCCTTACGATTTGGACTCACCTTCGTCTCTAAAACCCACCACAACAAAACAAGTGATTTTATTGCTACAAACACACCATTAAATTTTTTTCTCTGTGTGATATAAGCCACTAGACATTTTTAGATGCATCCATCGCCTTTCTCTATTAAATAGCCAAGGACACATGATGATGGTGCACACCCAACATGCAAGCTTTCTCCCTATAAGATGAATTACATCCAAAACTCACAGTAGCCATCAAAATTGCATGTTTAGCAATTAACTTTATTGTTGTCTATGGCCTTTTCACTTCAAACAATGACTTCACTAATCTAGTGATGACCTCTTCTTGTGCATTGGCTTGTTTTGGAACTATGATGGATTTAGGAAGGAATGGTTTGATGTCAGGATTTGATAAAACTCTTTGCATGACTACATGAATCTATGACTTGTAGGACTATATGGATACTTGTGATAAGTTATATGGACATTTATTGACAATCTAAACTACCATGTGATTATGAGGGACTTATGATATACATATAAATTGAATCTATGATTTGCAAGATTATAAAAACACTTGTGATATCACTGTAAGTTGAATTTTTGACTTTTAGGACTATACTTGGATGTTTTGTGACATGTTATGTTATGACATGTTTTCTGTTGTTGATGTTTTTAGTTATTATGTATTGCAAATTTTAGTGGTACCTCAAGGATGGGTTTGCTACTTCATATGAATTACATAAGCTATTACAATTTTGAAATGGCCCCTTACATTCATCTCGCTAACTAATTAGTTTTTTTTGCAGATGCAAATATGGTCTAGAGAATATCTAGTTATTTTATTTATTTGCACATTGGGTCTAACTTGATGGCTACTTGTAGATGAAAGTGTTATTTATGTAATTGTTTATAGACGTTTAAGCCCATTTGTTTACGCACATTTTTTAGGTTTTTTAAATTTTTATATAGCTTTCAAAAGTCTTTAAATGTAAATATGTTCATATATGTTGGGTTTAATATTGTCTTTTTCCTACAAAAATAGAGCTTGGTCCCATATTAATTATTTTCACATCTTAATTTGTGTTGAATTAGACTGGTTGCAACTTTAATTTTTTTTTGCACATTTTCCAAGTTTAATTATTTCTTTTGCAAGTAGAGATATTTTGATCTAACCTCGTTTAATGGGAATTTCTTCTTGATGGGATAATTCTTTCAAAAAAAATTCAAATTTTTTTTGCGTTTGACTACATTTCTACACAATTTGTAGATGGATCTTTTTTTCACTTCCAAGCTAAGAATTCCAATTTATTTTCCCATCTTTGCATGGTTTGATTGTTTACAAATGGATTTGATTAAATTGCTAGTCCATAACTTACTAGACTTATTGGATCTTTTGCTTATGTAGATGGAGTTTTTTTTATGCTTCCAAAAAGCTCATCCCAATGTTATGATTGGGAAAAGGTTATTTGACTATTTGCGACCATTTGGGGTGAAGTGAATGAAAGAATGGAATGCTTGCTATTGTATTTATCATGTTGAATTGGAGGAATTATAGGTGGCTTTAAACAAGATGTGGTTAAACTTTAGTATACATTTTGAAAGTCATTGTGAATGTTCATGTGAAGATGTCTACCAGTATGGAATTATAGAAACAAATATTTGCATAGGTTCCCATGCAACATATTTAGGATTGATTGCACTATGGGAATTTATGCTTTCTCCCCAAGATTAATTTTCAAAGTGACATGCCAGGGAGTGTTTATTTGGTGAATGTGAAAGTTGTGGAGTTGACATTTTCCTTATTGAAGAAGAGGGAACTTCCAATTGTCTTATAAGTTGAAGACATTTTTTCTGGAAACAATAGTGACAAAGAAAGGTGAAGATAAAAAAAAAACTAAAACTTGTTAGTAAGGTCACAAGCTCAAATGAGCTCATCAATTATTTCAAGCCTAAACTTCAATACTTTGTTTGCCACAATTTTGTAGCTAGATGGTAGGATGTTCAATTCAAAACCTATTTTGAGAACTTTCCAACTAATGTAGTGGTCTCAATAATTGATTTTGCTAAGAATTATAGTTTTGAAATCCAAAACAAAATGCAAAGTATGCACTAACATAGTTATCAAATCACCATCCTTGTGTACATTTGTTGGATGCGAAACCCAAATCCTAATCTTCATGACCTTGATTTTCAAATGTTGATGAAATGTCATTTTTATATTTTAGATGACAAGAGTCATGATAGTGTTTTTCTTTAGCATTGTTTGTGCCTCCATTGAAGACATGGTAGACTATGGATTTCGGCCAAAACAACATTGGATTTAGTCAAACGGGTGTGCTTCACAATTCAAGAGTAAAAGACCTTGGTATTTTGGCAAGTCAATACCCTTATATAACTAGTGGTTGTGTTTGTTTATGGAGTTTCTTTGGTTTTGGCCATGGGAAGGATCCACGTGATGGTGCAGGCACAATTTCAAAGTGGTTCGTTCGACAAGTTTAATTAGATGTGCATGGTCTAAACCTACAAAATGTTATAGATGTGGATTTGTTGCGCAACCATTGAAGTTCAAGACCAAAGTCTTCATATTCAAAAGAAAGGAGGATTGTTAATTGTCTTTTTTGGCATGTAAAACTTGAAGATGTGGATTGGTTGACAAAATGTAAATGAAAAGTGAACAATGTCATCCAATTCTGATTGCATTCATTGATGGATGATATCGTAGTTATTTTTGCAACTACAAATGAAAGGTTTTTCAATTGCAATAGTATATTCTACCACATGAACAAATAAACATAGACTACATATGGCAAACTTTGTTATTTCAAATGGACTATTATCCATTCAATGTACCCATCCATGGGTCTTCTTTGCAATTATCCATGGGTCTTCCATGATATAATATCTAATAGCTAATAGTTTGCTAAAAAAGGCTATTATAAACCAGTTGGTAGATTGAGTTAACTAAGTTTAATATGTTACATCAAACTAAGTAGGCCTATGTATGTTGGTAGCCTAGCCTAGCTTGTATACTTGAATCTATGAGCCTAAGTTATCTATAGGTAATAGTAGGCTAATTTATTAGGTGTAGTTAATAGGTTAAGCTATGAAAGTTAGACCTAGTTAGGTTAGGTAAACTAGGTAGGTAATTGGTTGGTTAGGTCATAATTAATTGGTAAACTAAGTAATAGGTAGTAAGTAGGAATATAGGTAATAGGTAGGTTTGTTAGTTTCTTGTGTGAATATATGATCATGTTTTCATATTAATTAATTAGGTTAGGCTTAGTCGATTGATTAGTTAGGCTAGGTAGTATGTAATAAATAGGATAGGCACTAGTAGGTAGTATTATTTATGCTTGGCCATGTGGCCAACACCCAAATGTCATTTTGTTCTGAACTCCCAAGTGGGAGTCCCAAAATTCCCAAAATTGGGACTCCCCCAACTTTGGACACCCATAACTTTGTGTGTAGACCTTCGATTAAGCTGAGGTCTAAAGCAAAGTTATAGTGCTTATCAAGAGTTTTTCAAGAGTATGTGGCATGCTACCTACACATAAGGAAATCGAGGCCATTCTCAACTTCTAGTGATTGGGAGGCAAATTGACAATTTGACTTTTGGCCCTTCTTTTGGCCATAACTTGTGTTTTAAGTATTCAAATGGGTCATGAAATCCCATTTTAACATCTACATTCCAATAACTTTCCAATGATATAAAAAAATCTTCAATCCAATGGGTTTTGACCCTTGTAATCACTATTTGAAAATTCAAAAATCTATCGAAACTCTAATTCCCAAAGTGGGAGTTCATTTGGGAGTGTGAAGGTTCATTCTCTCACACTCTCCCACATTCATGGGAGCATGAAATGTGACTCCTGGGCTTCATTTTTGGCCCGCACCTTCGCAAGCCCTTACCTTAGTCGCGAGCCCGAGGTTAGGGTTGCGATAGACTAAACAACTTTTTAAAAGGTCTTAGAAGTGTTGTAGAGTTGGAAAGAGGTTTGAGAAGGTGATGTGAGATCTTATGAAGATAATTTCAAACTCCCATACGTGTTGCAAAATGTAGGATGTTTGATTTGTTCATTGGAGGTCCATAGGTGTGATTTGGAGGTCTATTTTGCTCAAAGGGGATTTGTCTTTCTTTAAATATGGTGTATAATAATTATATGGATTTTGGCAAATGCATTAATTTCTTTTACTAGTAATAGACCTTATGTAAATAGGAGTGCTAATGTTATAAAAATTTCCTAGTCAAATGTTCATCTTATTAGAACTTAAACATGGGCAACGAACAATGAATTTATATTTATGAGAACATAACTTGTAGGCAAAGGATAGTACTATGTGTTCATTGACTATTTTGGTTAGATTTGGTTATTAATTGATAGGAATTAAATCAATCCCAATTTTGACCTTTTTATGTCTCTTGGACACAAAGACAATGATTGCAACTATAATTGAAATTCCATGGTAAGTTGTGAGCTGGCTTGTATGTTCAATGTAACAATTTGTACATGCATCTTTTAATAGCTAGTTACCAAACCTTAAACCTTAAGTTTTTGACCTCATGAATTTTTCTTAGCTAAAACAATTATAAGTTTTGCAATTTAAAGTAAAAAAAACCACTTTCAGTACAAAGAATGGATTTGAAATCACTTAGGATGATGAAGGGGGGGAGGGGGGGGAGGGGTTTAAGGTGTCATATAAAATTAGTTTCCTTTCTTTGATGAGGTATTACAAGTTTTGAATATTGATAAGCTACTGATTATATTGAATGAGAAGTTACATTATATCCATGCTTGCTATAACATTTTCTAAATTGGTTGCCATATTCACCCTTAATGATAATGGCTGCAAGTACATTGGGCTTCTGTTGGTAGATTCATTTTAATTTTACTATATTTCATAGTAGACATGTATTGTTGTTATCAAATTTTGTTGATGAAAATCTTGCACAAATGCTTATATAGTAAACCTTTTTTGGTTACATTTATAGGTGGCTTGTTGTTTAGGGTTTACATGTTGAGCATGTGATTCATGGGCATATACTTGCATCAGGGTGAGCTTCCAAGGTCGTGGTTGCTAAGAACACCATATTGTAAGAATAAGATGTCAAATTGGGCTGCCAACAAACTAAACACCTTCGGTGTACCTTATATGGATGACATTGATGCTCGTTGGAACACTACCCTCACCAACTTTGAGGCAAAACAAGTTGATGGACAAGAATCATCAAGTTATGACAAGTTTAACCCTGGAGATGAAGTTGCCATAGCCCAGAACCAAATGGACATGGCGGCAACTATTAAAACTACAAAAGCATGTGTCTCAAAACTAATATAACCCCTACAATTGGTTTTAGTGTCATATCGAACGTAGCCTTTGTAATTATATTTAATGTAATCCAATCTCCTAGGCCCCATGAATTACTTGCAATGTCATGTAGGATTATGAATGTTGACTTCAAGCTGGTTAGGTGCTTGGTTTGAATAACAATGTTTTACCTAACAATTTGGTGAACATGTGTGGTGGATTGCAAGAAAGGTTGGGTGGGTTTTTGACCTTCAACATGGTGGGGGGATAGAATCCGTTACAATAGATGTAAGTTATGCAAGCATTGAAAACATTAGCATCATTAAGGGTAGGCCAAATGGGTACATTCACAGTAAAAGGGGCCAATGAAGTTGTTGACAATGCTTAAAACTACACTTACATTACTTTGAAAAATCACCATTAATTTTATTTAATGAATTATTTATCCATAATTTATAATTGTGTTTTGGTGTTCATGAAATTGGAATCCTATGAATTTGGAGTCATTTCATTATGTTATTAGAATCCTTTGTCATACACAAAACACTTGTTGACAAGGTCTTTTTAAGGACTTCAAAATTTGAATGTGTTTTTTATTACTCAAACCTTCATCAAATGTTCTCTAACTTATTATGGGCTCTAATATACTTCATAAGAAAGGCCACACGTGTTTATATTCTCAAATGCACATGTACTAAATCCTTTCAATGGATGTTGTTGATTTTGATTCAGAATGTTTTTAATGGTCAAAAAAGTTCAAATATTGTCATCATGGTTGAAAATAAAACTATACCTTTGATTATAATCTAGGTCTTCATGCCAAAAAAATTAGTTTTTATTATAATATGAGTCATATTTGGTCTCAATATTAATATTTAATCCTAGATATTACATTTAAAATATAATTTTAATATTTAATATACCAATACGTGTAGGACTTGTGTAAAATGCAATCTTTGGTAAGGACTCCGACCTTGGTCGTTGTTGTTCTTTTTATTGTGAACCATATATTGTACAACAAAGAGGGTTGCCAATGTTAAAGGGACAATAATTGGGGTAGCACCGACAAGTGGTAAGAGGTTCAATGCCCATGCCAATTACAATAATGGGAGTAGAACCATGTTTTGATACAAAGAAGATAATGTAGTCACAAAGGGGTGATTTTGAATGAGTGTGGAGGACATATTGACTATTGGTATGTTAAAAAAAAGACATGATGTTACATAGTAGAAACATCAAAAGGCATTAGTCAACGAAGCACACTGCAAGGAGGCTATGATCATGAAGGTTAATGAGGAGAAGCCTTTTTTTGTGACATGTGACTCCTCTTAAAAGCCTAAACCCCCCCCATTACAACATTTGGGTCAATATGTTGTGTGGGTATTGTAGCATTTTGGATCCAAGGATATACAACATTAATTCCTAACCCCCATGTGAATAATAATTTGGTGAGAAACATATTAGACAAGAATTGGGAATATGTGGGGTATGATCTATCATTCCGAAAATTCAAAACACAAGTCAATGTGTATTTGAAGAATAGGAGGCATGCTTTAAAATTACTAATTGAGTTAGGTGTAGGTAGGCTTGATGATTGTGGAATAGATCATTGGGAAAACATAAAATGCTTCATTACATTGAAGGCAAAACAAAATGAAGTAACCAAGAATTGTGCCATGCATGCATTTGTCACTACTCCAAGTCACTTTAGCCATGGTGGAAAGGTGGGTGCGACTTATAGATTGGTGAGATCAATCCTCCATATTTCAAATATGTTTTTTCAAATTCTGGATTGTTGGTTGATTTTCATGCATTTTTGTAATGGTAGCATGACAAGTCTGCATTGGGTGATATGTTTTTTAGGTTTATAAACATTCTTCATACATTATGTGCTAACACATGTTAGGTAAAACCCATGTGTGCAAAAGAAAGAGTTGGGGTGTAAACCTACTCTAATTGAACTGACTATAGACTTGGCAAAAAAGAAAGGAGCCTTTAACCCTGGTGCTTCAACTCATTCAAAGTGAAACGCTTCTCCCTCTATGAATATGGTAATGAGGTTTCAAAATATTTATTCCAATTGGCATTAGTGATTAGTTTTCATTTGCAACATAATGCATTTGATAGTTGAAATGTGGGCCATTATATGCAAGGAAAGGCAATGTTAGTAAGCACCTAGCTAAACCTACAACATGTTTTAAGCAATGCACCTATTGTAATAAGAATTGTGGTAGTTACCAATATTTAGAATTACATGTTTATCCAATATTAAAACTAACCTACGTTACCCTAAATACAAGCAAGGTCAATTAGCAAATCTTGAGGGTTAATGACCCTATGCATTCCAAGTGGGAATGATGTTGCCAATTGGCAACATAAACTTAGTGCATTGAAAGGCTTGGTGGTGCAAGTTGTTGTTGTGTCCAAAAACAATCCGCCATTAGTACCATTGGAACATGCTTCTAATCAAGAGGAACTCTTTAATGTGCATGGATACACAACAATGTCAAAGATGAAGCCATGTGGGCTTGACAAGGTATTTGGGTCTAGTGCCATTATTGAAGTAAACATAATTGAGCCAAGGGTTTTTTGTTGGAAATTTGGTGGGTTAGTTTTTCACCAACACCTTAAAACCTATTTCCATATCCAATGTTGTGTTGCAACCTTTCACGGTGTATTGGTGGGATTCATGACCTCCATTTTCTATAGATGTGTTTCATCCATTCTATGGTTGTTTCAATAATGAAAATGATATAATAATTCCATATATTTTCACTAGATTAGATATGGCCATCCATAATGAATATGGCCTTTTTGGTAGGGTGGTTGAAAATCAAATCCTTGCCCCAACTTGAATACTTATAGTTCATTAATTGATGCCATTTATTATGACCATGAACTAATCAAATTTTTGGACTATGTATATGTGTAGTTTGATGAAAGAAGAGGTGTTGTGGACCCTTCTAAACCAATTTCTGAAGTGGCAAATGTCTAGCAAGGTGCCTTGGTCCAGGCATCCCTAAATAAATAAGCCATGAACATTGTCTAGAATATCTTTTCGGCAAGACATCACCTTGATAAGGAGGTAGACATATAATTTAGCAAAATTATGTTTAAAAGCAACAAGTGACTCATATTGTTAATTGATGTAGACCTTTGCCAAGATTGAAGAGAATACCAAAGTAGTCATTTGCTTGGAAAAGACCAATTTGGCCAACCAAGAAGTAGTGGAAAATACGAGGAAACAACAAAAATGCAAGTCTCCAAGCAAGAAGATTGCCATAGAGATATAATCAACTTTTTTTCCAGGGTGTTAATATATTTTTGATTAGTTGATGATGCACCTATTGGTTGATTTGAATGCAAAATGTGTGTATTACGCTACTACCATTGTATTATTACATTACTTGTTCAATTTTTTGAAGAGAATACCATAGTAGTCATTTGCTTGGAAAAGACCAATTTGGTCAACCAAGAAGTTGTGGAAAACATGAGGAAACAACAAAAATGCAAATCTCCATGCAAGACTCATCAGGGCCCAAACTTGGGGGAAGCCAACACCTTCCCCCTTATAATATTATTTATGCCTAGCCACAGGGCTAGCACCCAAATGCCATTTTGTTCCAGGACTCCTAAGTTGGGAGTCCCGAAATTTCTGAAATTGAGACTCCCATGACTTTGGAGGGCCATAACTTCTTGTGCGGACCTCCAATTGAAATGAGGTTTGAAGCAAAGTTTTAGCCCTCATCAAAATCTTTCCAAAAATATGTGACAAGCAACCTAAATGCAAGTAAATCAAGAAGATTCTCGACTTTGAATGGTCGGGAATCAAATTAGCATTTTGTGTCACAACCCTAGCCTTGGGCTTGCGACCAAGGCAAGGGCTTGTGAAGGTGGGGACCAAGAGTGAAGCCCGGGAATCACATTTCATGCTCTCGAGAGTGAGTGTGTGAGAGAATGATCCTCCACACTCTCAAGTGAGCTCCCACTTTGGGAGTTCATTACTAGAAATTTTGGGTTTTGCAACTATCGCATGTAACTAAAATTCAGTTGCATGCGACAATGCAACTGCAAATTTGTGTAGTTACATAAGACAAGTTGCATGCGACATTATGTATGCAACATGTATATACGGTGTTAGTATACATGTTCGTACATACATACCAATCCAATCTAGTTGCACCTTATGTGCAATTTTCCTTGTAACTACATACAACTAATCAAAATATGACACATGTTTAAAAATTAAACAACTAGCTTGTGGACACGTGTCATTATTTAATTTTTTTGTGTTTTCAAAATCAAAAATTCATTAGGATTAATCTTAATCATTAAAATTTTTGCCACTAGGATGATGACACATGGCACACCATGGAACGTTCATTGACCATTTGACACATGTTCAATATTTTAACACCAATTATATGGTGACACGTGGTAATCAAGGCCCACCTATTTTAAAATTTTAAATATTAATTAATGAAATCTAAATCATTTAATTTATGGCTAATAAGATGTTGACACGTAGTGCCTAGGTAGGTAGATAGTAATTAAACCCTATTGAGTAAGTAGGTTTATTTAGGTATGTAAGTAGATTGAAAAATAGTTAAGTTTAAGTTATATAAATAGGTTTAGAATAATCCAATTTTATTTTCAGGTTT
>Ga0116228_10003498_pt1 | contig 13776 bp, 5 predicted proteins | sample S1TSphfallax_2_FD_89694 | JGI IMG/M metagenome (GOLD analysis project Ga0116228, IMG submission 89694) | Host-associated microbial communities from peat moss isolated from Minnesota, USA - S1T2_Fc - Sphagnum fallax MG | ecosystem: Host-associated > Plants > Peat moss > Unclassified | place: USA... | reverse complement strand
TAATAATGAAGAATAACCCTACTTGAAAAAGAATGAGGTGTGTCTTCTTTCTCCAAACTTCAAACTTGCATCCAAATTTTAAAAAATACAAAAGTGAAAAAGAAACACTTTATTTTTATTATACAAAATAATAATAAAAACAGAAAACGCATAAAAATAAAAATAAAAAAGATAAAAGTTTTTTAAAAAAACTAAAACATGAACCAAACATTGTTGAAATAACACACCTGTGCATTAGGCATGGGGTTCAAACTAGTAACTATTAAGTGTCAACGGATCCTCAGTGCAGGCGGATATCAACTTGCTTTGTTGGCCTTGCCTACCATGGGAATGATATTGTGTTTAGATTCCTTGTAGAATATAGTAGCTTAAGGGATTTTGGCCCCTATGTAATAGATCTATTTTTATATGAAGACTTTTTTAAGATGATATTTTGGCTTGTGTTGAAACTTGAGATTAATTATTGAGTTATAATATCTTGAAGCATTTTGGCTTTTGTTAGAGGATATTTTGAAGATTACATTTTTACATGGTGAAATCTTTTGAGTTTTCATAATTCTTCTTCTGCCTTAAGATATCTTTTAATATGTAAATGGCAAGGCCACAGTGTGACACACCCCTTGTTATAGACCACTTTTAGCCAATATTGTACTCACACACATCAATGTGTCCATTGGTGTGTCCTCGAGATGTCAAATACTTATTCTTTGAAATGATAAAAGGCCAAAGCTTGTTCAGACACTAGATTAATGAACCTGCCAAACATTAAATTAGTGCAAGAGAACACAAGAAGAAACAGAAAAGGCAAAATAGAGAAAAGTACCAAAGTTATGACTCAACTACCAGGAATAAATATATGAGAAATTGATTGCCTAACTACTAACCGCACATAACAAACCAATCTTGAATGTCCTTTTTCAACTATGAACAAACAGGCAAGAATTTACCAAATCAGATAGTTAGAATGAGAGGCAGGCTTTATTTTTATTTTTTATTCAAAAATCTGAAATTAAATGATTTTGGAGGTTTTCAATTGTCAGAAGGGAGAAAAAAAATTTGAAAATCGCTAGATATATTTGGTTTTCAGGCTATAGCCAATCATAGATGGATGATTGCAAAATTATATTTCATATTTGATTTATAGCCCGATTTGGCTAACTTTTCTTAGTGATCAGTTGTCACTTTTTCTACATCTTTGTATGGATGATAGGCACTTGGCTATCGAACAAAAATTCTTAAAAGAAGCATTAAGATTCAGAGGTGAGATTGAAGAGGAACGAGGGTCTCAAAATTATGAATAGAGCAATTATTCCACCTCTTGACTTCACCCCCTTTAAGACCCAATTAAATTTGGACTTGTTAGAAGCAGTTGATAATTGAGTTGAGATTTGGATTATTCTTAGAGCATAGATGTTCAAATGGTAGCTCACACCTCTTTCTTTATGTATTTCTTCTACTCTTCTGGATTGTTATATTCTTATTGATAAAGTTTGGCAACTTGTTCAAATCAATGTTCTAGCTGAACTAGCAAGGATAATGGGCAAATCAGATGTGCTACAATTCTATTCTCCTGACAAATATCTAATAATCCTCACTCAACTCCCACATTGAGCAAGTCCTAATTGAGTATCCTAACTCAAGAACTACCACAAGCAAGTCCCAATTGAGTTTCATAACTCAACTATGAAATGGAAGTAACAATTCACTTGCAAGAATGAGTGAGTATGGAATATACCAGAGTTGGTGGGTTGTGTACTCTCTTTGAAGAACCTCAAGTTCTGAAAAAAAAATTAGAGCTATCTTGGTGGGGGGGGGGGTTCTGGTTCCACACATGTATAAATGGGATTTGGAATCTGGTTTCAGGTTTGGTTCTTCTTCTTCTTCTTCTCCATAAAAAAGAAAAAGAAAAAAGAATTTCTCATTTTGATTGCAGTTCTCAAAATCTAACACAATCCCAGTTCAGTCTGGTTTGTAATAACAACCTGGATTGGAACTCGTGGTTAATTGTCAATTAACCTTCGATTATTCCACCATTTTTAGTCACTTTTTTCAAAAAAAAATTTGTTAAAAAGTCTCAGTTCTGATTCCAGTTCCACACCTTAAAAAAGAACCCAGAACCCAGTTCCAGGTCTGTTCTTTAAGAAAGTAAAATTAGATTTTGGTTTGTGTTTTGGTTTCAATGATGAGATTCACTTCTGGTTTGGTTCTTACTAACCAGAACATGGAACCCGCCCAACATTGGAATATACTACCCAAGTAGGAATAGAACATAACAAAATCAGTTATGAGAATGTATTAATAAAGTATTAAAACTACCAAGTGACCAAAAATCTAGATGTGAAAAATACCTAGTATCTTATGTCCTATCTCAACCAATGGGTTTTTCGAGACAAGTTATCGTTGATATTTTGAGAATTACTCGAGAAAAAAGTTGGAAAGAAATGTTTTTCCAGTGAAAATTTCCCACATTTATGAAAACAAAAGAATTAGAGAAAAAAACTGATCCCAACCATCAACAACTAATGAACAGAAAAAATAAAAATAAAAATCAGATATGGGAATGGGAATTCAGTCTTTAAGGGATGGAAGTCAGAAGGTGGCTAATAACCTTGCTATCAAGTGATTTTTTTGGGTGAAATTTTGCACTCTTGCGAATTGAGGAAAAGGGTTAATATTCTCGGATTTTTTACTTTTTATTCCCAGATTTTGAGATTTAAAAATGAAAATAGTGACATTCTTCATTATGTTACTAGAAAGATGTCTGAATTGTTACAGATAAGTGTCATATATCATCACTCTATGTGATCTTGTGACTAGCGATTTTCGGCGTTGATTCTGAACTATAAGAATATTCTTTTAATGAAAAAAGGATCAAATGAACATCGCATTTTGAGAAAAATACAAATTGCTACATTTCTATAAAAGGTTGTAGTTGATAACTGACAATATAGAATAGCCAAGTACCCTGTCAGTTTTTTGGGGCGAATTTTGGTCACTTGGTGACCAGAAAATGGTACTGCAACTTCTACAAAGTATTTGTTGTAGGAAAAAATGGCCTATCGTCAGCAGATTTTGAGGAAAGCAATCTGAAATCTTAAGATTTAGGCACTGGGTTCCAGCATGTTGCAACTATATAGCAAGAGAAAAGTTTTAAACTGGTCCTCGTATGGATGATCACCATATCACCTATCTCACAAAATTGAATGAAACAAAGTTTGTTTTGGGCTACAAGCTCAATGCAGAACACTAGCAAAGCTGACCAAGTTACACATATGAAAACATACGCACAAATTCTTGTGTGCTCTAAAATTTCAAGACATGAAAGATCTGACTTCAGAGCCACACCTCGAGGATAACCCACTAGAACCTTTGTCTATTAAGAAACTAGTACTCTGACCCAGTTAAAGAAACCCTGCAGCAAGGTACTAGGGTATGATCATTGGAAAAGACTTTGGTGACAAAAAAAAGAGAGTCAGTGCAACTTCTGCAAAGGATTCTTTTTGGAAAAGATGGCCCAAAAGTCATCAGATCTGGATGCAAAAGTAAATGTGAAATCACCAGACTTTAGACCACAGTTTGTGCCCCTGCCATTAGCTCAGACCAAAAATGATGACGTAAATTATTTGGAAAATAAAAGTTTCATGCAGTCAATGAGAAGGCACTCAATGGATTCAGTTTTTTCCTGTTCGGCAGAGATGGGCAGGGGGGAGGTTATTTTTGTTTTTTCCCTTGTTCCCAAATGTGTTCCCATGAGGTTCCCCAAGTTCTGAAGTTGTTCCCCAAGACTTTCCCAATAGCACCTCAGCTTTATCCCATATGGTTTGCCCAAAGTTCAACTCTCATGTATACAAATTGAAAAAGGTGGGCCATAGGAGAGCATATTTATTTCTATTTTGCTACTTGGGGTCCAAAGAGGTGCTTCTATTGGGGGGGGAGTGCCCAATGTTTTAAAAAAGTGGTGATGGGCCAATCAATGTGCCTCCTTTCAAATAAAAAAAGGAAAAAAAAGTGTGGGTGCACCCATGAACTGATTAATATGAATCATACCCACCCACAAGAACAAAAGGGAGGCCCCTTCACTCCATGACTTGACTTCTCATTGGTTGCATGGAAATTCTATTCCTAAAATTGGCTGCCACTATTTTTGGCCTAGACTATCTAATAGCCCTTCCTAAGAACACCCTACAATAGGTTCCAGCATGTCCTCAAGGAGGATTCTGAACTAGTTTTTACTTTCCTCTGTGAAATGTAGCTATATTTGGCTAAGTCCTCTTGTCAGTGATCATGAGATCGTCTAGCTCACAAAACTGTGGGAAGAAAAAAGCAGAGTCCATGAGGAAGGGGCAAGAACCCTGTCTGTAAATAGGTAGTACACATTGAGCCCTTAGTTCACTAAAGATACTTAGGGCAACTTTAGAGGAGGGTCCAAGGTCCAGGCACCAATGAATTCAAGCAATCTTATTGGTTAAAAGCTTTAAATTGGTCCCAAGGCCTTTAAATGAGGGTCGAAGACCAAAAAGAAAACTAAGAAAACCAATTCAGACCAGCAAATCCAGTAATCCCATTGGCCTGAAAAATTGTGCAACTCTATTCTGCTGAACATTGCAAATAATGGTCCCTTTAACCATTTCCATTGGTCCTCTTAAAGTCTCACAACCTACCAAACCCTATTACACATTGAACTCCGAAATCACTCAAGATAACTAAGAAAAATAACTCAAACCACCAAATCAAGCAATTTCATTGGTCATAACATTTTTTCTTCACACCTACACACAAGCCTATTCAATGGCCTTTATATATTATTAGTACACTAATACCATAACCTTTTGTTTGTATACAGACAAATATGCTTCTCATTTATATCCTTAATTTTTGAAAGACATGTTTTCCAACCCTCAATAATTAACTTAAAATTATTTGATGCAAGCTAAAGTTGATAGAAGAATCTAAACTAAAAATAAACATCCATCCCCACCTACATCCCCATTGGTATCCATGGCCATCACAAGGTTTGAAAATCCTTGTTTAATAACAAATATATGAATATATGTACATATGTCATGTGACAAAAGATTTTTCCATGTCAAAGAATATTTCAATGTTGTGGCAAAAATATTTGTGAAATATTTTTGCCGCATGGTAAATAATATTCCATTAAAAATTTCATCCGAGTTCACATGTTCATGCTCACAAGTTGGCATCATTGATCATAATAGATTCTAGTTTGAGTTCATTATAAAACTTTGGAGTTACAAACTATTTGACAAATTTCCCATACCCCAAGTTCACAAAATAGTGAACCAACCCTTCAATAGATAGGTCTTTTTCAACTTTTGTAGGTAATGGATTACCAAGTTTGTTGATGTTGTTTTTTTCAACCATATAATAACTTGACACCCATATCAAGACCCACGTAAATTCATATGATGAATTCTACACACAAATTTACAACTTCATTTAACATACCACAATTTATTTTCAAAAATTAAGAACAATATAACAGTGAATTATCACTTTTGAGATTGAAATGTTCATAAACTTGTGTTTAGGTCTACATTAATTATGATAACATACGCATTTGAAACCTTAAACCTTGTTTTTTAATTCAATACCCAAGCCACATTTTTTTGCATCAACAAAATTATAAGTTCTAAATTTTGTGGTAAACATCTAAACATTATGCAAGTATTTTAGCATGCAACACCCATCAAAACACCATTATTTTTTCCTACAAAAATCCCCAATTTTTGAACTTATGTTTTGGAAAGGTAAAAAACCAAAGCAAGAAATAGGAATGGTAAGCAAATCCACAAAACAAGCCTAGATAAGCTATTCCCAACCAAATAATCTTCAAATTAAATGATGCAAACAAGGTTATCCAAGCTTTCATAATTAAGATGTTCCTAAAATTCCATGGACATCACTTGGGATTAATGTTTTGAAACCCTAAACGTAAAGCAAAAAAAAAAACAACTAGCAAAGCCATAATTACACAACTAACAACCTCTTAAATATTAACAACACTAACCCCTACAACCCACACTTGCACCAAAACCGTAATTGCCTACAACTATTATGACAACAATCAAACCAAATCAATAAAACAACCAAAAATAACAACCCACCAAACAAACAAACAAAAGTTAAACAAACAAAGACGTAAAAAAAAAATTCCCATGTTATTCACCTAAAAAACAAAGTTTCCAACATGTTATAGAAGAATGCAACATTCTTAACACCCAATTCCACAAAGATACCCAATCGCCATATGTGCACATTCAATTATTTAAACAAGGAACATTGCATTGTAGACTAAAGTAACATAACATAATTTACATGAAGCTTGCATTCATTTCTCTACTAACATTTAGTCATTGGAGGGGATTTTTTTGTCAAAGGATTTTATGCCATCCATAAGTGCCCTAGCAAGACATTGTTTAAAATGAAGCCGCTTCCACAAGTATTTCATAACCATGTATCTAAAAATAATTTAAAACCTTAGTTGAATAATAGTCTTCAACTTGAAGCTTTTGCAAGTGTTACATTCACATTCCACTGCTTTTCCCCAAAGAAGTCACAATGATTTAATAACACCTTAAAAAACCTAATGCAATATGATTTGAATTCTCCTATAACAATATGAAGTATTTATTGGTGTGCAATAAACCTAATGATCATTGCTTGAGGTTGGTACAACGATTAAAATGGTGCTTGAAGCTTGTACAACTATGGAGAATATTGTATTGCATTAGGATTTAGGGATTAAGAGACAAGGACAATGAATTTGGCAATAGTGTCAGTTGGCACAAATAAGGTTTCAAATTCCTACAAGTTAAATGACCAACTCATGGGATGGTGAAATGGTCCATGGGATGAAATGACATATGATGGTCAAATTCTTCGTCCCATGGATGCCATAGGAGGGGATTGCATGTTATGTGAGTTGCATTTGGTAACATCATGTTATGGTGATAATGTGCCTATGTGACAATCAACAACTTTGGCACGTGACTTTGATTTTATTTTTTAACTTTTAGATGATGAAAGCTTTTACAACATGCCATGCGCTAAACACTTGCCATGGATGATGGAAGGAAAATATTAAATTGGCCAAAGAAATTGATTGTGACTGATTGTTTGCCCATGTTTTGTTTCATGAACAAGGCCAAAAGAATGAACACAACACAATTTTTCTTAAAATAGTGGATTTTTCATGTGGACACATTACAACAAGTTTGCCATTGTGGAAAATGTTTCACACTTTAGAATGGACAAGACTTTATTCTCTTAACATGATTAATTAAGTGTTGGACTTCGTTCCAACTCCAACTTTGACAATTAATGAAAATTTCCAATTACCCACAATACATTACATGTTGCAAAATGTAATAAATGTGTTTACATTACACCTATTTCCTTTGCCCCCCTAATGAGCTTGCTATCATTGCAACAAAATCCATGCAATTGCAAATTGAATAATCTCCAATCATAATTTGGTAAATTTTTTGTTTTCATCTACATTAAAAGTGATGTTGTAGACGAGTCCATAACTCGATGAACTTTAACATGTGGAAAAAAAATTGCTTTCAAAGCATGTTCAACCTCCCACCTATTTTCATGCTCCTTGGAAAGCTTGAATACAACATGGCAATAGATAGTTTTGTCATTTCGAGTTTTTGGCTAAGCATTTGGATCCAAAAGTTTTTACATAGGGACAAAGCTCTCATTGCCAACTAGATTATGAAGGCATTGAACAAGTGAAATAACAAAACTAGCTTCTTCTAATGTTGTTACTTCATCTAAATGAGAATGGTTCCATTTTCACTATGAAAAATCTTGTTCACCAAAACCACATTGCCTTGTAACTAGAGTTCCAAAACTACACTACAACTAGAGGATGGAAATATAAGCAATTAATAAATAAAATGCCACATCAAAAAATCATGGAGTTATATTGTACTTGGAATTTAATTGCAAATGGGACACCTGTATAATGTAATGTATGCATCATGCATATAAATGTAATCAATCATGTTTGTCTTTTTGACAAGTTGCATGTTAATTCTATTTGGCAAAAAATTACAACTTTTGTAAATGTAGGATCCAAATAACAACTACATTGCAACTTGTGTACAACATCGACACATACGATCATGCCACATGTACACAATTCCATCAGCCATTAAAAATGACATTTCCAACTAATTGTCAACTATGATTCCCATTTATAGAACTAATTGTGCCATTAGATGTTGTCATTATAAAAGTATTAATTGTTTTGACTATTGTTCAACTATTAATAATTTAGTAAATAAAAAAAATTAATCCTTAAATTTTTTCAACAATTAATTAACTACTAGATATTAATTAATATTTAACTTACTTAATTAATATGAACTAATTAATTAGAATAAATAATTAACCACTAATATGAATTAATTGTTGTATTACAAACAACTAATTTGTTAATCAAATCAATGAATTAATTATAAATAAATAAGTAAGGTAATTTTCTAGATAAAATTATTAATAAAATATAGGTTCAAATAATTAATTATCAACTAAAAAACTCATGTAATTAATTATTTGATAATGATGTCTTCTACCCAAATTCATATTAAGTATGTAATACATAATTTTTTTAATTATCATGAAATAATTTTTTAAATAATTAAATATTAATATGAATTAATTAGTCTAATACATAAATTTAATTAAACGATAATAATATTTTAAAAATCAGATATTAGTTATTTGAAATAATTAACTAACAAATTATATGAACTAGACTGATTTTCACATAATTTGTAATTTATTTAATTCAAAAAAATATTTCAAATAGTTAATTATTAATCATTAATTCACACGTTTAATTATCAAATAATTACCAATTTACCAATGTAGATTTTTTTATAAACTAAAATAATGTGGGAAAATATTTTAGTTATTGCAAATCAATTTGCAACTAATAAATTTAACCCATATGTTTCGTCATTGAATTTCGTTTCACAAATTATATAAAGAAAGTGTCATTTATTGTGTGCTCACATTAAATACATGTGCTAAATTGAGATGCGCTCAAAAAAGCTTAACCCTAAAGACAAAACACAAAATAAAATAAAAATATTTACATGGTTACTTTTTAACTCACCTACCCTGCTACCTTCCTACCTATTTACCTACTTAATTGAGTAAATAATTTTTCCTATTTTTTAACTTACCTACCTAATTTTACTTAATTAGGTAGGTAGATAGGTAAGTAGGACCTATCAACCTACCTACATATGCTTATGTGTCAACCTATTTAACTACGTGAATAAATATTTATTATAATTTTTTTCAAATTTTAATTAATATGCCACATGGCAACTTTCAACTATGCCATGTATCACAATTTAAAACCATATAAAATGAATAGTCATAATGGATGGTGAAGATCAATATTTCAAGAAAACAATCATTTCACTCAAAAATCCTCATAATGTTGCATGTTAGATTTTTATGGATCAATGAAAAGCAATGTTAACATGACGTTACCATGGTAGTTGCAAACTAGTTGCATTAGAGTTGCTTAAATAGTTGTCCCACATAGTTATAATTAAATTACACAAATTGCATATGTATACGATTTCACATATGGTGACTTGCATTTGTTGCAACTCATGCAACTTGTTTAATATCACTCAAACCCATAGAAATACACTAAGTTGCAATGACTTGCAAATGGTCGTTACAATTCAAAAACCGAATTTCAAGGCAATTGCAAATCACCCCATTTTTCACAGTGTTTGGTCATGCCATACTATGAGCACGAGGGGCTTATGAACCACATATTTCTTTTTGGAGCTTCTTGCATAACAATTCAAACCATCACGACAAAACCAAAATTTGTGTCTCTCAAAAACCACCTCTAAAGTTATTCCACCAACCATCATGATATGGAATAGGAACACAATTTTTTTTTTTAATGATATGATTTTCACTTGCACTCATGGTTGCTGTTCTTTTACAAACCATTGCATTGAGTGTTGGATTTTGGGGGACAATGTTCAATACACCACACACGATGTCTATAAGTATTTTCAAAAACTTCTTCACCATTGTGTGTGAGAACATGAATCCCACAATTGGTTCCAATAATGGGAAAATGACCATCATTGTGCAATTCGGTGTTGATGCTAATGGAAGTTGTGTTGACTTGCGAATGAAAAAATTTAACACAATCATGTTTATGCGAATCCCCCTTTGACCCAAGGGGGAGATTTTGCACCTTGTTCCCGACATCCAAAAACTTCTTCACCCTCCTTACTGCATAAGAACAAATTAGTGCATATTTTGTAATAACTACTTCTAGTGTCAAGGGGTCTCCAAATTTGCTAACTCCATGAATACGAAGTTCATTCCTATTCATACCTTTTCCTAATGAATCACCATTCAAATATGCTCAATATAGTGAACTTTATTTGAAAGCTTGCACATAGTTGTCAAAAGTCACAACACATAAATAAAAACCTTTTTTTCCTTATTGTTGGAGCTAAATGTTATGGACTATTTTAAACAAATTACACGTTGGCATGTTAGCAATCTCCTCCATTGTGAACTTTTACAAACAAGTAAAATGAACGATGTAAACACGACATGACAAACAAAATGACAAACACAAATGAAATTGATAGGAAAATGGATGGAAAATTACATGTAATGTGACTCCTCCCCATCGTTTGACATGTAAATGCCAAAACCCCAACCAATTATTTAATTCATGGATCATAAAATAATGGCAACCCCCAAGGAATACCACTAGCATTGAATTGCAACATAACGAACATTGGCCTCTTCCAAAGATGTGGAGTTCTTGTGCTTATGGCACAACGCTCTATGTTGATATTGGGAACTATAGTGCAATGAATTGCTTTGTGTGTCTATCAAATGACAAAGTCTAATGAAATAAACAAGTACATGTTCCTTCCCAACCATATAGACGATGGTATCTCCTAACCCATAAACAATCCAAACAACATTATAATTCACTTGCACACCATTTGCCATGAACCCCTTGAAATTGGTGTTGGAAAAGCCATACTTGAAGATGACCTTGTTCAACTTTCTTCACAATACACATTGACCTTGAGTTCATCTTGATTAAATGCTATAGATAGCAATGGTAAAAACTTTACAATATGCAAGGTTGTAAATATGAGATGTTGGTGGTTGATCCTTTTACACATTTGAAATGATAAAATATAATCCAAGCATTCTCCAAATCACCACTAGGTTGCATTTTTTGACTAAATTGACACCACTAGCGACACCATCAATACACATTTTAAAGATCTGACAAATGTCCAAAAAAACAATCATCTTTAATGTAATCATAATGACTTTTGGATTTCAACAAAAATATGTTATCAATGTATCCTCTATTAGCAAAATGGTGCTTGAATGATGCAATGAGATTATGAATGTTGGGACAACACAAGGGTGCATGCATAATTGACCATCACTTTGTTTAGTTGTTTGGCTTTAAAAAATTCAACATGGTCATCTCCATCTTCATTGAATAGGTGTTGGGACAAGGATATATTTGTGATGAAGCAATTCCAAAATTGATTATAATATTATTTGTGTTAGGTGTATAAACCTCCTTTTCAACCAATGCCTTGATCTCTTCCATTGACTCTTTACACATGTCGTTTTGAACATGATGATCATGTCTTCTAAGATGAATTGATGCCCTCATAAGGGTGATGAGCTTATGGATGATGTAGTATATTTTGCACTTACACATGCTAAGGCAAAAAGGGACACCGCAACAAAATTTATAAACAAGTGTCCATATAGGAGGACTAGGGGTGAAATGACTTGCAATAAGAACCTGTGTGGAATCACCTACCCAAGAGATTTCATTTTAGAGATCAGGTTAAACAAATTCAACATAACAATTGTTCTAACATCAAAGGTGGCCCATACATTTGTTATTACAAAAACCCAAACCAAAGTCATTCTTGATGTTGGTTGTCTTGACCTTGCACCAAACATGGTTGTGCTTCCTATCCATGCCCTACATTTGTCCAAAATGCCCTATTGGGCGATAAGGGTGAGAGTTTGAACAAAATGTCTCCATTGAATCTAGTTGGAAATCAAAGGACCTTCTAAATGTTCATGGTGTTGTAATTCAAAGTTTTGGAAGTAATCAAATTAGTGACAAGGTCAACGATAAAAGAAACGAGAGGCATAGAAATAGGACTTGGTGAATGAGGTAATGTTGAATCTTCATGGGATGAGTTGCACACAAATTGATGAACATTGATGTCAATAAAAGGACTTTGTTCACATCTTCTCCTAGGCCTTTCTTGACAAGGAAGGGGAGGAGGGTTTTGTTTGCCACATGTGTTATAGTTTTTGGCATAACAATGGTGTCTTGGGAACCTTTCAAAAATTGATCCCAACCAAAATATGTATGCATGTAGTGACCAACCAATAGAGATTATGACTTCCAAACAACATAGATTAAGAAGTCCCATTTGTGATTCTATTGTTATCATGGGCTTGACCACTCTAATAGGAGCCACACTTGCCCCTTTAAACTTGTGTTTTCTCACTATTTTTTTCAAGAATATTCTTAAAATATTTTCAATACATCATATTTTTTTAAATAACATCTTCAAAGCTTTTTAATATCATTATGTTAAAGTTCATATTTTAAAATTCCAAAAAAATTCCACAAAAAATAATCAAATTGTGATTTTTCTATATTTACTCATTAATTATTGTTTAAAAAGATTGGTTACATAACATTAAAAAAAAAATTGTGTATTTTTTATTCATTACATTGATTCTAAATTTTTTGATATGTATACCAATATATTGAAAATAAAATTATACAAAAACAAGTCCATTTCTAACTATTTTGGTGGCAACCAATTTTTGCCATGTGGGGCTCTTTAATATTGACACATGGTGACATTTAAATGCATTTTATTTTATTCATTTTATAATTGAAAAATGAAGGAGACTCAATCTACACCATTAGATTTATATGTTCAAATGGTATCAGATTATTACATGTAGCACAATACAAATCTTCCACATGGCATATTAATTTAAATTTACACCAAATAAATTTAAATAAATATTTAGGTAGGTAGGTACAAGTAGGTGGGTCGGTCAAAATAAGGAGGTTGGTATTTAGTTTGACCTACCTACATAGGTGGGTAGGTCGCATTAAATACCTATTCACCTATTTACCTAGGTAGATAGGCAAATAATTAAATTAAGGAGGTAAATGCGTTAAAATGATGATAAATATTTTTCATTTTAATTTTGGGTTAAGTTTTTTTATCCACTCATCCCAAATGACAAAAAAATTATTTCGATTTGTTAAAGCACACACCTTTTTTATATAATTTTCAAAATGAGAATTGAAAACAAATAATATCGGATAAGTTTTGAACTTGCAACTTAGTTCCAAATTAAGTTATAACTACAAAGTTTTTCCTATATTTGACGCACTCCCAAGTCCCGGGGTGAACCCACTCGAGGGTTCACCAAAGTGTAGTCGCGGAAAGAGGGACTCGGAAGGGCACTCCCGGCTTCCAACTCTAGAAAGGGGTAGAGGGTCGAGTTGGGAGCCCAGGGATTAGACTAGGGAGGGGTATTAGTTGATCAAGCTTGAATCTGCATCAAAACAAACCACAAAGTGGTTAGTTCACATTTCCGGGACACCCTTGGGTGTTGGGACAAGCCACGGGCACTTTGGACCATAAGACACAC
>Ga0116228_10003497_pt1 | contig 13776 bp, 9 predicted proteins | sample S1TSphfallax_2_FD_89694 | JGI IMG/M metagenome (GOLD analysis project Ga0116228, IMG submission 89694) | Host-associated microbial communities from peat moss isolated from Minnesota, USA - S1T2_Fc - Sphagnum fallax MG | ecosystem: Host-associated > Plants > Peat moss > Unclassified | place: USA... | reverse complement strand
TTCGTATTGATCTGTATCACAAGGGCTGGCTTGTTCCAAAACAACTTCAATTTAAGCTGTATGCTGTAGAGTACCCGGGGGCCAGTTCGACACTAATTACATTATTTTCCAAAATGATGAAAAAAATTTCCAAAAAAATTATTTTTTCTCAGAAATAAAAAATAAAGAATCTGATAGACTATTTAAGAATATATATCTCATTTATTGAAACAGAATCCTCCAAACTATTTAAATTATTTGACAAGCATGTGTTGAAGTGGCAAAGGTACTACTACCATATCTAGCAAAAACTGTTCATTTTCCCGAAACCCAAACTATTAACAAACATATGCATGAAAGGAGAGGGTTTCAGGCTTTTGGGGTGGCAGTGGGGTGCAGGGAGAGTGAAGGAGAGAAACACTTTGACATTCAATCAATGTTCAAGCAAAAACCCAAAAGTTTGGGCCTCAACTTTAGAGTGTTGTATCATTCATTTGCCTTGTGCATTTTTGCCCATTTCATCATCTTTCCCACAGAGAAGAAGTCAGAAATCAAAACCCTAATGACCATCCTCTAAGTTAATGGCCATGCAACTAATATTGAATGATCAAAGTTACCTACACAGTTTGGCCCAAGGTGGCCAAGGGTGATGATGCCTCTGAGATAATATTAGGTTAAACTTGGGGGGGGGTGGGGGGGTGCCATTTCAGACATGTGTGAACTTGCAGTTTGAGCATCTACAGCGGTGCTCAATATGTGATCCTGTAGAGAGTAACATTGGATTGAAGAAAAGTCGTCAAAAACATTCATTCTGGTTTAGCTCAGGAAATTGGTTTTAAACTCAGCATAAGTGTGTACTGTACTGTTTGTGGTGGCTGGTGAAAAAGGCGCAGCAAACACTGTGCACATGCAGAAAAGAGTGTAATAAATAGGATCTGACTACTACTACTTCTGATCAGTGTTTCTGCTGATTGGCTCATCATCATGATTGGTCCAGGTGGTTTGCTATTAGTACTCCAACACCTATTTGCTGTCCCGATTTCAGTTTTATTGGTGGGGTTGCAAAAAAGTAAATAACTAAAACTTGGAGGTGAAATATATTTTTGCAGAGTCTCCTCACATACTGCTGGAGACGCTTTACAAAATTAAAAACTCTTGTATCTCCATAGTAATATTTATGTTCTTTTAGTGTAGTTTCCACTCTACAAGAGGCACACTGGAGTATATATATCTTTGTCTCCTGGCATTTGCTGTAATTGGATGGCTTTTTCTGAGTGGAAAGTATGTACACTAAACAGCTGGTTCTCCTACTACATGTATTGTATCTCAGGAATATCCTTCCATTCATCCATTCATCCATCCATCCATCCAGCCTCTTGAGGATTAGGTGAGTGGTGGGCAGCATTTTTCTATTGGCGAAATTTCACCTGAAAAAAAATAAAATAATAATAATCAAGAATGAAATGGTTTTGCAAGTTTTCAATCACTAGAAATGAGGAAAAAAAATAGTTAAAATTTTCAGATTTCTATATTGTTAATTAAGTCAAAATTTGTTTGGGGAGGTTCTCCATTGCTACACCACAAAATTGAACCAAAAAAAAAATCATGGCCATTTTGGCTACAATAAACAATTGCTAGAGAAATACTGGTGCTGGGACAACTTTCAAGTGCCCTACAATTTATATCCCCTACAATTTCTAGATTTAAAGGTAAGGAAGATTAATGTTCACTTTTTCAATATCTGCCCCTTATATTATTGTTCAATGTGAAACATATTCATTCCCTTCTAGAAAGCACTACTTTGTAATAAAAAAACTACAAACTTGGTGTTTGAACAGTTATCAGCAATACTTGTCAATTTTTATTCAATAGAGCCAGTGTTTTTTCTGGTCAATTTTATGATGAAACCCAAAGTGATAATAATCCAAATGAAGATTTAGCCAAATTTTTGCTGTAAATGAGATATGAAAAATTTCAATTTTAAAAATATTTTAATATTTTTTTCTTGGTCTCCTTGAACTATATACTACCAAAAAGAAGAAGATTATTTTATTTTATTTTTGGAATTTTTTAGAAGGTTTTTAAAAATAATTTAAAAAAAGAAAAACAGGGGAGAGGGCAAACTGAGGGGAAAAAATTGCAGCAGTACTCTTGTATTGACTACTGCATTAACAACTATGGGTTACTTGCACCACTTGATAGTTTTGTAGAGTGTTGGGTGGGTCTCTAGTTTTCATGATGATCGCCGTATGAGATTGTTTTGAAAGACGCAACCCGGTTATTTTTTAAATTTTGATTTTCATATTTTAAAATCCCAGGCAGGGTTTCAAAAATCTGCAAAAAATAATTTCACCTTGGTTTCAAAGCACTGGTTCTCATACATGTGATATTAGTCAATTTTCAAAGCTGGTTTTTGCATACCAGTTATTACAGATTTTATTATCTCAAAATTTAATTTTTTAATGTTAAAAAATAACAAAATTTCACAAAAAATGAAAATTCTAAGTTTTTTTTTCAACATTTTATATGTTCAGTATTTCATCTCATTCAAATGAACCTTCAAATTTTTCTAACTCCTTTTCAAAATCGAAATTTGTTCGAATTAACTCTATTAAATTGGAAGGTGGTTTACTTCCATCTCTAGGATCACTAGGCCAATTTTTCTCACAAAAATCAAATTTTAAAACTTTTTTGATTATAAACGACATCTCTTTAGGTTTGTAAGTATGCTTGCTAAAGAAAAAATTCTTTCTGTTTCAATTTGTGACCCTAGAATGTTTAAAATTTGATCAGCCAACAAACGAACTATAGGAAACATGACTTCATGTTTTCCCCACCATTGAAGAGGACATTTGATGTCTTTGGGATCAACTTGGTAACGTTTGAAAATCAATAATTCCCTATTGACAAGTTCCTTTGATGGTTTACTTGTGGATGCAATTTGTTGAAAAATATCGAAATTAGAATCTTCATTACTTGTTTAATCTACACATTCAACAGGTTCTATCATTGGATGCAAATGTTGCTAACACTTCAAACACATAGGATATAGAGTTCTCCAATCATATTCATCCATAATATTTACATCTTCCTTTTGACTCATTTACAATACTTAAACCTTCTTTTCGACCAACAAAAGAAGATACTAGACAAAGGTTTTTGAATCTAGGGTCTAACATCAAAGACAACATGTTGTGAGTTTTTTTTTCTTCAAATTTTCTTTATAAAGAAGAAAAAGAATCCCAAACACCACAAACTTCTCTTTTGATGTTGGAAGTAAACAAAGATAATTCGAAAGCTATCCCAAAATTATCATTAATCAAATTGATTAGGGTAGATGGGTTTGTAATTTTTTCCCTGAATTTTAAGCACATAATAATGGCAAAATATAATGCATTAGAAAGCAACCAGTGACTTTTAGATTGATTGAAAACACAAGAAGACACAACAGGAGATAAAAAGTTTACATTAGATGTGCCAAGTAAGAAGAAGAGGCATTCTTCCACTTATTCTAACAATATTTTGCTTATTATAACAAAGAATAATAACATCCTTGAATTGCAACACTTTTTGAAACATAATGATTTTGCTAAGAAATTTGCAAACAAATATAAAATTCTAATGTTAGAAGATCTAATTAAAACAAATTAATAAAAAACATTAAAAACTATAGTTCAAGAAAAAACTTGCAATAGATTAAATAATCACCTTGTTTTCACTAGAGTAGTCAATTTCTTGGAAGGAAATTTGATTTTGAACAAGCCTTGTTCCATTCCTGTCTACCCTTTCCAAATTTTTTAAGCCAAGTTATAAATTTTTGCAAGTCTAACTAGGCAAATTTGATTGAAACAAACTTGAAATTCTTGCAAACTTTTTCATTAGTAGTAGCATATTTACATGCTTTGGAAAAAACATGGCCAAAACAAGAACCTTGAAAACTTTCATCTAAACCAAGGACTTCATATTTTACAACAAATTTTACAACAATTGTAATAGTATTTAAATTTGAGCCCTCATCCTTAACATAGGCAATGATTTCGTTTCTTAACCCATATTGATCAAAATTGTTTGCCCAATATTTTTTGTTGCCTCAAACAAATTAATAGTTACTTGTTTGAATTTCCAATTAAATCCCAATAAGTTTATAACAAGAGCAAATATATCATGCTCACTCTTTGACACCACATGTCAAAGCTTGCCATGGCAAAAATACAATTTGTTAATTTTGGCAAAACATATATTAATTTTGTTTTTTCCACCAAGTTAAGTAATGTTTCCTGAGAAATTGTTTTCTAAAAAGGAACACAAATTTAGGAAATACATGTAATATTAAACGTTTAAACCATACACTCTCAACAAATTGCCAAGGTCTTGCAAAAAGTCTTTTTACTACACATTTTTGAAAGGTTCTTTTACAACAAAAAAAACAGATATTACACTTGTTGGAACATTTGGCCTTTTCTTTGCAAGTTGTCTTTCAACATTTCCTATTATTTCATCGTTAATTTTTTCCTCAAATCTCTTTGCAATTATAGAATGATTTGGATCTACATGTTTCTTAAGAACAATTAATATAACATAAGTTTTATAATAAGTTATTAATCCTTTTCTTTCTTTCGTTCTTGGATATGGAATATTACAACATTATCATAATATAAAATACATCTCATCACTTGACGGGATGCAACTTCAATTTCTTTCCCATCATTCACACAATAAAATGCCTAACATAAATTTTTTTTGTTTTGCCCTCCACAAATTTTCTTTGAACATGTATTTTTGCAAAAAAAAAATTCATTATTTGTTTCCCATTTTCTTGAACTTTGTTATTTTTTGTTTGTGCATTTTCACCTTCTATTATTTCCACATGTTTTTCAATGTACATTTCATTTTCATTGGTCTGATTTTCTTCAATCAAAATTAAATTTTCATTTTGACTTGACTCCCCCATTTTCTACCAAAATATTACCTACCTTAAAGGAGAAATTAGAAATAGGTATTTTTTTGCCACCTACAAGAAAATCAAGTAGTTGAAAGAAATTTTTTTAAATATGTAATTTGCTGAAAAAATACATTCAATCGTGCAAAGGAAATGGAATGTGTAAAAGTGAGATGCAATGTGTATAATTAAGTGTAAAATGTCCAAATAATTCCTACATAGAACAAACAAATAGATTGTCAACCACCATTTCCCGAAAACATGGATAATTAAAAAAACTCATCAACAAACAAAGATAGAAAAAACAATTCTTGCCTTCCAAATCTGACTTGAAGAATTCGAATTTGGATAATATTTTAGAACTTGCAAAACAATGAAAGGGGAGAATACCAATTTGAAACAAGAGGAACAATGAAAAACAAAATGAGGGGTGTATCAAAGAAGTACATGAATGAACAAAGAGCAACATTGTTGAAAAAGAGGAGCAACAACATCGAGCAAAAGGAGTAGAACATTAGCATGAAACAAGAAGGGCAACAACATCGAATAAGAAGAGTAATGGCATCGAGTAAGAGGAATAGAATAGCAGGTTGAACAATACAAGAAGAATAATATGTCAAGAAGGAAGAGCAAAGCAACATGTTGACCAGAGTAGTAGCTTCGAATAAGAAGAATAGAACAGTAGTTTCGAACAAAAAAAGCAAAATAGTGGCTTGGAAAAGGAGCAAAGCAGCAACTTCGAACAAGAGGAGCAAAACAATAGTTTCGAGTAAGAAGAATAGAACAACTTTGAACAAGAAGAGAAGAGCAACAATTTTGAGCAAGAAGAGCAAAACAACTACTTTGAACAAGAAGAGTAGAGTAACAACTTCAAGCAAGAAGAGCAAAGTAGCAACTTTGAGCAAGAGGAGTGTAAAACAACAATGACGTCAAATAAGAGGAGCAACAAAGCAACAACCTTGAACATGAGGAATAACAAGAGCTTGAACATAACTAAAGCCAAACATTATTAAACAAACTAACTAATTAAGCAAATGAAGTTAATGCAAGAAACAAAGAAGAAACAAGAGACTAAAAATAACTCACACAGTGAACAAATCATTCTAAAACACTTATTTTATAGCAAGTGGTGTTGCTTGCTTGCTAAACCCTAAACTTATCTAAGCCTTAAATTAATTACTAACTATTGACTAAACATTAACCAAATGACTAAACCCTATTAACTATTGACACCTTAATTAATTATAAACCTTGAAACTTGAAACCCTGACCCAAACTTTTCTTAATACTCTGTTAAGGTTTCAAAGGCTTGGTTTTCGCATTTATATTAGCTTGCAACTAGGTTTCATAAAGGGCATCACTCAATGTGATACCATTCAAATTGAGAACTAACTTGACACCTTGTCCGAGTTCCACAATTTTTCTAATACATGCCCAACACTAGTTTTGTAATACCATAGTACCTTTTCAAGTTTGGAACAGTAATGTAGAATAATTAATATAATTTGAACTTTTTGTTTTAGCACCATAATTTTGGATAATGATTAAATATAATAAAATCACAAATGTTCATACAAAATATTTGTTGTACTTTAGGTTAGACTAATCAAAGATAATATGGGTTTAGTGAAGAGGATATTGGTGCTAACACAATTGTTTTAATTAAATATTCAAGTTTTTCGACATAAAGATTTTTTAAAATTTTTTTGACAAAACTGAAAATAATATAATTAGTGCCAAAGCTGAAAATGTACTACAATAAGACCTAATGTTGTTGGGTGGTACTTGCCAAAAAGTCAACTAAATGGTGAACATAATTTTCCTTAGGAGAAGAATAATCATTGGTGTTTTTTTTTCCTTACAATTTCTTAATGGAGCCATGGTGACATTATTTCAAGGATCTTAAAATTATAGTCAATAAACATAAATGTGTCAATAAGTTCCCCCTAAAAACTAAAAACTAATTTTTTTTTTTGGTCATTTCTAGGTGACAAAGTTTATTTTTAAAGATTGGGAATTTGCCACAAAATATTCCATTTTCAGAATACTATGTTGCCATTTGGCAGATCTTCACCCAAAAGAAAATTATTAATTCTTGTATGGTCTACCTATGCTTATTGGCAATTGCATGTAGTGGACAATATTCTATTTTTTCAAGTTTTTAATGTAGCAAGAGTGGCAAGCTTCCCTGATATAGATTTCGACTTAATTGGAAATAGTTCTAGACATGACCATTAAAAATGTAGCTAGTACACAGATGTGTGGCAACAAGCTCCCTCACCCCAAAAAAAACACAGGCGACATTTGGTGACTTGTTTTTGAAAAATAAAAAGGAAATTTTGCTTAAAATTTGAATCAATGTTGCATTTTGGTGATTTTTCACCAAAAAATAAAAAGATGGAAGTGGAGTTTGTTTGCACTAATTGAGTAAGCCAAAAAGGTATATGTTCCATGTAGTGGGTTTTGTTTTTCAATTTTGTGATGTAGTCACACTAACAACTATAGGAGGATTTAATAGGTTTGGTTTCTGGACAAATAGGAACCTAAATTTTTTTTAGAATCCTATTACTTTTTAATTTATTATATGATCACATAATCTAAATGTGACAAACTAATTTTTTTGCAATGTTTTTGAAAAATTTCCCCAAAAAAACTTTTGATTTGGATGCAAATCATTTTCATACTTCATAGTAATGTTAAAGTTTGCACCAAAAAAATGGACTGGTTCCATGTTGAAAAAATGTACATATAGACATTAAACAACATCAACAAATTAAACGTGACACTTGGGTTGATGTTGTTGTGGGACAAATACCCAACTGAAAAGTGTTTCCTCCAACTTTTTTTGACTATAATCTAATTAACATAAACATAATAAGGCAGATAGGCTAATGGGTGAATGCATAATGGCTCAAGGCTTTTTGCAACTAACCTCTAACTCGGCTAGTGTTAGAGTCTCAAAATAGGTTATAGGCTAGGAGTGGGCACACCCATGGTCATTCAAATCATTTGATTTGGTTAAGATTTTGAGGAAGATATAGGCCTTTAAAGTAAGGGATGTGTTTGAACTAAAAAAAATTTGAAAGAAACAATTGCCATCCTCATTAGCAACTTTGCAAAATATGAGCAAACAATGTACGCTTGATATCTAGACATGATTTGAGCTTTGATCAAACTTGATGAACAAGAAATTGAAATAATTATTTATGCAAGATTTTTCATCATACATCAATGAAAGAGATAAAGAATTAAAAACCCAATCTATGATCTATGAAAATTTGTTTGCCTAAACCTAAAATCCTATGCAAGCTAGAGGTGCCACCAATTGAATGTCTTATGTGTTTCCACCTTACACTCTAATGGGATTTTTAGAATTCCTTGGTTTTCTCACTTTCTTCATTCTTGGTTTGTATGTTGGCAAGCATGCGCAAGCTTTACTAGGTGCAATTGATGGCAAGATCTTGTTGTTTTTTGTGATGGTCTTTGTTGTTTTTCATGATACTTTTCATTGTTGTCCATTGCTCTTCATCGTATAGTTCATGTTGTTTTTCATTGCTTTGAATCGTTGAATTCCCTACTCATAGTTGTTGGTTTCTTTTTGTTGAAGGTCAAACCTAGGAGAGCTTGGTCATTTTAAGATGTTGCAAGTTGAGCCCATGTCAAATTGAGGTTGTTGGTGGTCTTTTTTTTAAGGTTGAATGCACTTGGGGTCACACCTTCTCTCTATTGGTGGTCTTTTGTTGCATGTTGAACCCACTTGAGCCCACATTCTTTCTTTATTTTTTTCATTTTGGTTGATTATCCTTTGTTGCAATTTGAACCCACCCAAGCGCACACACACATTCTCTTGCAATCGAACATGAAACCTCTTTTAGAGATTTTTTTTTAAAGTCAAATTTAGAACTTCTCACACATTCTCTCTCTTAGTAGCATCGACATATTCTCTTTCAAATATGTTTATCTTTTCCAATCAAACTTGGAACCTCACACACACATTCTCCCTTGCATTTAAATTTAGAACCTCTCTAATCCCTATTTCTTACAACTAAACTTGAAACCTTTTTTTAGATCTTTTTTCTTTCTCTTTTAGTTGATCTTGAGCCCACCATTTCTCCTCTTTGGTCAAACCCATGTGTGGTTGAACTTTTCCTTAGTTATAGGTTGAACATGGGTTCACTTTTTTTATTTATTCATATATTCTTTCTTTGAACACACTTAAGTGATCCATGTGTTTTCTTTCTAAACACATATTTCTCTTTATGATGTTTTTATCTCATATGTGTTAATAAAACCCCTTTTGTTTATTTCTAAGTACATATGTTCAAGAAATCCCTTTTCTTTTTTCATAGTTGTTGGTTGAACCTCTTTCTAAGAGATCTTGACTTGTCCATCCCACCCCTCTAGTCCCCTTGTTGATCAATTCATCTCAAGTCTATGGAGCTACTATTTAATAGTCCCATTGTTGATTGTCATATTCAAATGCTTTTAAGTTGTCATCTTTTTCATTTAATGTTTGAAGTGTTGTGTATGTGCATTGCTTAGTTTGGTCTTGTCATCTGAGGGCAATGGCCAACACAATTAGTCATGTTTGTTTTATTGCTTCCAAAATTACATGTGAATCATGTTTATTTAAAACTAATAAATGATGGTTAGATCGAAAGATACCACCTAGAATTGATCAAATGGAAAATGTCATTCATGCCAAGATCTTTTGCATTGCCATGCATGTCGTTGGTTTGCAATTTTTGAAGTAGTTATTTTTTATTCTTTTCCCCTAAATATGTAAAACTTGGAAAAATCCCTCCTTTAAAGTTTACAATTTTTTTTATAGTGAGCCATTTCCTGGACCTAGGAATTATGTTATAAACTTGTTGTGAGCCTTTTTTTTGCCAAAACTCTTGCCCCTAATCATTGGCACCTAGGACCTAAATCCTTATTTCATAAGAGTTCCAAATGTGGTTTGCATTATACTTATGTTGAGTGTATAATCCTTGTAGGTTTTGATAGAAGGATTTGTATGGAAGTGGTTTATGGTAATATCGTCAATATAATGAATTATCTTCATGGGACAAAATAATCAAAAATTAATTTTTGCAAGAATTTTAATAAAAGGAAAATTAGTCACTAGAAATAATATCCTATTCTAGTTTACTTTAAAGGGCATCCTAATAATTATTTAATTATTAATGGTAAATATTTTATTTACCATCTTTTATTTACTAGGGGGTGAAGCCATCTAAGTTAATTAGTCGAAGTGGATAAGGGATTGATGGATTTCCCTTAATTAGGATGTGTGGAAGGGATTAAGATAAGAAGATCTAGGAGGATAAAGGTTCAACCTTTGCATGGTGAGCATCCTTTATAAGTTCCCTATTTATTTCTTAGGAAAAATGAAAAATAATTTCATTAAAAGATTAAATAATTAGTTTTCATTAGTCATTTGCATTAAGAGCATGCTTGTGTGTGACATTCTTGTGTGAAAGGGAAGAAAAGAACATGCGAGAAAGTTATAATTGTCTTTTATGTAATGGAAAATGGTTGATGGATTCTCATGGCTATTTGTTGGTGTTTGGTTCTATTTAGAGTATGAAAAGAAAGAAGAGATTAGTTCATTTTAGTATTATATAGAGTTTTGTTATGCACACATATTATTATTATTATTTTTTATACATTTCCACTTTTTATAATAATCCTTGAAATTGGAATATTTTTTACCATAGGGTGGTAGCTACCACTAGAGGGCAACCACAAAGTTGTAGACCTAAAATTTAAAGTTTGTAAGGTAAATAACATTGCTGCAAATGGTAGGCATTAGCCATAAAAGGTCCATAATTGTTAAAAACGATAGGTAGTAGTTGAAGGAGGTTTGCAAGTAGATGTGGGTATTTTTCAAATCTTCAAAGGATATTAGTTTGTACATGATGGTAGTTGTAGCAAAATGGTAGGTGGACAAAAGGTAGTACCTACCTTCAAGTCTTTCCATTTTTCTTGTTATTTATCCAGACCTTTTCCTTGTTGGTAATTAGGTTCTTAAATCCTACAATTTTATAATCTTAGTTAATTCGTAATTCATTTATAGTTAAGAAGCTTTTTAAAAAGCTTCTTTGGTTAGTGGGTGCATGGAAACCTCCATGGAAATTTTCTTGAGCTAAGTTCTCAAAGAGGTACAAATAGAAGTAGGAGTTCCTCCATTATTTTCAACTTGTTCAACATTAATTTGAAGTACAATTTTACACCATAGCCTTGTTTTTTTTTTCCATGTTTATGTTTACTTATTTCATGGTAATAAATATTTGTTTATACTTTGGTCTTACAATTTTCATGTATCTGGCTTTAGTTTTTGTGTTTTAGTTTTGATTCCTTTGTTTCGTGTTTTGGATTTATACTTAAACCTATCTTTTCATCATTTATCTTTGTGTTTTTCGTGTTCATGACAACTGTTTATTTTACCATTGATATGGTTAGAAAATGATGTTGAAATGATGTTCCAATGTTTGTCGGCCTTCTTCAAGGATGTGACCTTTTTTTCACAACATCTATGGCCTTTTCCAACTACTCATATGTCCATGTGTTTTTCATTTTTACAACACAAGCCTTATTCACTTTGTGATGCATATGAAAAGGCTAATTTTCCTAATCCAAAGTTGGATTTGATTAATTTAGTAACTTACTTTTTTTCCTACAAGGAGGAGGGACATCCTCCTAAGTTGGTTGATTTAATAAGTTGCTCCCTCTCCTATGAGGTATTCAATGAGCTTGGTCTTCTTAGCCCTAGCCTCCAATAAGTGGATAGTTTTCAACTAGGCCCCCCAATTGGTATGCCCTTCCATTTTTTGAATTCCTCCCAAGAATAAAAGAACTTAACTAAATTAAAAAAGGATTCAAGAGCATGCTATTCTATCACGTATATTAAACAAAATGATATTCTAGAAATCTATAAAGTCTTTCCAATCTATGTTTTCATCTATTGTTTTTGTGCATGCTATTGATGTGCATTTATTGTTTCTATGTTATGTAGTACATTGAGATCTATGATTTGGCGTTCTACTTACACTCTTTTTAGCTTGTGGGATGACTTCTAGGACACCTACAAATTGTTGTATCCAATGATAGTAAACATACTTGTTGAACTTTTCCTTGTAAACTTTCCTTTACTTTTACATGTATGGTTTGTTCTTCTACTTGTGGCCTTAACCATGATGTACCAAGAACTAAGATCTTTATGAACCTTTGGAGTTCATTCTCTATATTTTTGGGTAGGTTAGACATGCTTTGAGTAATCACTTGAAAATAGTGCATTCCTTGTTAAACTTTTGAATGAACTTGGATTTCTTTGTTCAAATTTGTATCTATTCTTGTTTTGGCAAGAAATGCAAGTGTAAGGATCTCCTTGTTAATTATTATATGTTGTTCAATAGATTTGGGTTGTAAAATTCCAATGCAACAATCTTTCATTTATATTTAGGTTTGATTTCTCCTTCTATGCTTATGATTTGAATATGTGTTGTAAGTTGGTAGTTTAGGGCATTTATGATGTTATTTGATTTTTTTAATGTATATATTTCCTCCCATAACAATTGCCTAATTAGTTCTTAACTTAAATGTTATTTTTGAACTTAATTCAATTTGTTGGGAGGTCACAAACCCTTGTGATAGCCACCTCATACTTGTAGATTTTCACAACTTTTAAATAAAATTGCAAGTTTTTCCCTTCCTTTTGAGGTTGCTTATTCTCAAAGGGGATGCTGATCAACAAAACTTGAACGAAATTACACAACTCCCACACATAATAACATAGATAATTTTACATTTAGTAGATTAAACATACAAAATAACAAGTGACAAAAATACAATTATACATGGTGGCCAATAGGTTCCCATTTCAGAATTTCAAGCAATTCTCATTAGCATCATTAAACACTTTGTTTCCCATAAAGAGTTGCAATATTTGTGGATTTGTTTAGATCAGACCTTTAACCAATCTATTTGTTCCTAAATATGGTCTTGTCTTGTGTGCGCATTGGATGAATATAAGCCCATCACCAAACACTAACCCCACACAATGCTCTAAATCACACCTTTTATCAAACACTAGAATTTAATGCAGTAAGGTATGCCTATCTGAGTGTACCATTACATGTTTGCAATGTTCAATGCCATTATCCACCCTATCACTAAACACCATATTTAAATTAATGTATATTTATAATAAACAAATGTCAAATATTACACCCATACCCAGATAAAATAACAAAGTCACTAGTGTAGTGTAGGTCAAAATGGGTTACAAACACTTATAGGAACATAAATTCCAGGCAGACCCTAAGAAGAGGCAACAGGCGGCCAAGAGGCCCAGGGTTGTTTTTCCTTTGGTGAGGGGGAGGAAAAGTTTGAAATTTATTATTTGTGATGCTCTAAATGTGTTCCCACCAAGTTCTCGACGTATTCTCAACACGTTCTGTTCCCCAAATTCCTGATGTTTTCTCCAAGGAACCAATATCACCACATTTTATCCCATAACCTTTGCCCAAAGTTGAACTCTCACAACCTATATTACATGGGCCAAGAGAAGCCTTTCTACAACTGCAAACCAGTGTTGTGCAATTTGTTCTTAGGCCATGTACCAGGTGATCAGATTTGAAAAAAACATATTTGGAACTGGCCTGCAAATTGGAACTGGGCATGGGCCTTTGGCTAGAAGTAGATTGAAAACCAGAACCAGCCCAAAAGCCTAATTCTTCCTTTTCTAAAAACAAAATTTCTTAATTTTAAAGCTTTAAAAGTCTTGTTCTTTCAATTTTCTGAGTGACCTAATATATGTTGTTAGTTTGAGAAAAAATATTCAGGTATACATTTTT
>Ga0116228_10003496_pt1 | contig 13779 bp, 11 predicted proteins | sample S1TSphfallax_2_FD_89694 | JGI IMG/M metagenome (GOLD analysis project Ga0116228, IMG submission 89694) | Host-associated microbial communities from peat moss isolated from Minnesota, USA - S1T2_Fc - Sphagnum fallax MG | ecosystem: Host-associated > Plants > Peat moss > Unclassified | place... | reverse complement strand
GTTACTTATTTTAGTTTGGTTATTTGTGGTTTGGTCTTTTAGTTAAATACCTTGGTGTTGATGGTTTGCCTCTATTTTCTTCATTACACAAGTTTGTGTATTTCTCGTGACAAGAACCTTGGAAAGTTCTTGATGTTGTGTTTTGTGTTGTGAGTATTATGTTGTAGTTTCCTTTCAATAAATATTTATGTTTGCACTTGAGTAGATCTCCTATTTGTTAACACTAACAAGTTGTGACCGGGTTGTTTGATAATTAACATGTACTGCCTTGTGACCTATACTAGAATTCATGGCTTGAGTTCCTAATACATACACATTGGGTATTGTTATTATAGTGGTTGGAAGAATAGGTTGATGCACATTCATCACCCCTCTCTCAATAACTGCTTTAATCTATCATCAACAAATGGGCAATGACTGAATATGTGTCCCATTCGATGACATTATGAATAGGTCATAGTTCCAACACCGTTGTTTATTCCTGAAACCGGTCTATGATGCGGTATTTGTGATCATTCACTTAGACTAGGTATTGATCTTGTTGGTCAAGTGCCTTGTGGATAAGTACTCCTTGTCAAACAATTGTGGGTGTTTTTTTGGGTTCAACGTGTTCTAAATGTGGTATAAAAGTTGATTGATTAAACGGTCTTTGGTTGATGTGACGAAGTTGCTCCAACTTGTTGAATAAGTGAAATTGTTCCATCTCCAAATTAATGGGTACCAAATGAATATTGGTGTGTGGTGGTTGATTTTGAAAACCAACAAATGTTGTAATTAGTGTAGATCCACTCATTCTAGGTAGATTATAACATGGGGTTGCAAATCGACATGGCTGTTGTACAAATACAACTTCATCAAATGGTTGAACATGTTCATGATTATCATCGTGAGAAACACTCACTACCCTTGGTTGGGCTGTTGTTTGTGGTGTTTTTCGATGAGTGGTTGAAAGCGTTATTGGGTCTTTCTTGACAATTGGTTATGTTACATTTTGATGTTGTTCATTGACTTCTCCCCTTTGTGCTCCATCTGTGTGTGGTGCATTCACAAGTTCATCTCCCATAGGTTGCACTTATTGTTCATCTTGTTCTTGTGCATGTTCTTGAATAGGTTGATTTTTGACATGTTTTAGTTGTTTTCTAAAACTTTTAGTAACTACCATTGATATTTTCTAAAATCAACAAGTTTTAGGAAAGCCCTTACATAATTTTCTAACATAATTTATTTTTAGAATGACCCTTCCCAATAGTCAAGAGTTTATAAAACCTTCTTTTATAAATTGGGCACCTATTTTACTTCAAAAAAAAACACTAACTCACCTTATTCCTAATGCTTCAAATGAAATCAAGAAACAAAAACTTCAATCCTAAAATTTACACAAAACAAATAAACATGTAACAAATCAAAATTTCAAACATGATTGTTTTTTCAGACGTGATCTACTAAAACTACTAAATCTAACCAGAAATTCTAAGAGTGATTGCTTTTGAATTTTGATCCACTACATGGTTGCCAAATGTTAACGGGTTTTTTCTATTCCCATTAAGGTTAATTTACATCTAGATTTTTCAGCAACAGGTTCCTAAACAACAATAGGTATAGACAACACACAAAGTATAACTTAAAGTACTACAAATCCTAAACCAACATGTGCACAAATTGCTCAAGCTTGAAGGAAATAGGTGAAAAAAAAAATGATCCATGTTTCATAATTCAAGAATGAAACACATAATCTAAATGAAGTCCAAAAGTCTCTTAACAAGTTTGTCCTCTTAGCCTTATGCTAGCAATTTCAAAACACAACAGTCATAATTGACCATTATAAATAGTCATTAGTTAGTACCTAGACTGACATTTCAAAATTTCAAAAAAATACACCATGTTTAACTACATGTCTAACTACGAGTTTTGTCAAGTACATGTTCTACAGATTACCTATTGATTAACATGTCAACCTATCTTCTTAACCCAATCATTACTTACCAGCTTTAGTAACTAGTTAGGTTAATACTATAGGCATTATTAGAAATCTTGTGGTTTGTAGTCAATCACTATGCAACTAGCATACAACTAGTTATCGTTTGCAACTATCTCGGTCATGTTTGCAACTATAAATTTGGTATTGTATAATTTTTCACCCATACGGTTGTGTGTGCAACTAACCTGCAACTAAATGTGTGCAACATAGACACGTGTCACAAAAATAATAGCCTAAATTTATACATACTTAAATTACTATACTTAATATATCTACATAGGCTATGTATAATAATATTGTGTGCCTATAGTACTAAGGTTAATTCCATGCTAATTTAGGCTAATTTAAACTAATGTAGGTTAAAATAATCATGGTTAAACTAACCTAGGCTAAATAAACAAAAAAATTAAACCAACCACGGCTAAATTAAGTTAAGTTCAACTAGTTATGGTTAAAATAAATTAGACTATATTTATTATGGTTAAACTAAATTAAGCTAAATTAAATTGACATAAATTAAATATGGTTAAATTAGATTAGGCCAAACCAATTATGATTAAATTAAGTTAGGTTTAAATATTTATGGCTAAACTAAATTAGGTTAAAACTAACAATGGCTAAATTAAGTTAGGCTAAATTAATTATGGCTGAACTAAGTTATGTAAAATTAAATCAAATTAAATTAAACCATGGTTTAAATATATATTGCAAGTTTTTAAATTTTATTTGCCAAATGTATTTAAATATTTTTCTTGGCAAGTAAAACTTTTTTATTTTATTTTATTTGGAATCTTTTTCAAAAAAATGTAAATCTGATTACACAAAAACATTATTCACAATCAATTAATATGATAATATTGAAATTTATTATAAATATTCTAATTATCAACTAAATGTTTATTATCATTACAACAATAATCAATTATATATGTAATCAATATGTATTATTTATTTTATGCTAAAATATTAATGTAAATAGGCTACATGAATTAACCTACAAATACACAAACATCTTAAGGCAATTACTAGTTTAAGCTAAATAATAATGTTAAAATCATGTTTTCATTAAATAATCATAATTATTAAAAAGTCCTATAATCATCTTTGAAGTGCAAAAGAAAAGGAGTAATGAAAAATTAAGAAGAACAAAAATTTAAAAAAAAAGCTTTCCAAGTTACAAAACGTTTTTTTTCCCTTTTTATTTTCTTTGGACCCCTCCTACTTTCAAACCTCATAACTTTTTTTTTTCTTATTCATTTTAAACGATTTAAAGTGCTATAGGAGCGCCATTGAAAGTTCTAAAAATCATGTTGGAACTTCAATAGCAAAAAAACAATATAAAAGGAATTTTTTGGGTGTTTAAGAATCGGCCTTTGTAGTGTTCAATGGTTTGTTTTTTTGAGTTTTTGACCCCTTTACTTTGGGGGGCCATAAGTTTCTCATTTTTTAATCCGTTTTTGTTGATTCTTAGTGTGTTAGATGTGCCAAGAGGAGGGCTTCAAGTTCGTTTTGGACTCCAAAAACAACAGAGCCCTTTCTTGGCTGCTACATTCTAATATATTAGTTGCATCTAATGTGCAATTAAGTTGGTTCATGAGGTTTGCAATGGAATCTTTTATCCCATATCCTTTGGCTTCTGATTATATTTGGTTCAATATATAAATAGGAGCAATAACTTTGTAGTTACCAAATACCAAATGCCATTGGGGAGGAATGAATCAAAAAAGTTTGACCACTAGGAAATGGTTAATTTTTAAAATATAATTGGTTTATTCTAATTTACCTATGTAGCCTAAACCTAGTTATGTTCAACCTACTTACATACTTAAGTAAACCTATTTACCTAATAGGGTTTAATAATTACCTATGTACCTAGGCAACATGTGTCAACATCTTATTAGTCATATATTGGATGATTTAGATTTCATTAATTAATATTTAAATTTTTTAAAAGGTGGGCCTTAATTGCCACGTGTCACCATATAATCAATGTTTTAATGGACACGTGTCAAATGGTCAATGAATGTTCCATGGTGTGCCACATGTCATCATCTTAGTGGCAAAAACTTTAACGATTGAGATTAATGTAATAAATTTTTAATTTTGAAAACACAAAAATAATTAAATAGTGACATGTGTCCACAAACTAGTTGTCCAATTTTGTATCGTTGCATTGTAGTTGCACATAAGGTGCAACTACATTTGGATTAATATGTATGGATGAACATGTATATTAACACCATATATACGTGTTGCATTCGTAGTGTCGCATGCAACTAAATGTCATGTGCAACTTGTCTTAAGCAATTACATAAATTTGCAATTGCATGTGTCACATGCAATTGAATTTTAGTTGCAAAACCCAAAAAATCTACCAATGAGGTTAGGTTAAATAATAGGTTAAGACACTTGTTAGGTTTAGCAACCTATTTACGCTATCATGCTATTAAATCACTTGTTACCCAATTTGGGTAACAATTGCAACCACTATGTAGCCATGGATAATATTCCATGTTCCGGATTGGTTGTTGAGCTGGATTGTCCCCATATCATCACATCAAATACTTTAATTTATTTAAAGTTTCTTTCTGGGTCCTTTCTTTGAGATTTTACACCTATGTTTGCATGGTGTAAAAATTGGTGTAAATACATGGCAGATATTACCATTTAGAAGTTCTTGAAATCCTCCCATGTGTGTAAAATACTTTACAACTTGGGAACAAATTAAATATTCCTTTCTAATTTGTTTTCACGTTGTTATCCTATTTGAAATCACTACAAGGATTTATGTGTACATTTGGTACATTCACATAAGACTTTTGTCTACCCATTGGATTGATCACTAAGTACTTTTGGGGATGTATAAAGACTTCAAATGCATGTTAAGAGACTTTGACATAACTAAGGCAGTTGTATGTTTTGGTTAAGTGCAAGTTCAACATATTAAGGTTCTTCTATGATACACATTTGAATTTGGGACTATGTAATAGTTATTGATGACTTGAATGTGATTCACATGAATCTGCATGATGCTTACATTGATATTTGTTGAACTATTCCTAGGGCACAAACATTTAAAGGCTACCCCTAGAAGCACCCATAATTTTGAAGAGTTGAACATTCATCTTTCCACGTGGTGCAGGGCCACTTAACATGTTTGTTAACAACATTGAAAAACATGCAAACATTCTATATATGCAAATGTTCCATAACAAGTTTGTAGGAAGTTACTTGACAAACATGTAATGTATGGTAAACTAGGTTAGTTAGTCCTAGACGACTTAAAACATAGACCAAATCACCCAAAGTATGCTTGGAAGTTACAAGGTAATGTTTGAAACATATCAATTATGGTTTTGGAATTATAAAAACTAGGAATCTGAAAGGGACCATAAGTTTTAGATAGTCCAGCATAAGGCTTTGTGTACGACTAACTTGAAACATACAAATGTTGTTTCAACTCCCACATGTGAACAAAACTTGATAATAAAATTTGACATACATTGCCAAATTTCTATATAAATTCAAAAATTAATTTCTTTTTGGTAGTATAATGTCATACTATCATAAACCCCAAATGCCCACATGAACCAAATTGACTTAAAATATTTTAAACTAAGTGACTATTAGCAATTGAAATCTGCCCCACCAATTACATTCTAATGAACAGCCATCAACCCAAAATAAAATATGAAAAGTGGCTTAAATGTCAAAGCTTGGACATCTTTATTGCAAGCAAAAAAATACAAAGTATCTACATGCATATACTTGTACCTCCAACCATGGTTGTGGACATCTCAAGAGAAAATTGTACACCTGGAAAAACAAAATTCACTTTTGACTTTTCGCTAAATAGCCATTACTCTTTTGAGCATGCGCAACTTGCCTAGTTTTCTTTGTAGATGGTATTCTATCCGAGACAAGAACTTTTGGTGCTCAACCTACCCTCTTATTGCTAGGCGATTAAGATGTCTTATAATTCTCATACTTCTCCTTACTACCTTTTTGCTCTAGGGTACTAGAATTTTTTCTTTTTGAAGGAGGCTATTTGAAATTGCCATTCAAGTATCTATCATCCTCAACCATTGCATTTTTTTTCATATAGTGAAGTTGTTCACTCTCTTTTAATAGTCTAGAATTGGTATTTGCAAATGGTTTTGAATTTTCCTCGCCTTCTTTTGCATTTCCATTGGTTCCTTCACCCACTAACAACTCCTTGCTAACATCCACAAGTTTTTGACCATGTTCAACATGCACAGGACCATCTACAATATCCTTAGTTGCCATGGTGGTTAGTTTAATAACTTTCATAGCTTACTTTCATTTTGGACTAGTACACAACTTCATCAAGCATCATTTGAGTAATAGTTGGTTGAAATTTGATCATGTCGATGCTACCAACACTTTGACTAACATCAAGTGTTCGATGTACACGACATGGAGGAAGATGTGAGGTTGTGCCCAAGAATTGCGAAACACGAGTTTTTAATAAGTTGATTAATGCACACTCAAGCCTCACCCTCCTATGCCTTGCCAAACAAAACCACATGTCACATAAATGCATAAACCATAAGAGATAAAACTTGTTGGATCAAACTATTGGATCATGACGACCCCAAAACTGAATTCTAATTGGACCCAAAGTTTTTGACTATGAATAAAAACATTATTTAACAAAAAATAATTGTTGTGCATATTTGCATCATCCGACATTTGTAGCTACCAAAAGTAACAATAGTTCATTTGTCATAAAGTCAATACAAAACGGATGCACAAATAGGTTTCTTTGTATACACAAGATGTCATGCACTTGAAAGTTATAAATACATAAGACACACATGCATGGGACTATTGTGTACACACAATAATCCATTAAAACACTTATGTGTACATAAAACACCACAAAGGACTATTACAAACACATAACACTCAATTGAAAGACTTTGATGTACAAAATACATTCATTGAGGACTTTTGCATAAACATCATGTTCATTTAAAGGATTGCTATGTACATAGTTCACTCACTTTAAGGATTATTACGTACACAATTCATTCACTCAAAGAATTGTTATGTACACAACTTTCATTCAATTAGGACTTAAAGTGTGGATATACTTCACTCAAATAGGATTTTTGTGTATACGTACTTTCACTTACAGGACTTATATGTACATGTGATACACCATTTAAGATTAAATTGTGTACAATTATATAATCACTTAAGACTTATGTGTACTTATGGAGACTTCAAATGCATACTAGCTAAAGATTTAGAGAAAATTGAAGTAGTTGTATGTATTTTGATCAAGTGCAAGGAAGACTTAAGGTACATGCAACACATTCATTTGGGATTGTACAACAATAACTAAGGACTTTGAGTTTGAAAACAACATTGGAATAACTACAAGGCATTGTTACTACAAGATCCCAATATTTAAGTAATTAATATTACTAAATTGCATGTTGCCATAACTATGTTTTGAATCAAGGACTTCATGGCTCTATAAATATTATGAACTGAAACCTTGAAATTTGAACTTCATACAATTGAAAAACAAAAGAAAAGTAGGCACAAAAGTTACAAGTAAAACATATCCATACCTTGCCAATTTGAGATTTTGGGAGTTTGTTGGAATTGTGGAAATGAACTGAGGAAAGATTGATGATGACAACCAAGATAAACATGAAGGGGGTGGAAGGTAATTACATTCCAATCCCTAGATAACACTTCAATGAAATATAACTTCATCACAAACCTACTCTCTTCATGTTTGTAGTTCTTACCTTCACGTTTATAACCATTATTTTCCATTTGTTGCCTTAATGTTACAATTACCTTTTTACCATGGCCACCTTCTTGTTGCAACTACCTCCCTATTGTAACTATCATTCTACTACAACTACGGTTTAGTGATTAATTTTCAGGAGACAATTAAAGATTTTTAATGAATAAAAATGTAACTACAATGAAAGATGTTGCCTTAAAGTTGACTATTTTTTTGTTGTAGCTACCTTCCTAATATTGCTACCTCATTCTACATTTTTTTTTTAAACGTGACAAATTTTTCGACCAAAATTCATTAGATTTCTTCTTCACACAAGTACAACATTTTTTTCACATTTCACACACACAAATCTTTCTAGAATCACACACATGGAATGATTAAATTCAAGGAATGAGGAATTATAATGTTAATGAAAGAATGACGGATTGAGCCCAAAGTAATAAGGAACCAAAAATGATTTCCCATCACTCATGGGTTTCGTTTATGCTTTTATATTTTATACTTATCCTACTCTACTCCACATGGTATCCTTGTTAAAACAACCTTATCTTGTGGAAATTAACTATTTTAATGGTTTCATCCCATAATAAATAAAGAATTGTAAATATGAACCTACCATTAATAATTATATAATTACTAGGAAGCCTTGTAGCCTAGCTAGACCAAGAGATTTACATGTTAACAAATAATCTATTATTGGAATTTTATTTCAAAATCAACTTTTAATTATTCTACTCGAAGGTAATTTATTGATGGTACTACCATCAAATAACATTTCCATTTAAAAAATAACTTTTGATTATTTTGTCATGTGATGGTAATTACTATGAGTTAACATCTTCTTACACTAGGTAATAATTAAGTATGTAGCTAACTAGACCTAGGCTACTTACCTAACTTATGTCATAGGTAGGCACGTAGTTAAGCTTAGGTAGGTAAATAAAGCTTGGTTACCTATCAATTTAGGTCTACCTACTTAGCCTAGGTAATAATTGTCAATGACAAAACAACAACACAACTTGGAGAAAACTATGAGATTTAAGAAACAAAAAAATTGGTGATGAATAATAATTTAATAACTTTATTGCTTGAACAAGGCATGTCGCAACTTACACATGAGATGAACCAAAAGTACAAAAGCCACAACAAATGTGTTGGCGAGATTAAGGGGTGGTGCTCTTATGATATATTCTTATATTATCCAATGGAACCTTTCAAAATATCATCAATCTTAATTGAGCTTTCTATAAGTTTATATTAAATAACCTCTTAGAGACTTGCACCGACCATGTCTTTTAGAAACTTTCAATAATCATGTTTTCTAAAAGTTTTCTTTAACCATGATTTTTATAAAATTTTGCCAATTCTTATAAACTTCTAATTGTTTTATATCTTCAAAAAAATTCTAAAATAAAATTTTCATGGATATTTTTGGAAACTTCTATAATTTCCAAACATATTCTTTCAATGATATTTTTGGAAAACATTTAGAAATTTCCAAACATATTCTTCCAATGATATTTTTAGAAACTTTTAGAAAAATCCAAACATATTATTGGAAAAATGCTAAAAACCTCTAAGCAATTTTTTTAATGGATTTTTGTGAATACTTTTTAAAATACTCCTAAGTGATTTTTTCGAAATTTTATAAAAACATCTTTATAGTTTGTTATCCAAGATAATAGTTAATTTAACATTTTAATTAACGTAAAATGTCCAATTTGACTTTAAAAACATTGGTCATTTTGATTAAACATGTTATTTTGATATGTCCAACCCAAACTAAATGTCCCATTTAACTAAAACACATTAACCATTTTGACCAAGGTGTATTCATAATTCAATTTGATAAATAATCAAATAGGTCATTATAATCAAATTCCCCAATAAAAATACACACATGTCATTTAGGCCTGGGCCTTTAATTGAACTGGGCATGTCCATTAATCAAAGTGGATAAGGTGGTCAACTTGGACAACTTTAAAAACCATGATATTACAATTCATGATTGACGCAATTTGGATGTTTTTTACATGTTGAACTATAATGCTTTTATTATATATGCATTAAGATACTTAAATTCATGTTTGAACATTCTTTTTTGATATGTGAACATTTCATATATATGTATTCTACAAGTTGTTTTCTTGATTGGGCTATGGCAAACCATATTTTCCAATTTGTGTAAGTGAAACATTACCTCTATAATTTGGTCACAAGACAATACGAAACTCGTTCAAAGACACATTCAAATCATATTTGTTTGGATGATTGAAGTGATAATTTTCATAAAGAAACATGACTTGAAAAAAAAATAAAAAATTAAACAAGTCAAATACCACCGACCTCAACAGTTGAACATGAGAGGCCAACTAATATTCATGGCATTGGTCCCATCCCCCATTAAACTTACATATAATATATGCAAACGTGTTATTCAATTTCACAAAACACGCACCCAAGAAAACTATAGTATCATCACTAGTAAGACAATACCAATTCATTTTCGTTGTACACATCACACACAACCTTTTTATCCTTGATGTTCCTATCCATTTTATAGAATAATGCAACCCCCTTGGGATTCGATATAAAAGCCCCTACCATTGTTGTTGCCTTTGGAATAAAGCGTGTTCCCTTTTTTATGAGATCAACATGTGATATTGTTTCCACCAACTTGTTAAATCGGGTATGTGCCTTAATGTAGGAGTTGACTTGATTATGGTTGACTTGCCAGGACTTAGTGGGGAAGCATGAATTCAGCAGTCTAACGAATGAAGACTAATGAATTGCACCCACATTTTGTGATAGTGCTTGTACATGATGTAGGAGTTCACAATGGTGATATTAATGACATGAAACATTATTCGATGCCACCATTTGTGATCATGCATTTACAAAGTATAATATCCACAAAGTTGATCCTGCACATCAACTCCACACATGTGCTCTTGGTAATGTATTAACATTGGGCTAGTGGGAATCTCCAATGGACTAGTTAAATGCCACCAAGTGGCAAATGTTGCACTTGTAAGGTCAATTAGACTAAAAGTAGTGGACAAAATGGAAATTGGTTTGTTGTCAAACCAAGATATTATAACAAGTTTACTTGAAGCATGCATGCAATACTAAAGTTGTCCTCTTGATCCTTTCTTTGATCAATAGTCAAAGCATCAAGCCACCCTTTACAATCAATCCTGCAAGTCCATGTGGCATGCACCCCAACCTTCAAAAGATCCCAAAACAATGTGGGGCTAAAAAAAAAGTTATCACATGTCACAATGTAATTCCTGTTCTTGTACCCATCCATCAACCCATACACAATTTTGTGCTTAGTTGCATGTTCAACATCCTCATGACCTACAACACAATACATTTCCATTTTTTGCACAAACTTGGACTTTACATTAGTCAAATAACAAATTTTCATTCCATATTGGCAAGCGCCTTAACAACAAAACTAAAAACAAAGGAACATTGCACAAAAATGTTGCACAAGAATAGGAACATTGCATAGTTTCTGTTGTTTTGTTCTTTCTATGGGCAAACTTTGGAATGCCATGGTGACTCATTGTAGGAAGTTGTAGGAAGGTTGGAGCTACGTCTTTCCCTTCACACATCCTTTGTGCGTGCGTAGCTTAGGATTCCTATCATTGAAACTAAATCAAACTCGTGCAATGGGTTCTCACGTGCAACAACTCAACACCACACAAGATGGCTTTCGTTGGTTTTATACAAGCAAAGCATGATGCAGTCCCTGCAAACCATATTGGTCTGCGTTGACATTTGTGGGTTAAGGGTTAGAAGTCAAGAACTACTCAAGACTGATTCAAGCTTCAAGCAAGTGTTGCATGGTTATTGGAAATAGAAATAGACCCCAATAGTTCGCAAGGTAGTTCTTAGGATACATGGCTGTGGTTCTCGAAAAATCAAAGGACTAATTTTGGTACATAATCGCAATTCTCAGAAAATTGAAAAAATCAAATAACTGTCCATTAAATTGATGGTTCTTTATTGGTTCATTCCTATAAATGACAGGTTCTTTATGGTTTTTGAAATGATTGGGATCAACAGTTATTTGATTTTGATTTTTTTTCAAAGAATGGGATCTGGTGATTCTCAAATGCTGAAATCATTTTAAAACCTAAATTGGTGGGTTTTCATAAATTTGTAAAAGGCTGAGAGGTTTTTTTGTCAATGTCACTGAAACATAGCATAAGATTTCTTCCATGTGACACAATTATTGTGCTTGAGAACTTCAATCAAATTTTTGGTATAGCCAGCACATCTTTTTCCAGAATTTTTCGCAATTCGAAAAATTAATTAACTAGTGCCTAGCCTAGGTACAAGTGTAATTAATTTTCCCAGGGGAGGGGGCAAATAGTCAACCTCTTTTTTCGGTCCACCACCAAATCCTAAACACACAGTGCCCACTTTGGCAAACCTCTAAAATAGAACATATCCAGCCTACACATGGCCTAACGATGTAAGTGTTGTAGGCAAATTTTGCCCCTCCTAAAATAGACATAATGTAGTATTTTCTTTTGACTGCCTATATAGTTAGGAATTTGGGCAAAAGTGGATATGGGATAAAGTATGCTGCTATTGGGAACTTGAGGAACGAATTGGGAACGTAATAAAGAACAATTGAGCACTTGATGGGAGACATGAAGGAATCATATGGTATACATTTGAAAACATCAAATTGCAAAAGAACCCCATCCACACCTCCCCGCCCCAAATGAAAAAACTAGGCCTCTTTGGGTGCATGTCGTCTCGCCTCATTGGTTGGAAATGAACCCAATTTCTAATTGTAATGATCACCATGCTTAGACTAGGCTAATGGCAGGGGCATGAAATGCAGGGATGTGCTTCTATAATTACCAGGAGGGCGGTGTACCCACAGTTTTTTTTTCCCGCCAAAACAAGCCAAAATGATTGAGCTATCGCCAATGTTTTTGCAATATCAGCCACTCCTGAACATAGAAGCATATCTATGCTTCCTGACTAGGCCCACTTTACAATTTATGTACATGGAAGTTGAACCATGACCAAGCAATATGGGTTAAAACTGAGGTCCTATTGGGAACACCTAAGGGAAGACAATGGGGAACATTTTGAGAACCTGATGGGAATACATTGGGAACAGGTCAAACCAGCCCCCAAACCCAAAAGAAAATAACTAAGGCCCCCCTAGTACATGCTGAGCCTTCACATTGGCCACATGAGATTTTTATTTCTTGTGGCACCATTTTCAACCTGGGCATCATAAACTGGGGGTACTTATTCTGTTCTTTGCACCAAGTGTCTAAAAGAAAGAGAATTTGTAAAGGAGAAGGATAACCTTTTTAATGTGTACTCATGATGAAAGGCACCTTTCATTGCGAGTGGGTGGCATCCTGTGATTGCCAGTAAATAACCCAGTTGCGCCTACAAAATGACTGCCATGAAATGTGTGAAGTGAACTGCATTTAACACATTACTACTTCGAAATTGTAGTGCAATGCATTATTCTACACCTTGGAAATTGAAATATAGAGGACACTTTATTCCACCACCTAAGGCACTTTACACAATCGAAATTGCAATTTACACAAACATTATATTCCATGACAAATGTAAGATCATATAACTTGGAACTTTTAGTCTTGGGGGTTTAGGGTGTCACCTACCCATAAATTATGACCACGTGGGATCCAAGGTTCGCCAGCTTGAGTGTTAAGGTTTCAGCACCCATAATCAGCAACCCTGTTCTTTTCAAATACCACACACAGTACCTTGGCCATCTCCAAACACGTTTCTCGAATAACTAATTAATTTCGAGGATTCCATTTTGATGAGTGATATATTCTCAAATATTCCATCAGATTCTTTTTTTTCCTGTAAAAATATTTATTTCTGAAAAAAAATCAACATTTCTGAAAACAATATAATTAGTGCCAAGGTATATGAATGTTCTCCAGGAAGACAGGCTTCCTGAAATCCTTTTGGTGTCTTGCTTGGTAGCTAACTT
>Ga0116228_10003495_pt1 | contig 13785 bp, 14 predicted proteins | sample S1TSphfallax_2_FD_89694 | JGI IMG/M metagenome (GOLD analysis project Ga0116228, IMG submission 89694) | Host-associated microbial communities from peat moss isolated from Minnesota, USA - S1T2_Fc - Sphagnum fallax MG | ecosystem: Host-associated > Plants > Peat moss > Unclassified | place... | reverse complement strand
TCAACCTCGTGCCTATCGTGACGGCCGTGCTGGCGGTGTTCGCCCTTGGCGAAAAGCTGACCGTGACCACGGCCTGCGGCGGCCTGCTGACGATCCTCGGCGTGATCGTCGCGGAGTACGCCGGGCGGCGCACGTCGCAGCCCACAAAGGAAGCGCTCGCCTGATGTGTTCTGACAGACAGGGATCGGCCCCTGTCTGCCCCGGATACCATGCAAGGCTCACATCAAGCCGGCGAGTAGTCGAACACCAGCAGGCCACCCGGCGCCAGACTTGGACGAATCAGGTCCTTGAAGGCTTCATGCGCAGCGTCGCAATAATGGTCATCATCGACGATGGGACGGCCTGCATAGAAGTTGCGATCGCCTTCGGAGTCGAAGGTCACCAGAAAAGCATGCTCGAAGCCATGCTTGTTCTCCACGCCATTCTGCGTGCCGTGTTCGATGCTGCGGATATAAGGCCTGCCATCGCGGATGCATTCATCCTTCAGCCGTACGAACGCCTCGATGGCTTCCTGCCGCTGCGCCAGCGTGATCGTTTCGGCAAAATGCAGCAGCACCACATGGCGCACGGTGCCGCGGCGATGGTCAGGGGAAGTGAAGGCTTTCGCGCCGATCTGCCTGCACTGACGAACGAGACGCTCGGTCATGGTCACGTCGCGCGGGGTGGTGTCGGGGACAGCATTCATGGGCATCTCCTGCGTGGTGGGGACGCCAGTGTCGATCAGTCCATCCACGAGGCATTGTAGAAATGCGCAGCGCCCTCCTTCACCGTCCTGCGCAACTGCATGGGGGTGCAGCCAGTCAGCTCGCGGAATTCGTGGATCTGCTGGGCCTGATCCACGTAGCCCTCATCCAGCAGCGATGACGACATGCCCTCCGGCGCCAGAAGCAGCGAACGCAATGCGCGACGTAACCTGGCAACACGCCGGAAGCGCACCGGTGACGAACCCGTCGCATGACGAAAGCGGTTTTCGAATTGCCGGCGTCCCAGGCCGGTTGCTTCGGCGACACGATCGATACGAAGCTGCCCACCCAGCAAGGTCGCTACCGCAGGGTGCAGATCCCGCCCTGTCACGGGCTCCCGCAACCGCGGGATAAAGAACCGGTCCAGCAGGGTTGTCCGAGCGTTCATATCGTTGGCGAGCGCCAGCTGCTCTTCCAGTTCATCCGCCGCCCGCCCCCACAACGCGTTCGCCGCAAGACAGGTATCCACAAGACTGGCCACGGGAATATCGGTCAACCGTGGTATGGCGCCTGCCTTCACCCGCACGGCGATGAAATGCATGGACACCGGCATCACCAGCGGAAGCGGGGCACTGCGCACACAAAGCAGATGCGACCGGGGAAGCAAGGCGCCGTCATCGCCCGAAAAGGGCTGGCCCAGGTGGAAGAACACCTCCATGCCACCGGGGCCCGGCATCGACGGCAGCATCGCCGCAGGCACGCCATCCTCCCCAAGACACCAGCTCCAGTAACGGTCGATAGCGGCATCGAGCGGCGGCGCCGGACGACGGTGGTTGACGCGCATGGCCTGCGGCTCCTGGCATGGTCGGGGCGAACAATACTCCCCTCCGGTCCCTGATGAGCCGATTACGGGCCGTATTCGGCTCACAAAATGAGCCGAATAGCTCCCCACAGGGAACCGGGCCCGCATCATTCCCGCTCAAACCGGGCAATCTCTTCAAGCATGGCTTCCGTACGGACCACGGAGCGGCCGGCGTGGCTGTCTTCCAGCCATTTCGTGCGGCCCAGGCGGCGCACGAGGAAGTAGCCCAGGGCCACCAAGGCCAGGGATATCGCCGCGCTCGACAGCAGCCATGCCACGACGCCCGGTGACCAGGTCCACGACGTCGTGCCGCGGGCGTCCATGCCGTACTGGCCCAGCATCAGGAGCACGGGTATCCAGATGACGCTGCCCAGTACGGCGAACACCGGGGCTTCCACCTTCGTTCGCCATGTGCGCAGGCGGGCGACGCGGCGCTGGATATCCAGTACCGGAGCCGCATAGTCGATGGCGCGTACCATCCCCATGACCCGCGCCGTGAAGATGATGGCCAGCGTACCGAACACCTGCAACGCGATGCCGCTGGCCATGGCGGGCCAGATACTCAGGTGGGTGGACCAGAAGCGGATGCCCCATAGCGCCAGCACCACGCCGACGGCCATCTGGGCCAGTTGCCCGATCATCAGCGGCCGCAGCCCCCGGCGCAGGCGGTCAGACTGGCCCTGGCGGAAGATCTGCCAGTTCAGCGCTTCCTGTTTTTCCAGGCGCCGGTCGAGCGCCTGCCAGGCGAGCTTCAAGTCGTCGAGTTCCATGGTCATGCTCCGGTGGATGCCGCGCCTGTCATCTGCCCGCGCAGCTTCTGCTTGATGCGACCAATCTTGGTCGCGACGTTGGTTTCGCTGATACCGAGGACCTGGGCCATCTCGGCGTGGGAACGGTCTTCGAGGTAAAGCAGGATCAGCGCCCGGTCGAAGGCCCCGAGGCGGCCGATAAAGGCATAAAGCGCTACCAGCCGCTCGTCGGCGTCGGGCGGCGTCGCGTCGCCGACACTTTCGAGGTGATGCCAGTCCAACGGCTCCAGCCGGTCATCCTGCGCGCTGCCACGTTTGCGCAGCTGAGAGATGGCGACGTTAAGCGCCACGCGGTAAAGCCAGGTAGAGAACTTTGCCTTGGTGGGATCGAAGCGGCTGAAGGAGCGCCAGGCCTGCAGGCCGATCTCCTGCACCAGGTCGCGGCGATCCTCGGCCTGACGGGCGTACAGCGACGCCACCTTGAGCACGATCCGCTCGTGCTCGCGCAGCAGGCTCTGGAAGCGTTGTGGGTCGGCGTGGACGGTCATCGTGCGGATCGTTCCCTGGGTACGGAACATGATTCGCACGGGGCGGGAGAAAATCACAGCCCATGTTTCGCCAGGGCCGTGAGCGGCGCGGCATTGACAAAACAGTGCCGCGTCATCGCAGAATGGGGGCCCTGCCGGCGCATGCCGGCCTTCCTGGCGTGATTTCCCCGGTGAACACTGTGGACCTCGACACGACGAACGACACCACCCTCTTCACGGCACTGCCGTGTCGCGCGGGCGGCCGTTCGTGTTGTCGTCCCTGTTGAGCGTCTCCCGGACACACGCTGCCTGCGCCTGAGCGCCGGCCATCCCCTCTCCCCGTACACCACGCCCTCCGGCATCCCGCCAGATGGCATGCAACGTCGTCGACGCGCACCGAACCGCAGGAACTTTCGATGGCTTATCTCCACGATCACGGCACCGATCCCGGCGAGCGCATGAGCGCCGAACAATGGCGTGCCGCCACCCGCTTCGACGGCACCGACGTGGGCTGGGTGATGATGAGCATCGGCATGGCCATCGGCGCGGGCATCGTCTTCCTGCCCGTGCAGGTGGGGCTGATGGGCATCTGGGTTTTCCTGCTGTCGGCCGTGATCGGCTATCCGGGCATGTACCTGTTCCAGCGGCTGTTCATCAACACGCTGGCCGATGCGAAACAAAGCCAGGATTACCTGAGCATGATCGCCGGGTATCTCGGTCGTGGCTGGGGCGTGGCGTTGGGGCTGCTGTACTTCGTGATGCTGACGATCTGGATGTTCGTCTATGCCACCGCCATCACGCGGGACAGCGCGTCCTACCTGCAGAGCTTTGGTATCACGCAGCACCTGCTTTCGGACAGTCCGTGGTATGGCCTCGTCCTCATGATCGTGCTCGTGGCCCTGGCATCCCGTGGCGAGCGGGCCTTGTTCCGCCTGTCGTCGCTGCTGGTGCTGACCAAGCTGCTCATCGTGGCGGCGCTAGGCTTCCTGATGATCTCGCGCTGGAACCTCGGCAATCTTGGCACGCCACCCGCCCCGGGCACGCTGGTGAAGAACGCCGTGGTCACGCTGCCCTTCACGCTTACCTCGATCCTGTTCATCCAGACGCTGAGCCCGATGGTGATCTCCTATCGTGCGCGCGAAACCTCCATCGCCGTCGCGCGACACAAGGCGCTGCGCGCCATGAACATCGCCTTCGGCATCCTCTTCGCCACGGTGTTCTTCTACGCGGTGTCCTTCACCCTGGCCATGGGTCACGACGATGCGGTGAAGGCCTATGAGCAGAACGTGTCGGCACTGGCCATCAGTGCGCAGATCTTTCCCGGCAGCTGGGCCAGCCTGGTCGGCGTGGTGCTGAACATCTTCGCGGTGATGACGGCATTCTTCGGTGTGTACCTGGGTTTCCGCGAAGCCTGCCAGGGCATGCTGGTGAACCTGCTCGGGCGGTGGTTGCCGCAGGAACGCATTCCGCGCCACTGGATATCGCGCGGCGTCATGGTATTCGCCGTACTGCTCGCATGGGGCGCCATCGCAGGCAATCTCCCCGTACTGTCCTTCACGACCCTGAGCAGCCCGATCTTCGGCGTGCTGGGCTGCCTGATTCCCGCCTGGCTGGTCTACAAGGTACCGGCACTGTCTCGTTACAAGGGTGCCGGTCTCGCCTTCATCGTGCTGATCGGCCTGCTGCTGTGCGTGTCGCCGTTGCTGGCGTGGCTCTGATGCTGGCGAAGGCTTTTTGTAACGAAATGTAGGGGCCGCGGCCAAGGGGCCTCTGCATGGCGGCCTTGCGCCCAGGCTCGTTACAAACGCTACATTCGGTTACGGACAAGGCACGATCTTGAGGCGTAACGTCCTCCCATCATTCAACGCCATGGGAAGACATGCCGTGAAAGCTGCCCTGCTCGTCGCCACGGTCCTCGCTGTTACAACTGCAAGCAATGGAGCTTACGCCGACGGTGCCATGCCAACCGGCGTGCACCGCACCGATCTTTCGCGCAACGACCTCGACTTGCCAGGCTACGAGGAACTGCAGGTGCGCGTGGACATTGATCCCGGCCGCATCGCACCCAACCACCGTCATGCCGGTGAAGAAATCATCTACGTGATCGAGGGCACCATCGAGTACACGCTCGATGGCAGGCCGCCCATGACGTTGAAGGCGGGCGATGTGCTCTTCGTTCCCACCGGCGTGGTGCATAGCGCCAGGAATGTCGGCACGACCCGTGCCGCCGAACTGGGCACCTATATCGTTCCCAAGGGTAAACCGCTTGTCGAACTGGTGAAGTAACGCGTTACACCATGCGACGCAGCGCCTCATGAACCTGCGGAAGCGCCGTGAACCCATCCTCCGCCATGAAATGACCGCCGCCGTTCACCACCTGGAGGTCGCTGCCTAGCGATTCCGCCAAGGCGTGTGAATGCATGGTATCCACGATGACGTCGTTGTCCGAAACGATCGACACGATATGCGCGGCACGCTTGCGGACTACGTCGTGATCCAGGGGGAGCGAGGTAAACGCTGCCAGCGCGGGAATGGTATCCAGTGGGCAATCGAAGCCGGAAACCAGCACGATACCTGCCGCGCGCGTGCCATTGGGCAGCGATTGCAGATGCCGCAACGCCGTCACGCAGCCCAGGCTGTGGCCGATGATGAAGGTGCGGTCATCCACCACCGGCAGCGCCTCCTTCAGTGTTCTGGCCCACGCATCGACCTGCGGTTCATTCGATTCGGGAAGCTCCACGACATCGACCTGCGCACCTTCGACTTCCAGCGAGCGTTTCAGGGCGGGAAACCAGTGGTCCGTCGGCGAGGCCATATAGCCGTGAACGATGACGACACGTTTGTTCGCGAAGGGGCGACTCGACGACATGGCACGTCCTTTGACCAATGTGGAGCCCCCTATCCTACGATACCTTCCACCGGCCACGTCGGGCGGAGCGAAAAGTAGCGCCTTACGGCCCACGTTCTACCGCACATCCCGCACGTACCGTCGATGGGGGCTGGCCCGCCGGCAGCCCTTGCGCTGGAATGGTCGCAGGGTCCATGGACGGCCCCTGCCAATGTAGCTCCGGAAGGGTAGGATGCGGCCAGGGAGCCCGCAGCTTCCTTGCCGATTCCCCCTACCATCGCAGACCGCCATGCCGTTTCCTGTTCCGCCACGACAGCGCGTGCCCTTCCTGCTGCCCATCGCGGCCGGATCGCCCATCGTGGCCTGCATGGCCGTGGTCGGGCTGGCCGAATTCGGCTACGAGCACGCCATCGCGGTGCGCATCTTCCTCGCCAGCGCGTTCGTACTGTGGAGCATCCCGCTCACGGTGTTGCAGCGTGCTTTATGGCGACGCATCCCCATGTGGATGCTGGTCGTGGCCATGCTCGCCGCCGGCTATGTCATGTCGGTACTCAACAATGCCGTGCTCCAGCTGCTGGCGATACACTGGGGGCGCGTACCTAGCTTCAGCTGGTTCCGTACGCTTGCCGGACTGGACGGTTGCTGGCTGGCGTATATCGCGTTCTGCGCCATCCATGCCATCGTGGCCCATGCGTACGAACTGAGGACGGCGCGCGAACGGTTGCATGAGGCCGAGGCGCTGGCCCGTGAAGCCGAGTTGCGTGCATTGCGCTACCAGATCAATCCGCATTTCCTCTTCAACACGCTCAATGCCATCTCGGCGCTCGTGACCGAACGGCGCAACGACGATGCCACCCGCATGCTCTCGACATTGGGCGATCTGCTGCGCACCACGCTCGAAGGTGATCACGCGCATGAAGTGACGCTGGCCGAGGAACTGTCCACGACCGGCCTTTATCTCGACATAGAGAAAGCCCGCCTGGGCGAACGACTCATCGTCGATGTCCGCGCCGGACCGGATGTGCTTCGCGCCCGGGTGCCGGGCCTGTTGATACAGCCGCTGGCGGAGAACGCGATCCGGCATGGCATTACTCGCCTGCGGACACCCGGCCGCCTCGACCTGCGGGTCGCACGCGAAGGCGGGAACCTGCGCATTACGCTCCATAACGATGGGCCCGTGGCGGAGTCCGACGATACCGTGCGGCCCGGGGCCATCGGTCTGGCCAATGTTCGCGAGCGGCTTGAGCGCCTGTATGGCGAAGCGCAGCAGGTGGCCGTCGTCATGCTCGACGACGGCGGCTGTCAGGTCGACATCCTCCTGCCGTTCTGCCTGCATGCCTCGCCGGAGGTGGCCTGATGCGCGTACTGATCGTCGACGATGAGCCCCTGTCGCGACGCGGCGTGCTACTGCGCCTGGCGCGGCATGCCGATGTGCTTGCCACCGACGAATGCGCCGATGGCGAAACGGCCGTCGCCATGCTGAAAGAGCAGCGCTTCGATGTTGCCTTTCTCGATGTGCGCATGCCGGGTATCAGCGGCTTCGATGTACTGGAGGCACTGCCGAAGGAACGTCGCCCGCTGCCGATCATGCTGACCGCCTACGACCAGTACGCCTTGCGTGCCTTTGAGGCCGCTGCGCTCGATTATCTGTTGAAGCCCATCGACGACACGCGTTTTGATGAAGCGCTGTCCCGAGCACGGCAACACCTCGGGACCCGGGAACCGGCGTCCCAGGTTCATTCGCCTCACGCACGCAGCTTTACGGCGCGCCTGGGCCATCGCGATGTCGTGGTAAGAACGGACGATGTCGAGTGGATCGAGGCCAGCGGCGACTACGTGGGCCTGCATGTCGGCGAACGCTGTCACCTGGTGCGGGAGACCATGCAGCAGGTGGAGCGCATGCTCGACCCATCGCGTTTCATCCGCATCCACCGCTCCACCATCGTGCGCGTGGACTGCGTGGCCGAGCTGGAAGCGCTATCGAACCGGGATTGCCTGGTGCGCCTTCGCGACGGCACTCTCGTGCGCGCAAGCCGGTCCTATGTGGATGGCTTGCGACGCGCACTGGGGCTCTGAGAGAGGGCCACCCAGGCGCCGCCAGGCGAGGGTCCGGGGGTCGGGGCGCGCGGCACCGGGTGGCCCGCGACGAGCATGGGCCGTGAGTGTGGAGATTGGTTCCAGATTCGATGGAGATCGGATCGAGCCGCCGCTCAGACCGCAGGCGAACCCAGGCGGCGCAGTTCCACTGGCGTGAGGCCCGTCAGCTGACGCAGCGTGCGGGTCAGGTGGCTGTGATCGGAGAAGCCGCAGCGATGCGCCACATCCGTTACCGAGTGGCCCGTGCGAAGCAACTGGCATACGGCCTGTTCGGTCTTGAGCAGGCGCACGTATTCCAGCTGTGTGTAACCGAAGTGGATCGGGAAATACCGGGCGATGGTCACCGGGTGACACTCGGCGATTTCGCCCAGCAGTTTCAGCGGGCAGCGCTCGTTCCAGTGTTCGGCGAGAAAACCGCGCAGGCGTGCGGCCCAGTGCGTGGGCGATTGCGCGGCGATCCGCTGCGACGACGCCAGCCACTGAGCCAGCATGGCGCGGGCTTCCCAAGGCAGGTGTTGCACGTTGGTGCGCGACTCGCGGAACAGGCGCAGCAGCACGAGACTGGCACCCGGTGAGTTGGTGAGAGCCAGTGCGATATCGTCTTCGCTGAGCCCGAGGTCGCGCAGGTAAGCCGGCTGCACGTCGAGGTTGATTACATGACCGGACAGCGAATCGGCATGCACGCGGTAGGTCTCGCAGCGACGTACCAGCAGCACCTCACCGGGCGAGGCCTGCTGGCGGCCTGAGCGATGATCCATCAGCAGGCGACCGGAAGCCATGAGCGTGATACGGGTGGATGCCAGGGCGATGCGTCCGGCATACCGCGGCACTTCCAGCCATGCCCGCGAGGCCAGCAGACCGTCCAGTGGCCGGCCCACGTCGTCGCCGGCCACCGTATCGGTGCGCTGGGAGCGCTGGACAGCCCAGTCCGGTCCCGGCTCGCAGGCGGCATCGAAGTGCGGCGGATGGATGGACGCAGGCATGCGGGGAAGCAAGGTCGGCTTGCGGAAGATGACGCATCTTCCATGGTTCTACCTTTCGCGACAATTACTTGCGAGCATCCGGCCGATCAGGTGTTCAGGCGTCCCAAACCGGTGCCAGGCCTTCGGGGCTCACTTCGCGGCCACCGCGTTCCAGCGCTGCGATGGCTGCCATGTCGTCGTCGCCCAGATGCAGGTCGCGGGCCAGCAGGTTGCTGGCGAGATTCTCGCGTCTGGTGGACGACGGAATCACCGCATAACCCTGCTGGAGAGCCCAGGCGAGCGCCACCTGCGCCACCGTCGCCTGGTAGCGATCGGCGATGCGGGTCAGCACGGGATCGGCCAGCACCTTGCCGTAGGCCAGGGTCATGTACGAGGTCACGGTGATGTCCTGCGATGCAAGGAATGCCGTGAGCGAGCGGTTCTGCAGGTAAGGGCTCAGCTCGATCTGGTTGGTGGCGATCTCGCCCGCACCCAGCACGTCGATGGCCTCGCGGGTCAGGGCGATGTTGAAGTTGGAGATACCGATGGCACGGGTCAGGCCACGTGCCTTCACCGCGGCCAGGGCTTCCAGCGTTTCGGCCAGCGGCACGCCGTTGCCGGGGGCCGGCCAGTGGATGAGGGTGAGGTCCACCCGGTCCGTGCGCAGCTTTGCGAGGCTTTCTTCCAGGCTGGCAGCCAGCTTGGCGCGCGAGTGGTTCTCCACCCAGATCTTCGTGGTGAGGTAAAGGTCGTCGCGGGATACGCCGGACTCGGCTACCGCGTGGCCGACCTCGGCTTCGTTGCCGTAGATCTGTGCGGTGTCGATGGCGCGGTAACCGAGATCCAGCGCATGACGGACGGAATCGACGACGGTCTGGCCGGTCAGGCGAAACGTGCCCAGACCGAAGGTGGGGATGCCCATGGCATGCTCCGGGGGAAGTGAGGGAGGCGCGCATTCTCGGCCTCTTACCTTTGTCGAAAAAGCCGCGTATAAGCGAAATACACTTGAGCCGAACGCAACGATGAACATCACCCTCGACGAGATCCAGAACTTCATCACCGTCGTCGACACCGGCTCGATCACCAGCGCGGCGCAGCAGCTCGACCAGACCGTCTCTGCCGCCAGCCGCACGCTGGGCCGGCTCGAACAGAAGCTCAAGACCACCTTGCTGCGCCGTACCACGCGACGCATCGAACTCACCGACGAAGGACAGGCCTTCCTCGAACGCGCGCGCGAGATCGTCTCTGCCGTGGAAAGCGCCGAAGAGCAGATGGCCTCGCGGCGCAGCCGGCCAGCGGGACGGCTGCGCGTCGATGCCGCCTCGCCCTTCATGCTGCATGTCGTAGTGCCGCTCATCGCGGGCTATCGAGAACGCTTCCCCGAAGTGGACCTGGAACTGCACAGCAGCGAAGGCTTCATCGACCTGCTGGAACGACGCACCGATGTGGCCCTGCGCATCGGCCGGCTGCGCGATTCCACCCTGCATGCGCGCTCCATCGGCAGCAGTCGCCTGCGCTGCCTCGCCAGCCCGGCCTACCTCGAACGGTACGGCACGCCACGCAAGGTGGCCGATCTCGAAAAGCACATGCTGCTGGGCTTCACCGAACTGGACATGCTCAACGAATGGCCTTTGCTCGATGCCAAGCGCCAGCCCGTGCACATCAAGCCGGCCATCGGTTCGTCCAGCGGTGAAACGCTGCGCTATCTGGCCCTCGAAGGTAACGGCATCGTCTGTCTGTCGGACTTCATGACGCGGACCGACCGCGAAGCCGGCACACTGGTCGAGGTGTTGCCGAAAATGACTATCGAGCAACGCCAGCCGATCAACGCCGTGTACTACCGCAATACCGCGATCTCCGCGCGCATCGCCTCCTTCGTGAACTATCTGGCCGAAACCATCGGTGACCACGGCTTCGAACACTGAGGCGAAACGCCCGAAGTGCGAGGCAGGTCGCACTTCCCTGCCTGCGTTGTCCCCAATCCGTCATCGCTTGCGGCAAGAATGACCGCCTCGCGAACGGGGGATCTGTCGCCTTCTTGGGGAACAACTCATGCTCAATCGTCATGCGCGCGCGTTCTGCGTGGTTTTCGGCCTGTTTGTCGGCGGCGCGGTCCACGCGTCGGACACCCAGTGTCCCCAGCTCTTCCAGGGTGGCCAGGCTCCCGACCTGACCGATACCTCGCTGGCCGAACGCACCACGCCGCTGTGCTTCGATGCCTACTCCCTGCTTGCCTCCGGTGTCACCAAGGGCCCGCTGTGGTCCGCGGAGCACCTCACCGCGCAGCAGATCGCCGATGCGCAGAACACGCCACGCAAGGATGCCTTTCACGCCGAGACCGCCATCCCCGCGGCGGATCGCGCCCAGCTGGCCGACTACAAGGGCAGTGGTTACGACCGCGGCCACATGACGCCGTCGGGTGACGAGCCGAATTCCAGCGCGCAGTACCAGAGCTTCTCGCTGGCGAACATGATCCCGCAGAGCCACACGCTGAACACCGGCAAGTGGGAGCGCATCGAAACCAGCGTGCGCACCATGGCCACCAACGACGGCGAAGTCTTCGTGGTGACCGGCCCGGCCTTCGACGGCCCGACGCCGGACACGATCGGTGCCGATGCCGTGATCGTGCCGAACTACACCTGGAAGGCCATCTACGATCCCAAGGTCGGCGCCAGCGCCTGGCGTTGCTCGAACATCGACACGCCGGTCTGCTCGGTGGTGTCGATCAACGCGATCATCACCGAGACGGGCATCGATCCGTTCCCGTCGCTGTCGGCCACGCTGAAGTCGCGCACCATCTCGCTACCACTGCCGAAGTGATGTGACACCAGTCTGCCGGGCTCGTATGCCCGGCGGACCGGTGGCATCGGCAGCGCTCGACTTCGTGTGCGTCCAGGCTGGACAGAAAGTCTCGCCGAACCCATGATCGCCGCATGACCGATGTCCTTGCCATTTTCATTCCCGTTGCCGATGCCATTGCTGCCGTGCTGAAGCCGCATGCCGAGGTCGTGATCCATGATCTCGGCAACGGCCGTATCCGGCATATCGCGAATCGCATGTCGCGACGTGCGCCGGGCGATGCATCGCTTACCGACATCGCGGATATCGAATCGCTCGACGATGCGGTGATCGGGCCCTATCCGAAAACCCACGCGGACGGACGCTCGATGAAGTCGGTGACTGCCGTGCTACGCGACGGTAGGCGCAAGGCGGTGGGGCTGCTTTGCATCAACATCGACGTAAGCATGTTCGAGGCGATGCATGCGATGTCGAAGGAGTTCCTGCACTTTGCGAAGGTGGCACCGCGACCGGATGCCTTGTTTCGCGAGGACTGGCGCGAGGAGATCAACGATCTGGTGGGTGCGTTCCTTGGTGAGCGTGGCACGAGTCTGGCCGGTTTGGATGTAACCGAGCGCGAGGCACTGGTGGCGCAGCTGGATGAACGTGGGTTGTTCGATATCCGCCACGCAGCGAACTACATCGCCAAGGTGCTCGGTGTATCACGGGCGACGCTCTACAAGTCGCTGAAACGCGTCAGGCAAGAAGACATGTAGGAGCGCGCCTTGCGCGCGACCAGGGTGTCGCGACAAGCTGGTCGCGCGCAAGGCGCGCTCCTACACCGGCATTCATCGCGATCACCCGTTCGCGCGCAGGTCCGTTCCTACGTGAGCTCGAAGTACGCCACTTCGCGACGGAGGATTTCCGCGCTCTCGCGCATGGCGCGGCTTGCGGCGGCGGCCTGCTCCACCATTGCGGCATTCTCGCGCGTGGTTTCGTCGATACCGCGAATCGCGCCGTTCACCCGGGCGATGCCATCGTTCTGTCCGCGCGTGGCTTCCATCACGGAACCTACGAGACCTGCTAACGAGGTCACCCGCTCACCGATGCCCGTCAGTACCGCACCAGCGCGGTCCACGGAGGTCACGCCCGCCTGCACGGCTTCGTCGCTGGCACCGATCAGGCCGCGGATGTCGCGTGCCGCCTGCGCGCAGCGCTGGGCCAGTTCGCGCACCTCGGAGGCGACCACGGCGAAGCCACGGCCGTGCTCACCGGCGCGGGCGGCTTCCACGGCAGCATTGAGCGCCAGCAGATTGGTCTGGAACGCTACCTGGTCCACCAGATCGAGCACCTCATTCATGCGCTCGGTGGTGCGCAGGATCGTCCGCATGTTGTCGATGGCGGCCATCGCCACGCGGTGGCCTTCGTCGGTCATGTCGCGCGCCTCGTTCACGGCCGAATGCGCTGCGCTGGCATGGCCCAGGCCACCCGATACGGCACGTGCCATGTCTTCCATCGACGCGGAGGTATGCCGCAGGTGCTGTGCCTGGGTGCGCGTGCGATCGTTGAGTGCGTCGTTGCCGTGCGCAATGCCGCTGGCGGCATGCGCCACCAGGTCCGCGCGATCACGTACCTGGGTCACTACATGGCCCAGCTGCGCATCCATCGCGGTGAGCGAGGTCAGCAATGCACCGATCTCGTCGTTACGACCCACGTCGATGCGCGCGCCCAGGGTGCCGCTTGCGATGGCCGATGCGACGTCGGTCGCCTGGCGCAACCGCCGGCCAAGCGAACGGATGATCGCCAGATCCATGGCGCTGGCAGCCAGCAACGCGATGGCAAGCAGCACCGCCGACACCGCCGCGCCGCGCTGGATATCCGCGTGCTGCGCTTCGGCCTGCGCCTTGCCGCCCGCGAGCGCCAGGGCGAAGAGATTGGAGAAGTCGCTCTTCAGCGGTACGACGGCCGACTGCACGTCATTGGATAACTGAAGCTGTGCCAGGTCGAACTGTTCGGCCTTGAGCAGTTCCACGACATCGTCGATGGCCTTGTCAGCGGCCTTGCGGTGTTCGGCAGCCAGCGATACCAGTTTTTTCTGCGCCACGCCTAGTCCGCTGGCTTCGAGCGACTTCCACTGTTTGTCGATGTCGTGTCGATCCGCACCGATGGCGGTCACCGCATCGTCAACGGCCGAGGGCAGGCGCATCAGCGTGGCATGCACGAGCGCATCGAGCAGGTCGTTGTAATCGTTCTGGATGTGGCCGACGTCCGCCACGGGT
>Ga0116228_10003494_pt1 | contig 13788 bp, 7 predicted proteins | sample S1TSphfallax_2_FD_89694 | JGI IMG/M metagenome (GOLD analysis project Ga0116228, IMG submission 89694) | Host-associated microbial communities from peat moss isolated from Minnesota, USA - S1T2_Fc - Sphagnum fallax MG | ecosystem: Host-associated > Plants > Peat moss > Unclassified | place: USA... | reverse complement strand
CCTGCTTGGTTCTTGAGGTGCACATCCTCCATAACCATTTTCTCACTGCAAACTGTACACACACACTGTGTTTCTCAAAATTCTTTTTTTTCAATCACATTTTTTTCATCATCTTTCTCACCACGGAACCATTTCAAGAGCCAAGTTTGCTCTCCCAGATGATGATGACGACTTCAGGCTCTTCACTTCGCTTATCCATTCTACCTCACACACAGCACCTCCTCTTCCACCCAAATCCAAGAAAGATTGGAAAGATGATTTCACAACATTATTGATGGATTTGCTTGAGAAGAAACTTTTATGTCAATAACATGAACAGCTTGACACAATTGTGATGGTAGGAAATTTTAATAAAAATCAAAGAGGCATTTCTATCGATCCTTTTATGTATTTGGGCTCAAGTTCAGTCCAAAGTACACCAGATATGGAAAACAAAATGAAAAACATATTTTTTTCTGCATCTTGTGTACTTTGGACTGAACTTGAGCCCAAGTACAAGAAAAGGTGAATGGAAATGCCATTTATCTTATGGAAATTTCTTGCCATTGCTGTTGTGTAAAGTTGTTCATGTTACTGACAAAAAAATTCTGAGTAATGCAGAAGGGTTTGTGGAAGATTGCGAGCAAATCTGTTTCTGGGCGCGGTAGACTCCGCGTATTCTCTCTCTTTTCTCTCGCACATCTTCTTCTCTTCCATCTCCACCTCTATCAGAAACCTGTGCCGCAACAAACCCACAAAACTCACGAGAAAGAAAAGTTTTGTAGGAGAGCTTCAGACTCTAATCCGCTGGAGCCACATTTGTTGCTGGTCGGAGCTCGTCTTCTCTCTCTCTCTTTCTCTCTGCTTCTTCTCCTGCATCTCTCCATCACTCTGTCAGAGACCCGTGGTGCAGAAACCCACAAAACTAGCTAGCGAGAAGAATTTTGTAGGAGAGCTCAAACCCTAATCCACTGGAGCGACATTTGTTTCTGGTCGGAGCTCGTCTTTTCTCTCTCTCTCTCTGCTTCTTTACTTCCATATCCATCGCTCTGTCAGAGACCCATGGTGCAGAAACTCACAAAACTGGCCAGCGAGAAGAATTTTGTAGGAGAGCTCCAAATCCTAATCCACTGGAGCGACATTTGTTGCTGGTCGGAGCTCGTCTTTTGTCTGTCTCTGCTTCTTCACTTCCATCTCCATCACTCTGTCAGAGACCCATGGTTCAGAAACCCACAATACTAGCTAGCGAGAAGAATTTTGTAGGAGAGCTCCAAACCCTAAAACCCTAAACCCCAAACCCTAAAACAGTGTTGCTGCGCGAAGCTCGTCTTCTCTCTCTCTCTCTCGCTCTCTCGGCAGGAAGCTCCGGAAGGAAGGAGAGGCTGTTGGGTTGTTGCTGCAATTTGCAAATTAAGAATGGCAGTACGCTGGAAAGCGGGCCAGAGACGGAAGCGATGGACGGAGCAAGGAGTGGTGCTGCCTCGCTCCGTTCTCCTCCTTCTGTCTTGTTGTGGCGATGGCGGTGAAGAACCAGAGTTCTTAGCTTTCAAGCAGCAGTTGCTTGCCTTTGGGCAGCTGCCTTCCACTTATGCCCAGATCGCTGCAACCAAGTCCCTCTCCGACACCCTTCTTCCGGTATTGGAATCGCCTTCTTCTTCTTCTTCTTCCTCAGGGATTGCGATCCGTCTCTTTGTGGAGATTTTGTTCCTGGAAAACTCCCGACCTTTGCATCGCGGGCTTCTGTCCACGCTCTCGCGCATTCCGCAGTCTTTGGAGCCGCTGGTCTCTGAGGCTTTCGTTAGCTGCTGCCAAGACTACGGTGAAGGCTCCAAGCATCATCATCATCATCAACGCAGGTTTGCTGTGGTGGGAGTCGCGACTTCTCTGAGCAGTTTGCCGCGACGGGGAATTCTGACGAGCGTCATCAAGCGATGTATCGGCATGTTGGCAATGTCCGCTTGTGCGGATGTGGGTTGGGTGCTGCGTCAAGCTCAGCAAGGCGGACGACCCCCACCCAACACCATGGAAGATTGCCAGGACGCTGTGGGAAGCTTGTACTATTTGCTTCAGCATTTTGCAGAGAGCTTCATGCCACAGAAAGAAGAAGAATTGCCTGAGAGAGCTGAGAAGAATAAGAACCAGAACCACCAGCAGCAAGAAGAGGACGAGGATGCCCACAATCTGGACCCAGAAGAACATGAACAAGAAGAGAATGGGATGCAGTGTATGCCGAGGAGCATGAGGATGGGTGCTTCTGGTGGAGAATCGGTGTACAGAACAGTGGTGAGGACCTTGCTGCAAGTGTTGCAGACATCTGCATTGTCACGGGATTGTGTGGTGGCAGCAGGAGTGGGACTGTGTGCTGCTGCGCAATTCGGCATGACTGGAGGAGGAGGAGATGGGGTTGCTCTACTGCTGGCGAAGGCCATCTTCTCTGCTTCTTTGTCATCAGATTTTGTTGTGCTTTCTCACCAAAAAAAGATGGGTGTGATGAGCAGCGGCATCAACAGCATAGATGGGTTTGATGATGATGATGTTGACGATGAAGATGAAGAAGGGATGCTGAATGCAGCGATTGCAGCAGAGTGCAGCAACAGCAGCAGTAGCAGCAGCTTGGCTGCAGAAGTTGCCAAGTTCACACAGTTTGGTAGACTCTGTTTCTTGCGGGGTCTTCTCACTGGCCTTCCAAGACCCACTTTGAATGTCCCTCTGGTGGCCAAGAAGACCCCTCAAAATTTTCACCCTCAAGACCACCAGGAAGAAGCTTTCCCACAATACCACAAGAAGGAAGCTTGCCCACAAGACAATGACAAGGAAGCAACTTGCCCACAAGAAGACCACCAAGAAGCCAATTGCAACAACATGATGTCAGCAAATGCTGCAGCAGCAGCAGATGGGCACGTATGGATACTCCTGTACGATGGCATCTTGCCTGCACTTTGTGAGCTTTGCGAGAGCTCAGTGGACAGTCATTTCAAGTTCCATACAGTCACGGCCATGCAGATGTGCCTGCAGCAAGTGCGAGCTTCCATCACTGGAGGATTGACACAGGAATCTCTCAAGAGGCTTCTTGTTGTCAATGATGTTGCATTGGGTGAACACCACCATCATCACATTGCGGCGGTGACAGTGCATGGGTACAAGCCCTTACCAGCTGCCATGATCTCCAGAATACTGCAGATTGTTTGGAACAACTGGGAAGATCCTCTCACGCAAACGGTGAAGCAGGTGCAGGCAGTGTTTGATCTTCTTGTTGATGTGCAGTCAGTGCTTGCTGAGCAGAGAGTTGCTTCAATGGGCTTAGAGGAGGATGGAATGGATAGTGGGGATTTTGTGCAGCAAGTGGCAGCCAACTTGCTGGCAGAAGGACGATACAGGAAGGGCAAATATGTACCTCTTGCTTCTCTTGCACAGAGGATTGGTGCCCTGAAACTCTTGCAGATGAGTCCCAATCTGTTATTTAATACATTCCATGCACAGTCTGATGATGATGTCTGCTGTGCTGCCAGTACATTCCTGAAGATCTTTCTTGAGCGGCTCAAGACAGATTGCTGGAGTTCCGCAGGAGGCATTGCAGAGGGGGATTCAGTTTTTCGACAGCTGTGGATTCCTCCCTTACTCTCGGTGCTTCTCTCTGGGGATCCTCGGCTTCGAAACAATCTGAACACTTATGCACTGCCAGTTGCTTTCCAAATCGATGCAGATAGTCTGCTTCCAGTTCTTGGCTTCATTCTGGATGGAGCTAATGAGAAAACAGAGCTCAACAAGTTCTCTCCAAAAGGGCATGGAGAGCTTGAAGGTGCAATTGAGTTGCCTTTGCATTTGACATTGCATCAACAAGTGTCGGCCTTGATCTCGGTTCTCAAAGTGGCACGAGCTCTGGCATTGATAGATCGTGAAATTGAGCAGCCTGCACTTCTGAAAAGTGCATCAGTTGATGCCAAGCGTCATGATGAGAATGTTGTTGTGTGGGTGAAGAATACAGCTGTTGAGGTGCCGCTTGTATGGCTGGAGCATGCCCTGACTCACCTGGAGGATAGTTTACGGGTGGATGCAGCCGAGTTGCTGTGTTTGAATCCCAAAACTGCTTCCATGCCTTCTGCCCTAGAGCTCCGCATGTTACGCATGTCCATTCCTCTCAACATGCGATGCTCCTCCACCTCCTTCCGCATGCGCTGGACAAGACTTCTCCACAAGTTCTTCATTCGCGTGCGAACTGCAGCCTGGAGACAACACCGACTCAATTCCACAGCTGTGACTGCACCGCCACTACCACAAGATGTTCAGGAGACCCCCTTGCAGGTCAGTTATGGGGACAAACTGAAACAGAAGAAGTCCCATCTCCGAAACAGACAAGAAGGGGCACTGAAGAGCCAGTCACCACTCAATGATGAAATTGTAGACACTGAGGTTGATCAAGCTCCTATGCCCAGAGTGACTGTAGCCGAGATCCAGGATTTTCTGCAATGGTTGAGCCAAATGCTCTTATCTTCATTGTATCCATCTGCACCTTATGAACGCAAGTACATGGCAATGGACCTCCTAAATGCAATGATTGAGGTTTGGAGCCTGACCAGGACGCAGAATCCAGACCAAGAGGTTGTTGGTGTGGCTGATGATTTCTCCCCATATCATTCTGGGTTTTTGTCAGTGGAGTTGACGCTTGTGGTGGTAGGTGCAGTTGTGGATAGCTGGGACAAGCTTCGAGAGGGTGCATTCCAGATGCTAGTGAAGTATCCCACCCCATTACCTGGCTTAGATTCACCTTCATTGGTCAGGAGTATGTTGGAGTGGGGAAAGGGTCTGGTCAACAGTGCTCGTGTCAGAGAAAGTGATGCCGGGGCTTTGGTCCTGCGCCTTGTATTCCGCAAGTATGTTCTGGACTTAGGTTGGACAGTTAAGGTTCATGAGGTCACAGTGGATGATCACATGGAGGGAGGACAAACAAGTGGGCCTATGCAAGTGGGCATTGCTGTGGCACGTTATGTGGACTCTCTGAGTGACTGGTTGGAATGGGATATTGAGGAGGCAGACAGAGACCTTCTGAAGGCCTGCAAGCACAGTTTTGTGCATGGGGTTCTACTGGTGCTGCGGTACACTATGGAAGAGGTGCCCTGGACCGCAGCTGATATCCAAACAGGTGCTGTTTACCTTCGAGCTGCCCTCCACAGGATTATCACATTGCTGTTGCGGGTCACTACTTTGGCTTTGTGGGTAGTTTCTGCCAACGCTCTGAACTTGCCCCCTGGCATGATTTCAGAGTCTCAGTCCAATGACCTCTTTGACATGCTGGATGTGGATGGAGATGAGCAGTACACTGTTGAGGAAGGTGGATCTCCAACAGAGCAAGTTATCATGGTTGGGTGCTGGCTTTCCATGAAGGAGGTAGTGAGGTCACTCATTCTTTGTGAATGGGTTTAGGGCTTAGGGTAAACCCTAAACCCTAAACCCTAAACCCTCTTGGTGTAATGAAAGATTCTAAAGAAGGTTGCATCTCCCTTTGATGGGAGGTGAGGGGTGTTTTTTTTTTTGGCTGAGTCTGTGGTGCAGGAGCTTGTCTCTGCTCCAATACATGAGTTCCAAATGCCCTCCAAACAGGTGTCTGACAAAATAGAGTAGGGTGGGTATTGTGCATGCATGGATGGTTCTTAGTGCCCTGCAATGTGAGTCTGACAAACTGTGCAGTGACAGCAGATTACTGTTTGACACTTTGAGCAGTTGATTAGTCTTCTAAGAGATTTTTGTTTGTGTGCCATTTGCAGGTCAGTCTTCTTTTGGGAACAATCGCAAGAGGAGTGCCTTTGCCTGGGTGCAGTCTGGAGGAGAGCACTGTAGAGGATGATAAGGTGCTTAAATTGCAGGAGGGTCCAGTTGATCCCTATTCAGGAACATAGATTGTTTTCTAGGATCTTCTTAGTGTCCATCTGGGTGCTACATTTTTTCAATTACTGTTCTATTCCTTCAAGCATGCGTGCATGCATACACAGTGGAGGTAGAGGTGTGCACCCATTGTCCTTGGTTCTATTAGATGTTCAGTTCCACCAGGAGTCCTGAGATCCTTTGACAAGTTTTAGATTGAGTCTGCACACAAAGAAAGATAAATGTGTTGTCTCCCTGGCTGACATTCTGTGATTGTGTAGGTTGAGGAAGGACTGCTGAACACAGAGCAATTGGAGGCCATGGGGGAGCATTTTCTGCAAGTGCTGCTGGCAATGAAGCACAACGGTGCAATTGACAAGACTCGTGCAGGCTTCATCGCGCTTTGTGACCGACTGCTCCGCTCTCAAGACCCCAGGTTGTCCCCACCCCCTCCCCAGGTTGTTCCCTAAATTGACCAACCACTTGGTTTCTGCAGAGCCTCAATGAAGTTGGTGCATTCTGATCTGGAAACATCTAAATCCTGACTGAGATTCTGAAGACCCAAAGTTGCTGACTAGACAACACTGCACAATTTCTTTTTCTGATCAGACCAGACCTCATGTAGTCCACACATCTTATGGTTCATGTGCTGAATCCCTGATGAGTTTTAACCATAAACCATAAACCCCCATGCACATGCTCTGAGGAGAGCCCAACATACGTGATGTGTTTAGATCCAGGTTTGGGGCAGCAGGTTGTTTCTATTTGCTTTGGTCTAAAGAAGGGGATGTCATCAAGACAATAATGCAATTGTTGTATGGGTGATTGTGAGCACAGGCTGAACAGGTTACCAGAAACATGGATGCAGCAACTTCTAAAGCGCACAGGTGCAAAAGGGCAAACAGTAGATAATCTCTTGAGAAGAAGTGCTGGAATACCAGCAGCATTCCTGGCTCTCTTCCTGGCTGAGCCTGACGGTGGACCAAAGAAGCTTCTGCCTATGGGTATGCGCTGGGTGATCAACACTGCTCAAGCTTTTGTAACCAAGCCCATGGTCCAGAGCCATGCCCGAGAGTTCCCAAATGCCTCAGCGTTGGAGCAGAAGGTCCTTGGAAAAAATGAAGTGATGGGTGTGGTGGAAAAAGAGGCCAGGAATGGTGACCTTCAGTTACAAGCGGTCAAAGAGCGTGACGAGGGTGTCGTGCCAACAGTACATGCTTTCAATGTCATGCGCATTGCCTACCATGACACCAATTTGGCAACTGACACTTCTGGCTTTTGCGCAGATGGTCTTATTACAGCCATAAAAGCTTTCTCAAGTCCATACTGGGAAGTTCGAAACAGTGCAACACTTGCCTTCACAGCACTTGTGCATCGTACAATTGGCTTCCTCAATGTATATAAGCGTGAATCTGCTCGTCGTGCCATCACTGGTTTTGAGTTTTTCCACAGGTTTGTATTGTCCCATCAAGTACTTTTTCTCCATCTCTCTTTTTGTGCCTCCTTTTTTCCTTGAGGCTGCTGGCTTCTGTGATATCTTGGGTGACTGGTTGAGGTAGTGGATCAGAGATTAACAGAGGTGCATGTGAGCCAGAAACATTCTTTCTGCATATTTTCTGTTGCTTCTTTGCAGGCTGTCATGAACTAATATGACAAAGCGTTCCTGCAGATTTCCAAGTTTGCATCCGTTTCTTCTTCAAGAGCTTCAGTCAGCAACTTTTCAACTAGAGCAAGAAGCAGGCTGCAACAATCATAAGGGCAATGGGATGGCAAGCACTTTACATCCCAGCTTGGGTCCCGTGTTGATCATATTATCACGCCTGAAGCCATCAGTTATCAGCTCCAGTGTGGATGACTGGCTCAGTCCTTCGGCATTTCAACCATATGTCACATCCTGTGCCACAGAGCACAACCTCCATGTGCGTGTGCTGGCGGCGTCTGCCCTAGCACCCCTGGTGCCATCTCACGACTTGGCTTTGTTTACATTGAACCTCGCAAAAAGATTACCAACATCACCAGATCTCATTTCAGGGTTCTCATCTTTCAATACAGTGCATGGTGTGTTGCTGCAGATTTCAGTTCTTCTGACAGCCAATTGTGCAAGTCTTCCAGATTTGGATTTACGTGAAAGCATAGTGACAGATCTCTTCAAAGTCCTCAAGACCTGTTTGTGGCTCGGCTCAATCCAGTATTGTTGCTGCTATATGGTTATTGCTGCATTTTACAGTGTGCTTGAAGGATCATTGGAGGTTGCAAAGAGTTGTCATGAGGTTTCTGGGAGAATGGGAGCAGTGATTAGAAGTCTTCAAACACATCTGTTACATTTGTGTTCAGAGTGTCTTGAGGATGTTCCAGACAATGCTGCAAACTGGCATCTGTCAATGCAAGTTACTGTGCGGGAAAGAGCTGCAAAGCTTTACTTTAGCACCATCTTACCTCTTATCAGCAGGAAGGAACTGCCACTACTGTGGAATAACAGTCCAAAAACAGTAGAATTTCAAGAAGGGCAGGAAGAGGAGGAGGAGTTTGGTTCTGTCAAACCAGGACTTGTGTTGGGAGTCCTGGAAAGCCGTGATCATTTAAGCTTTGAGCATTTGGGCTGCATGTTTAAGCAAGCATTGTCTCATAGGATGTATGAAGTGCGTCTGGCCACACTGAAGGTTTTGAAAAAGTTCTCATCGGTCTTGACAGAGTCAACTACATCTGGTGCTGCCACATGGGTGGGTAGCTTTTTGCAGCCCTTACTAGTCAAGCGATTGCATGTCGAATTGCATCCAGGGTGTATACGGCATACCCTTCATGTGATTTTTGCTTGGAGGGCACTTTCAGGGAAACAAAGCAGTATCGTTGATTTGAGCACATCCTTGGTGGATCTTTGGAACAGGGTGCTAAACATCTACCACACTTCAAAGCAAACCAAGACCCAGGAAGTGGCAATGCGCTGCATGGGAGCCTGCCTACATCAGATGCTTCCATGTTTGCGTCAGTCAATTGAGGAGGAGGAGGAGAGGTTTAAAGCTGCTGGTGATAAAATTACTGAAACACAGACTAGTCAAGCTGGATGTTCAGATGTTCGCCAAGTTGACAAAGAGGTTTCTGGGGATGAAAATGGTCCTAAAGGCAGTGTCATCACAGATGATGTCAAGCAGGTGGAGTATATAAAAAAGGTGATTACTGAATGGGTACTGCTTGTCAATGAGCACAGTGCAGCTAGTGAGTCCATCAGTTTTCGACAGGCCACAGCAGAGGCAATCGTGGCCTCTGGTCTGCTGGAAGAGGCTCACTGGGTGGGCTCAAAAATAAAGCAATGGTCAGGAAATCCACTGCAAAATCCAGAGACTCACAATGATGAGTGTATGGTTGAGTGGTATGGAAGGTTGGTGTTGGAGGTTTGGTGTGTTAGTTTGAAATTGTTGGAAGATGAAGATGTTGAGTTGCGCCAGAATCTGGCACTTTCGCTGTTGCAGGTTCTTGCTTCATCAGCAGCAGCAACACCTGCTTTGAGTGGGCAGCATGTGAGTGCTGCTGTTCCGATGCAGGTGGAGAGGGTCATGCAGCTTGTTTTCGATTACTTGAACTGTCACTTCGGGCACTGGAGAGTCTTCTGGGAGACTCTCACAGAATGGGTTTTGGGAACTGAGGATGTGGCAACTCTGTTGGTTTGTGATGTCAATTTGGTTAGGCGCCTTTTCGACAAAGAGATAGACAACCATCATGAGGAAGAGCTTCTCTTTGTACAGCTATGTTGCTCTCATCTACAGCAGCTAGTTGATGTGACTATACATAATTTGTCTTTGGCTGGGCATCAGGAGGATACACAGCCAACACTGAATCTCGAGGAAATCAAAAGTTTCCAAGCTAGATGGAGGGTGAGATTTCTTGAGCAGGCAAAGTCATGTGCACAGTTGAGCATTCAACTGCAGGGAAGGATGCAGTGGGTTGGAGGTGTGACTAATCATCAGGATGTGTTCAAACTGGTCTACCGCAGTCTGTTGGGTCTTCTGACTTTGGCTGGACCATCTTATGATGAGAGTCACAAGCTCAAACTAAAAGGCAAGCTTGTGGAATTGAAAGAGCTGCTTCTTCAGCTTCCTCTGAATCCATTGGTATCTAATGCTTTGTTCAAGGTACTTCAGGCATATGAAAGGCATCTTGATGTGGATCTTGGGGCTACCACTCTCAGAGCTTCCATGGGTAATGTTGTGTGTGATAACTTTGAGCCCTTCTTCCTGATTTAGGGCGTATGCCATGTTGGTTGGGGGAAAAATAAAAAGAGAGCTTGCAACCAGTTGGATATCCAAGTTTCAAAGAAACTTGGATATCTCGACCATAGAGCATTACACAGCAACATTGGTGGTGGCTTGAGACACTGAGCGTCATCAGGTGAGAGCAATGTACCTTCAATACCTTGTGTAGGCACTGTATGTTGTGTGTGTTTGCCTTTGACATGCATTCAAAGGCAAACCAACCTGCAAATCATGCCTTTGACATCTGCAGATGCTCATCTTTAGTTTGACCATCAGGTGTGGTTACAGTTGGTTTTTATCGGCAGTTTGACAGCTTGTTCTATCTGTAGATTTTTGTCACGGTACTTCTCATAGATCCAGGTGTTTCATTCCTTGGATACAAGTGGCAAACTTACATCAGTTGGGCTTGAGTTGACGCAGGTGATGGAGTCCAGGAGATCTCCCTGGCACCCAAGACATGATGTCATGTATAAAAGCATTGGGGGCAGTATCAAGCAGAGCATTGTTCGTACTTCTGAAGGCATGCAAAGGTCATGCTCTCCATGATTCATTCAATCACTATTTGTTCTATTGGATTTTAGAAATATCCAGCAAAATTCCAAAGCCACAAAACATTGACATTTTTTTACAAGCATTCAGTCAGAATATATGCAGATGCTAAATGATTTTTATGCCCTGTTCTGGATTTCAATATTTCAGTTTTGCCAGATTTGAAGTACTGACTAGTCAGTTTAAAAAGGTTTGTTCCAAGGAGTTATAGCTCCAAAGAGTTCTTCACTTGCTCTAATGGCAAGCTGAAACTGCTGAAGAGAAATGGTTACACTGAGTGAAATGTAAAGAAAGATTTTTTTTTTGATCTTTCTGCCTTTGGAGTCTTCAAAATGACAACTTCAAGGGCCTCTTAATTGTAATTGGGGAGGTACTCAAAGCTCACATTATCGTCCCAAAAATTTTGGCTGTCAATTTTACTCTTTTCTTGTTTCGTTTTCATCTTTCCTTTTCTTCTCTCTTTCTTTTCTCTCGTTTTGAAAAAAACTGGGACTGTGTTTCCTGTTTGGTTTTGACCTCCAACACACACCTGGAAGCTTACATAGTTAGAAGAAATATCACCATAGGTGGGCAATATACCATAGATTGTTACTTTGGTTAACATTTGGGCATAATGGCTGTTACTGTCCTTTCACACAACTTCAAACAGCTCCTGTTATATGCTGCTGTTGTGTTTTCATATCGCCCAATCAGTTCCAGCCAACATTGCTAGAGCCAGAGCTATCAAGTTCTCTTCATCCCTCCTACAGTGGCAGATCCTAAATGCCAATGGTGATTCAATCCAACTGCCATTTTACAGCAATATATCTAACTGGTAGGTCTGAACATTCCTCTCATTGCTGTTTGTAGTTTCAGCAAAAATCAGGGGATGGAATACAGATGGTAAGAATCCATTGATGTTCAGCAGCAACAGTTTGAACAATAGAAGCTCCATTTCTCAATCTTTGATCAATTTGAGCATCAAGAAAACCCTGCCATCTATTTAGCTGACAATTCTGCTTCTCACTCTTCTCAGAAACAAAAGAAATTTCCTGATTAAAAAACTAGTTCATCTGACGAATGAGGTTGTTCAACTTATCCTCCCTATTTCCAGCATCACCAGACTCGATATAGTGGTTGCGCTTCTTCTTGAGACCACCCAATGGACAGCTCAGCTTGAATGGCCACAAAAAGTTGTTGGCTTCTTTGAAGTGAGGACCAACAGTGTAGATCTCATGAATAAGATCCTCGATGCAAATGATGCCAAACTTGCCAAGAGCCTGCATTGATAAACCCAAAATGAAGGTTCAAAATGCTGACAAGTGTGACACCTGTTGATGTATTTCAAGTGAACCTTGTAAATTTCAATAGCATCTTCAATACAGCCCAAAGCTATATAGAAACATATTGTAAAACTCAAAATCATTTACCTCCTCAATTATGGAGTTGTCAGTCAATGGAGTGCGAGCCTTGTTCAACTTGCCATATCCACGTTTGTAGATCAGCTCCTTCACACTCTTGAGGTTGGGATACCTACAAATGAGAGCAGACAAACACAAAAGGTAACCATTACCTCTAGTCAGATGATCTGCTTTCAGAAATTCTTTCTATGAGCACTGCACCCATGATCATGGTCACATTCCTAGCCATTCAAGTAAGAGAATTTGACAAACATACCCATAGGTGACATAAGGCTCCACTCTGCGCAGCATGTTAACAGTGGCCTTGTTGACCTTCATGAATACTCCGTTGAAAATCTATTTTGACAAAAGGAAAGCAGTCAGAAAGGCTCCATACACTAGTTGATATGCAGCTTCAACTAGCCTGAAGCAAAAGCAGATGCCCAAGGCAACAAGATCCAAGTGGTAAACATGACTAGCACACAATGCATACAATACAATGCCATACAGAGGCTTAATCCCACCTGCCGCAACCGCAGAAGTTGCAAGATCTTCCTTGTCTTTGGATGCATGTCATTGATACTGAAACCAAATTCAAACAGTAGGAATCAGAACAATGGTGAAAAATATGGGAATCCTCAATGCACTTCCTGCATTACTGCCTTCACTGGAACTCCATAAGAGTTGGACAGAAAGAATAAGAATGTGCTCTCTCCAGTCACGAAAAAGACCCCAGTTTTGTTTGGAAAAATTAGTCAAGAATCTGCAAAAAACACCATTCTCAGCGAAAAAAAAGAGGCAGAATGCTTACCCCCGGATCCTAATGACGAACAGCAGCTTAGCTTCTGCCTCCACATAAAAACCACCTTTCAGCTTTGCTTCCCTCTTCAGCCTGATCAAATCAGCTTCCTAAACAAACAAACAAACAACGAAAATCCTTATCAAAACCCTCCGAAATACGGCAACATACAAACAGACAAATTGACTGACAGATGTTGGTTTTGCAACCTACAATCTACAACACAAAAAATGAAAATTGCCCAGAAAACACCAAAGAGAGAGACACACACACAATCAAGCACTACATCAAACTAACAAAATTCCAAATAGAGCAACGATTTCCCCATACCTGAGACCTGTACTCCTTGATATACTGCTCCGCGCGCTTGAAAATGAGCTGACGGTTCTTCGCATTCTTGCTCCTGGCGGCTTCCAGCTGCTGCTTCCTGGCCGACGCCCATTCCTCGTCGCGTTTTCGCTTCTTCAGCAAAGTCTCTGGAACAACAGCAGCAGCAGCTTCCACCTCCATACTATCGTTCTCCGCCATCGCAATGGCAACACAACTCTCTCTTTCTCTCTCTCTCTCTCTCTCTCTAAAAACTCCAACACGACGGACGTCGAAGGTCCGCGAGACAGAAACCAAAAGAAACACGAATCGCGCATACCCCGTCTTTGTACGTCGCACCCGGCCCTCAAACCCTAACCCTAACCCTAACTTCAACGGCTACGATCTCAATACGGCTCCCGTGTTTTCTGACGGCCTAGATAGACCCAAAAAACCGCCGGGTAGGAGACAGCTTGGCCGGGTACCCAAATATACCTCCTTTTATCATACCCATCAAAAACTTTCCTAATAGCTATGAATGAGGAAACATTTCATTAGCTGCTTGTTGTCCGTGATTATCCTCTTTTTTAATAATAATAATAATAATTATTATTATTATTATATGCTTATTTGGATTAGACTTCATAATTAAGGCATATTTTTAACAATT
>Ga0116228_10003493_pt1 | contig 13790 bp, 8 predicted proteins | sample S1TSphfallax_2_FD_89694 | JGI IMG/M metagenome (GOLD analysis project Ga0116228, IMG submission 89694) | Host-associated microbial communities from peat moss isolated from Minnesota, USA - S1T2_Fc - Sphagnum fallax MG | ecosystem: Host-associated > Plants > Peat moss > Unclassified | place: USA... | reverse complement strand
TCGAGATGTACAAGAGCGGCGAATTGAAGCAGGTGCTGGCCGAGGCGGGCGCCGTCGCGGCCTGACAAGCGCCGCGCAGGCCGAGGCGGGCGCCGTCGCGGCCTGACGAGCGCCGCGCAGGCCGGCCGCTACGGCTCCGGTGGCAGCTCGGTCGGTTCCTTCTCCAGCGGCCCCATCGAGGCCAGCCGCCGACGGCTCGCGTCGAAAACATGCTGGAATTGATTGCAGACCACGCAAAACAGATCCGCGGTGCGTTCGGCATCATAGGCCGCCGAGTGCGCCGAGGCGGTGTCCCAGTCCAAGCCTGAAGCGAGCGTGGCGCGCATCAGCACGGTCTGACCGAAGGCGACACCGCCCAAGGTCGCCGTGTCGAAGCTGGTGAAGGGATGAAACGGATTGCGTTTGATCTGTGTGCGCAGCACCGCGGCATTCAGAAAGTTCAAGTCGAAAAAGGCGTTGTGCCCCACCAGCACGGCGCGGGTGCAGTCGGCGGCGCGCACGGCGTTGCGCACTTCCTTGAAGATGCGCTGCAGGGCGTCTTCCTCCGAGATGGCCGGGCGCAGCGGGTGATGGGGATCGATGCCGTTCACCGCCATGGAGGCCGGCTCCATGTTCGATCCGGGAAACGGCACCACGTGGTAGCGGAAGGTCTCGCCGCGTGTCAGGGTGCCGTCGCTGCGCATCTCGACGAAGACCGCCGCGATTTCAAGGAGTGCATCGGTTTGCGAATTGAAGCCGCCGGTCTCCACGTCGACCACCACGGGCAAGAAGCCGCGGAATCGGGTTGCGAGAGTGATGGGTGGGATTTGGGTCATGCGCAATTCTCCGTGGCGAGCCGCCAGCCTATCGGTTCGCCGGCACGATAGGGCACCAGCACGCCATCGCCGAATTCATATGTGACAGGGGGCACCCAGGACTCCTTGATGAGCGTGATGGTGTCCGCGTGGCGCGGCAGGCCATAGAAGTCCGCACCGAACAGACTCGCGAACCCTTCCAGCCGGTCGAGCCGCCCCGCCGCGTCGAACACCTCGGCATACAGTTCGATTGCGGCATGGGCGGTGAACATGCCTGCGCACCCACAGGCGGTCTCCTTGGTGCCGCGCTCATGCGGGGCGCTGTCGGTGCCCAAGAAGAAACGCGACTCGCCGCCGGTGGCGGCATCGACCAGCGCTTGCCGGTCGGTCTCGCGTTTCAAGATCGGCAGGCAGTAGTAATGCGGCCGGATCCCGCCCAAGAAAATCGAGTTGCGATTGTGCAAGAGATGCTGCGGTGTGATGGTCGCCGCCACCGGGGCCCGCGCCGCGCGCACGAACTCGACCGCCCGCGCCGTGGTGATGTGTTCGAACACCACCGGCAGTTCGGGAAAGCGCTCGAGCAGGGGCGCCAGCACCTCATCGATGAAGCGTTGTTCGCGGTCGAACACGTCGACCTCAGGCTGGGTGACTTCGCCATGCACCTCGAGCGGCAGCTTGAGTCTTTCCATGCGCGCCAATGCCGCATCGACGCGGCGGATGTCGGTGACGCCGGCCGCCGAGTGAGTGGTCGCTCCGGCCGGGTACAATTTAACGCCGTGCACCACGCCTGATTCCTTGGCGCGGTCGATCTCCTCGGGTGCAGTGTCATCGGTGAGGTACAGCGTCATCAGCGGCTCGAAACGCGCGCCCGCGGGCAACGCCGCCTCGATGCGCTCGCGGTAGGCGAGGGCCGCCGCCGTGGTGGTGATGGGGGGCTTCAAGTTCGGCATGATGAGGGCACGGCCGAAACGCGCGGCGGTGAACTTCACCACCGCCTTCAAGGCAGCGCCGTCCCGCAGATGAAGATGCCAGTCGTCGGGGCGGCGGATGGTCAGCGCCGTCATTGAATGGTTCGGCCGGCCGCGGGCCAGCCGCGCCGCAACAGGTCCAAGGTGTAGCGCACCCCGAAACCGGTGATGTCGGTGCCGATGTGGGCGAGACCGCCTGCGCGAGACCCGGCGGCGAGATCGACGTGCAGCCACGGAATGCTCGGCGGCACGAAGCGATTCAAGAAGCGCGCCGCGAGAATGTGGTCGCCCTTGCCTTCGGTCGCGCATTGGAGCACATCCGCCACCGTGCTCTCGAGGTCCGTGTCGAAATCCGCATCCATCGGAAAGCACCACACGCGTTCGCCGCTCGTTGCGCCGGCGGCCTCGAGCAGGTCGCGCATTTCCGGACGGTTCGTGAAAATTCCGCTGTAGCGCTCGGTGAGCGCATACACGCAGGCGCCGGTCAGGGTCGCGTAATCGATGATGGCGCGCGGCTTGCGTTCCGCCGCCAGACTCAACGTATCCGCCAGCACCATGCGTCCCTCGGCATCGGTGTGAATGACCTGGATGGTGGTGCCGTTGTACGCGCGGACCACGTCCTGGGGTTTGTAGGCCAAGGGCCCGGTGCGATTTTCGGTGATGGCAAGCCAGCAGTCGACGGTGAGCGGCGAGTCGAGCCGGTGCAGCGCGTACAGGGACCCCAGCGCCACCGCACTGCCTTCCATGTCGGTGTGCATGTCGAGCATGCCCTTGTGGGTCTTCAAGTTGGTGCCGCCGGTGTCGAAACAAATGCCTTTGCCGACCAGGCTGATCGCGGGGCGGGCCGCCGCGGGCGGTGCACCCGTGCCGCGGCGTCGGCCCACGCCACGATAGGTCAAGCGCACGATCCCGGCATCACGCGTCGCATTGCCCTGCGACACCGCGACGAAGGCGCCCGCACCCATGCGCTTCAACTGCGCCTCGCTGTAGAATTTGCAATCGAGCTTGAGCCGCCGCGCCAGATCTTCGAGCAGTTGACGATAGCCGGCCGCATCGAGGGTGTTGGGCGGCAATGCGGTGAGCCAGCGTGCGAGGTTGTTGCCGGCGGAGGTGGCCAGCGTGAGCTCGAGGTCTTTGGATTTTGCGGCCGCGACATCGATGCGGGCGAGCGCCGCTGCAGGCTTCGGCTTGCTCTTGAAGGACGCGAAGCGAAACGCCGCGGCCTGGAGCGCGGCGATCAGGGCCTGCACGGCGGGCTCCGCGACGGCCGGCGGACAACCGCGGACGAGAATGAGCAGCGTTTCCGGGTCGCCGTCGAGCACATGCTTGGCCACCCGTGCCGCGGCTTGCAGCCGTTCGAAGATCGTCGCGGTATCCGCCACACAAACCAAGGTCATCAACGTCTGCGCCTCGGCGCCGACCCGCAGCTGCACCATATCGCCGGCCTTGCGGCTCTTCGACTGATACAGACTCTTGAGCGCCTGCCCCTGCGGCAGCGACTCCCAGTCCTCATCGTGCGGCGCGACCGGCAGCAAGAGGATGGCGGTGGAATAGCGCGTCAGCATCGCCGCGCTCAACCGGGCGCCGATCTCGCGCACGGGTAAGCTCAAGGAATCGAGATTCAAGCGAATCGACATATCAGTTAAACCGCAAGCGACCCGCGAGACGAACTGCCGGCAGCCAAGCCACCTTGCTTGACCGAGAAAAACCAAACCCCGAAGATAGCGCTGCCGATATCGCAAGTGGCAGTTCGCGCAACGGCGCTGTAACGTGCCTGACATCTTAACAGGACACGTGGACATGTGCATATGACACCCAAATCACCGTTCGAAGACATCGATCCGACCGAAACCCAGGAATGGCTCGAATCGATCGATGCCGTGCTCCGCGCCCAAGGGCCGGAGCGGGCGCATTTTCTGCTGGAAAAGCTGGTGGATTTCACGCGCCGTTCGGGCACTTATCTGCCGTTCAAACCGAACACCGCCTATCTCAACACCATCTCCAAGGCGCAGGAGCCGGACTATCCCGGCGATCGGTCGCTCGAGCGGCGCAACGAGGCGTACATGCGCTGGAACGCACTCGCGATGGTGGTGCAGGCGAATCGCACCAATTCCGAGTACGGCGGCCATATCGCCACCTATGCGTCGGCCGCGACGCTGTACGAGGTGGGGTTCAATCATTTTTGGCGCGCCAAGAGTCCGGCCCATCCGGGCGACATGATTTTCATGCAGGGGCACTCCGCCCCCGGCATCTACGCCCGCGCGTATCTCGAGGGACGCCTCGATGAGAGTCAATTGCTGCGTTTCCGCCAGGAAGTGCGCGGCGGTGGCTTGTCGTCCTATCCGCATCCCTGGCTGATGCCCGATTTCTGGCAGTTTCCGACCGTATCGATGGGCTTGGGACCGATGACGGCCATCTTCCAGGCGCGTTTCGTGCGCTATCTGGAACATCGCGGCATGGTGCCGCCGTCGGACCGCAAAGTGTGGGCCTTCCTGGGTGACGGCGAAATGGACGAGCCGGAATCGATGGGCGCGCTCACCATGCCGGTGCGCGAGAAGCTCGACAATCTGATCTTCGTCATCAATTGCAATCTGCAGCGGCTCGACGGCCCGGTGCGCGGGAACGGCAAGATCATCCAGGAGCTCGAGGCTGCCTTTCTCGGCGCCGGCTGGAACGTCATCAAGGTGCTGTGGGGTTCGCGCTGGGACCCGCTGCTCGAGCGCGATCAGCACGGCCTGCTCAAGCGGTTGATGGAAGAGTGCGTGGACGGCGAGTATCAGAACTTCAAGTCGAAGGGCGGCGCGTACACGCGCGAACATTTTTTCGGCAAGTATCCTGAGCTCAAGGAGATGGTCGCGAACATGTCGGATGAGGAGATCTGGCGCTTGAATCGCGGCGGCCATGATCCGCAAAAGGTGTATGCGGCGTACGCCTCGGCGGTCGCCCACAAGGGCGCGCCGACCGTGATCCTCGCGAAGACCGTCAAGGGATTCGGCCTGGGAAAAGCGGCCGAGGGTTTGAATTCCGCGCACCAACAGAAAAAGCTCGGCGATGAGGCGCTGAAAGAGGTGCGCGACCGGTTCAACATCCAGATCTCGGACGAGGAGATCAAGGGTCTGACGTTCCGCAAGCCCTCGCCCGACAGCGAGGAGATGAAATACCTCCAGGATCGCCGCATTGCTCTCGGCGGTTACGTGCCGGAACGCAGCTCCTCCTCAGCCCCGTTGGTCGTACCGCCGCTCGAGTCATTCGGCGGCTTGTTGGAGGGCAGCTCGGACCGCGAGATTTCCACCACCATGGCGCTGGTGCGCATCCTCACCATGCTTATCAAGGATAAGAACATCGGACGGCACATCGTGCCCATCGTTCCGGATGAAGCCCGCACCTTCGGCATGGAGGGCATGTTTCGCCAGGTTGGCATCTATTCGTCGGTGGGCCAGCTGTACACGCCCCAGGACGCCGATCAGCTCATGTTCTACCGCGAGGACAAGCAGGGCCAGATTCTCGAGGAGGGCATCAACGAGGCGGGGAGCCTGTGCTCCTGGCTGGCGGCGGCGACCGCGTACTCGAATCACGGCGTCAGCATGATTCCCTTCTACATCTATTACTCGATGTTCGGTTTCCAGCGCGTCGGCGATTTCATCTGGGCGGCGGCCGACAGCCAGGCGCGCGGGTTTCTCGTCGGCGGCACGGCAGGGCGCACCACGCTCGCCGGTGAGGGCTTGCAGCATCAAGACGGGCACAGCCACCTGCTCGCGAGCACGGTGCCGAATTGTGTCGCCTATGATCCGACCTACTCCTATGAGCTCGCCGTCATCGTGCAGGATGGCCTGCGGCGCATGTACCAGGACCAGGAAAACATCTTCTACTACATCACCTGCATGAACGAGAATTACGTGCATCCGGCGATGCCTGCGGGCGCGGCGCCGGGCATTTTGAAAGGACTGTATCCGCTGCGCGCGGCGCGCGCGGGCAAGGTGAAGGCGACCCTGCTGGGTTCGGGCACGATCCTGCGGGAGGTGCTGGCGGCGGCCGAGCTGCTCGAGAAAGACTATGGCGTCGCGGCCGACGTGCTCTCCGCCACCAGCTTCAGCGAGCTGCGCCGCGATGCCCTGGCGGTCGAGCGCTGGAACCTGCTGCATCCCACCGATGCGCCGAGGAAGGCCTACGTCAGCGAGGTGTTGTCATCCTGTACCGGTCCATTCATCGCTGCGACCGATTACATGAAGACCGTCGCCGACCAGATCCGGCAATGGGTGCCGGGCCGCTATGCCGTGCTCGGCACGGATGGTTTCGGGCGCAGCGACTCGCGGGCCGAACTGCGTCGTTTCTTCGAGGTCGATCGTCACTACGTGGCCGTGGCGACGCTCAAGGCCTTGGCCGATGAGGGTAGGATTGCTGGCGAGATCGTGCTCGAGGCCATGAAGACCTTCGGCATCGATGCCGAGAAACCCAACCCGTTGACCGTCTAGGCTTAAGAATCGTGCCCACTGCAATCGAAGTCTTGGTCCCCGATATCGGGGGATTCGCCAATGTCAGCGTCATCGAAGTCCATGTGAAGCCGGGCGACTCCCTCGAGAAGGAGGCGGCCATGATCACGATCGAGACGGAGAAGGCCGCGATGGACGTACCCGCGCCCGCCGCGGGCCGCGTCGCGGAGCTCAAGGTGAAAGCCGGCGACAAGGTTTCCGAAGGATCGGTGATTCTGCTGCTCGAAAGCGCCGCTGCCGTACCGGGCGCCGACGCACCCCGCACCGACGCACCCCGCACCGACGCACCGGGCGCTGCCGTACCGGCCGCCGGTGGATCGAGCGGTGACCCGCCGGCGGCCGCCACCGCGCCCGCCGCACCGCCGCCGAGCGCGCTCACCCCGTCCACCCCACCGCCACCCGCCGCGGTCGCCGCCCGTGCCGCGAACGTCGCACCGCCGCCGGCCAGCGTTGCCGCCCGTGCCGCGAGCGTCGCACCGCCGCCGGCGAGCGTTGCCGCCGTCGTCGACGAGGTGGCCTTCTCACGCGCCTATGCGAGTCCGTCGGTGCGCAAGTTCGCGCGCGAACTCGGCGCCGATCTCGGTGAGGTCAAGGGAACGGGACCCAAGGGCCGCATCACCCAGGATGACGTGAAAGCGCACGTCAAGCAGCTGCTGACGACGCCGGCGGCGCCGCCGGGCGCGGGCGGCGGCTTGCCGAGGATTGCCGAGGTGGACTTCGCGAAGTTCGGCGAGGTGGAAGTCAAGCCGTTGTCGCGCATCCAGAAAATTTCCGGGGCGCGATTGCAGGCGAGCTGGCTCAATCTGCCGCATGTCACGCAGTACGATGATGCCGACATCACCGATCTCGAGGCAACGCGGGCGGCCCTGAAAACGAAGGCGGCGGAGCAGGGCGTGAAGCTCACGCCCTTGGCCTTCATCATCCGCGCCTGCGTGTTGGCGTTGAAGGAGTTCCCGCGCTTCAACTCCTCGCTCGATGCGTCCGGCGACAACCTCGTGCTCAAGAAGTATTTTCACGTGGGCTTCGCGGCCGACACGCCGAACGGGTTGGTCGTGCCCGTGGTCCGCGATGCCGACCGCAGCAACGTCTATGAACTCGCGCGCACCCTCGCCGAGATGTCGGAGAAGGCGCGTGCCGGCAAACTGCGCGCAAGCGAAATGCAGGGGGGATCGTTCACCATCTCGAGTCTGGGAGGCATCGGCGGCACCGCCTTCACGCCCATCATCAACGCACCGGAGGTGGCCATTCTCGGGGTTGCCAAATCGAGCTTGAAACCGGTTTACGACCGCGGCGCTTTTCTGCCGCGGCTCATGCTGCCTCTGTGTCTTTCCTATGATCACCGCGTCATCGATGGCGCGGAGGCGGCCCGCTTCATCGTCTTTCTGAGCAAGACGCTGGCTGATGTGAAGGCACTCCTATGAGCGTCGTCGAGGTCCGAGTTCCCGACATGGGGGATTCCAAGGGCGTCACCGTCCTCGACGTGCTGGTGACCAAGGGCACGACGGTGGGCATCGATGATCCGCTCATCACCCTCGAGACCGAGAAGGCGTCGATGGATGTGCCATCGCCGGTGGCCGGCGTCATCGAATCGATCGACATCAAGAAGGGCGATGGGGTGGTCTTCGGCACGCTGATCGCGACCGTGACCTTGATCGACGCCGCCGCAGCGGCGGGCGCCGTGGCTTCATCGAGCGCGACGGCAGCACCGGCCGCGACACCACCGTCCGGCAACGCGCCCGCCGCCACGGTGCCGGCGGAGGTGGCAACGCCGGTCACGGCACCGGCCGCGGCCGCATCGGCGGTAGCACCGGCCGCGCCGGCAGCGACCTCTGCCGCGCCCGCCGCAACCGCGGCGCTGCCCGGGCCGCCGCCGGGCGCGCTCGACCTCGTGGTCTTGGGTGCAGGCCCCGGCGGCTACTCAGCCGCGTTTCGCGCCGCCGATCTGGGCCTCAAGGTGACATTGATCGAACGCTGGCCGACGCTCGGCGGCGTATGCCTGAACGTCGGCTGCATTCCTTCGAAGGCGCTGTTGCACGCCGCCAAGGTCATCGAGGATGCGCACGACATGGCGGCCAACGGCATCAGCTTCGGCGCGCCGCAAATCGACTTCGACAAGTTGCGCGGCTGGAAGAGCCGTGTCGTGGCGAAATTGACCAACGGGCTGACCAGCCTCGCCAAGCAGCGCACGGTGGACGTCGTGCGCGGCACGGCGACCTTCATCGGTCCCTATTCATTGGACCTGCAGACGGCCGAGGGTCCGCGCCGCTTGGATTTCAAGCAATGCATCATCGCCGCCGGTTCCGAGTCGGTGCGCCTGCCCGGGCTGCCCGATGATCCGCGCATCATCGATTCGACCGGCGCGTTGGAACTGCCCGCCGATTGCAAGCGTCTGCTGGTCATCGGCGGCGGCATCATCGGCCTGGAGATGGCCTGTGTTTACGATGCGCTCGGCGTCAAAGTGAGCGTGGTCGAATTGAGCGATGGCCTGATGCCCGGCGCCGATCGCGATCTCGTGCGTCCGCTGGCGAAACGGATCGAAAAGCGTTACGAAAGAATTCTCCTCAAGACCAAGGTCGCGCTCCTGCGCCCGAGCGCGGCGGGCTTGCATGCCACCTTTGAAGGACCCGATTCGCCGGAGCCGGCCGTGTATGACCGGGTCCTGGTCTCGGTGGGCCGCAGTGCCAACGGGAATGTCATCAATGCGGCGGCGGCCGGAGTGGCGGTGGACAAGCGCGGCATCATCGGCGTGAACAAGCAGATGCGCACCAATGTGCCGCATATATTCGCGATCGGTGACATCGCGGGTGCCCCCATGCTGGCGCACAAGGCCGTGCATGAAGCCAAGGTGGCGGCGGAAGTGGCCGCCGGCCACAAATCCTCATTCGATGCGCGCTGCATCCCCTCGGTGGCCTACACCGATCCGGAAATCGCCTGGGTGGGACTCACCGAGACCGAGGCCAAGGCGCGCGGTATCGACTACGGCAAGGGAGTCTTCCCCTGGGCCGCGAGCGGGCGGTCCCTCGCCATCAACCGCGACGAGGGTTTCACCAAGCTGCTGTTCGACAAAAAGACCAACCGGCTGTTGGGCGGCGGTGTGGTCGGCACCAGTGCCGGCGATTTGATCGCCGAAGTGGGACTCGCGATCGAGATGGGCGCCGATGCCGCGGATGTCGGCATGACCATTCATGCGCATCCCACGTTGTCCGAGACGGTGGCCTTCTCCGCCGAGGCGTTCGAAGGCACGCTCACCGATCTCTATCTGCCGAAACGGTAGCCTCGATCCGCTGCTCACTGCTGTCCCTCAGGGCGCCGCCGTCCGCGATCTTCGCCGCGCCTCGCGGGCGCGATCCCGGCCCGGCTCAGAGCGCCGGCACCGGCCGGCCGCGCGCGACGTGTTCGAAACCGGAGGCGAGTTTCAAGAGCGTGGGTTCGCTGAAGGCAGTGCCGAAGAACGACAGGCCAACCGGCAACCCGCGGTGTAATCCGGCCGGCACCGTGATGTGCGGATAGCCGGCCACCGCGGCCGGTGAGGAACACCCGCCCGAGTCGGAGTCGCCGTTGATCGGGTCGATGAGCCAGGCCGGTCCCGCCGTCAGGGCGACGATGGCATCGAGATGATGCTCGGCCAGCACGGCATCGATACCGCCGCTCCGTGTGGCACTCAGGCAGGCGGCGCGTGCATCGCGATAGGCCGCCTCATCGAGGCCGCCCTTGGCGTCGGCCTGGCGCAGCAGTTCCTGGTCGAATAGCGGCAATTCGGTGGCCGCGTGCGCGTCGTTGAAGCGAATCAACTCGGCGAGCGTATGCACCGGCATGCCGGCCGGCAGCCGGGCCAAATAGGCATTCAAATCGGCCTTGAATTCATACAGCAGCACCTGTTGTTCGGCCGGTCCGAAATCCGTTTGCGGCAGGTCGGCAGGATCGACGACGATGGCGCCCGCGCCTTTGAGCGTGGCGACGCAGCCGTCGAGAAAGCGGTCGAGCGGAGCATTATCGGCAAAGAAGCGCCGCGCCACGCCGACGCGCGCGCCGCGCAGCCCGTCCGGGTTGAGGTGACGCACATAGTCCTGCGACCGATCGCCCGCCGCGACACTCGCGGCGTCGGCGGGATCGAGCCCGGTCATCACACCGAGCAGCACGGCGGCATCGCGCACGGTGCGGGCGAGCGGACCGGCCGTATCCTGACTATGCGAGATGGGCACGATGCCGCGGCGGCTGATGAGCCCCACCGTGGGCTTCAAACCGACGATGCCGTTGATCGAGGCCGGGCTCACGATGGAGCCATCCGTTTCCGTGCCGACCGCGATGGCACACAGATCGGCGCTGACGGCCACTGCCGATCCGGAGCTCGAGCCCGACGGAGAACGGTTGGGGGCATAGGGATTGCGGGTCTGGCCGCCGCGGCCGCTCCAACCGCTCGATGAATGGGTGGAACGAAAATTGGCCCATTCACTCAAATTGGTCTTGCCGAGAATCACGGCGCCGGCGCGGCGCAGCCGCGCAACCAGCGGTGCGTCCTCGGGTGCGTACCAGCCGTCGAGCGCGAGTGAGCCCGCCGTGGTCATCATGCGATCCGCGGTCTCGACGTTGTCCTTGATGAGCACCGGCACGCCGTGCAGGGGTCCGCGCGGCCCCGAGGCCGTCCGTTCCCGGTCCAACTCGACCGCGACGGCGAGGGCCCGCGGATTGATCTCGAGCACTGCCCGGAGGTTCGGTCCGCGATGGTCGAGCGCGCCGATGCGATCCAGATAAAACTGCGTCAGGCGTTCGGACGTCAAGGCGCCGCTCGCGAATTGCAAGGCGATGTCGGCAAGCGTCAATTCATTCATGGGTGAAGCACTCATTGCGGGCGCGGCCCGTGCGGCCGGTGCGGCGGATGCGGTAGATCGGGTAGATGCGGCTGATGCAGCTGATGCAGCCGGGGCAAGCGGGTTGGCCAGGGCGGGAGCAATGCCGAGCAGGCTGACTGCAGTTGCGAGAAATACGCGTCGATCCATCGGCACATCGGACATGCATCCGTCATAGCCAGATCGCCGCAAAATAGCAAGCAAGGCGCCGGCCGGGAGGACGCACGGCGGCGGCATGGCCGGCGGCAAGCGGCGGCATGGGCGGCGGCAAGCGGCGGCATGGGCGGCGGCAAGCGGCGGCATGGCCGGCGGCATGGCGCCGGCTGAGGTTGCCGATGATCGCATGATGTATAGTTCGCACCTTTCTCGAATGGGCCGGTCAAACGGCCTCATCCAGCGCGACCCCAAGGGACCTCAATGGCATCGACGACCGCTCCGCACAGAATTGCCCTTCGCCACCATTGGCGGTTCCTGGTTGCTCCGGCAATCCTCGCCGCGATGTCCGGATGTCACCACAGTCACTCCGCCGCGGCCACCTACCCGATCGGCGGCACCGTCAGCGGGTTGACCACGAGCGGCCTGGTCCTCGCCAATGGCGTTGAGACCGTCTCGGTGGCGGCCAATGCCACCACCTTCGGTTTCGTCACTCCGCAATTGACCGACGAGGCCTATACCGTCGTGGTGCAGACCCAACCCGCCGGCCAGAACTGCCAGGTCGTGGATGGAACGGGGACCTTCGCGAGCGCCGCGGTCACCAATGTGGCCGTCACCTGCACCGGTCCTTGGGCGTGGAAAAGCGGCGCAGATGCAAGCGGTGCCGCCGGCGTCTATGGCACGCTCGGGACTGCGGCCGCCGGCAATGTGCCGGGGGCGCGTGATGCGCCGGTCACCTGGACCGATGCCTCCGGCAACTTTTGGTTGTTCGGCGGCACCTACACTGCCGCCAACGGCAATGTGTACTACTTGAACGATCTGTGGAAATACGACCCGTCGACCGGCTACTGGGAATGGGTGAGCGGCGCGAGCAGCCCGAGCGCGACTTACGGCACGCCGGGAGTCTACGGCACGAAGGGTGTGGCGGCGGCTGCGAATGAGCCCGGCTCCCGGGCGAGCGCGACCTCCTGGCTCGACAGTTCCGGCAACCTGTGGCTGTTCGGCGGCTATGGGTACGATTCCACCCAAGTCGGGGCCCTCAATGATTTGTGGAAGTTCGTGCCCTCGACGGGCCAATGGACCTGGGTGAGCGGTCCCAGCAATTCGGCGGCCATCCCGTCGGCGGTGTATGGCACCCTCGGCACTGCGGCAGCCGCCAACTTGCCGGGGCCGCGCTCGGGCGCGAGTTCTTGGATCGACTCGTCCGGCGACCTGTGGCTGTTCGGCGGCATCGGTGACGTGAGCAACGCGAGCCCATTCACCGTCGGCGATCTCAACGACCTGTGGAAGTTCTCACCCACCACCGGAGAATGGACCTGGGTGAATGGCTCGAACACGGTGAACGGAGCCGGCTCCTACGGCACGCTGGGCACCGCCGCGGCGGCCAATCTACCGCCCGCACGCTCCGCGGCCGGGTACTGGGTGGACAGCAGCGGGGATTTTTGGTTATTCGGCGGCAACGGCTCGAGCGGCGACCTCAACGATGTGTGGGAGTACGTGCCGCGTTCGAATCAATGGACCTGGGTGAGTGGCAGCAGCACCGCCAATGCCGTCGGTGTCTACGGCTCGCCCGGAAACCCCACCACGGCAACCGTGCCGGGCGGCCGTTCCCCGGCGGCATTCTGGGTGGATTCGACCGGTAATTTCTGGATGTTCGGTGGCAATGGCATCACGGCGTCCGCCACCTTGAACCTCTTGAATGATCTATGGCAGTTCAATCCCACGTCAAAATTGTGGACGTGGATCAGCGGTTCGGACAGCGGCGGCGCGGCCGGAGTCTATGGCACGTTGGGTACCGGTGCGGCCGGCGACGTACCGGGCGCCCGCGCCGGATCCGCGTCCTGGATCGACAGCACCGGCAACCTCTGGTTGTTCGGCGGCCAGGGTGTTGCCTCGGCAGCCGCCGGTGCCGAATTGAACGATCTGTGGGAGTACGCGCGCTAGCGGATCGATCCGTATGATTACCGTGTATTCCGACCAGCACTTCCTGCGCAATGCGCGCACCGAATTGTCGGGGGGCGAACTCATTTCCCCGCATGAGTGCGCGGCGCGTGCGGAGTTCGTGCTCGCACGGGTGAGGGCCACCGGACTCGGCGAGGTCATCGCACCGACCTCGTTCGGCCTGGATCCGGTGCTCAAAGTGCACGATCCGCAATTCGTCGATTTTTTGAGTTCCGCCTGGAGCGCCTGGAGCGCCGCCGGCCATCGCGGCGAGGCCATTCCGGATTGCTGGCCGGCACGCCGCATGACCATGCGGGTACCGACATCGATTATGGGACAGTTGGGCTATTACGCGATGGCGGCGGAGACCTCCATCAGCGCCGGGTCGTGGGAGGCGGCCCGGGCCAGCGCCGATGTGGCGCTGACCGCCGCGGCCCGCCTGGTCAGGGGCGAGCGCTCGGCCTTCGCCTTGTGCCGCCCGCCCGGACACCATGCGGCGCGCGACATGTATGGCGGCTACTGCTTTCTCAATAATGCAGCGATCGCGGCGCAGTATCTGCGCGATCACGGCAGCGAACGAGTCGCCATTCTCGATGT
>Ga0116228_10003492_pt1 | contig 13792 bp, 11 predicted proteins | sample S1TSphfallax_2_FD_89694 | JGI IMG/M metagenome (GOLD analysis project Ga0116228, IMG submission 89694) | Host-associated microbial communities from peat moss isolated from Minnesota, USA - S1T2_Fc - Sphagnum fallax MG | ecosystem: Host-associated > Plants > Peat moss > Unclassified | place... | reverse complement strand
GAATAGCCACCAATAACCACCAATAAAATAACACCAATAGTCATTAATAGAATAGCCACCAATAACCACCAATAAAATAACACCAATAGTCATTAATAGAATAGCCACCAATAACCACCAATAGCCATTAATATAATAGACACCAATAACTATTAATATAATAACCATTAATAGGCATTAATAGCCACCAATAGGATAGGTACCAATAGCCCTAATAAAAGAACAACCAATAGCCATATATTATATTTGCTTATGATTAACAAAAGTAATCCAGGGTGAAATAATTTATAATAGACAAAAGTAACTTAAGGTGAAATAACCTATGATAACTTTAAATTGCCAATAATAACACAAGGTGAAATAGCCTTCAATACTCAGAAATAAGTTATAATAATTACAAATAGCCTAAACTGAAATATATTACAATAGCCAAAAATAACATAAAATAACCCAAAAAAATTACAATAGCCTAAAATAACCTAAGGTGAAATAAACTAAAATAGCCAAAAATAACCTAGGGTGAAATAATAAAAAATAACCAAAAGTAATTGAGAATAGCCATAAATAGCCGTAAATAATGTAGGGTGAAAAAATATAAATTAATGAAAAATAGTCATATAACAATTGAAAGTAGTTTAGCATAGTTAGTGTTATTATATTAATAAAAATCTTATCCATTTATTAAACTTTTTTTTTTCAAAAGAATGGTCATTGAAATGTTATTAAATAATGATATTCAACTTTTTTTTTGTTTCAATGATTTTAAACATTCAAAAGGAAATAAATGTAATTATGTACATTATTGAATTTTTAAAAAATGTAAACTTGAATCATTTCATTTGAACTAAATTTTAATAAAATATTAATTATCAAAATTTATGTTTTTGTAATGTTTAAAATGAAATATTTGATAAGTAAAATGTAATGTGACATTACCACAACAAGTGGGGTGGTTTGATGGTAAAGGTGTTTGCTTCCATTCCAAAAGTCAAGGGATCATATTTCATAAGTGATGTTGTGTATGGTGAACAATGTTATGTTGACCGAATATTCTCCTACTTAATTCATATAATAGGTGCTTAGGTTGATTATGTGGCCTACCTACTTATATTAGGCTTTTAACCTATCATAGGCCAATAAATCATAGGTTAAAAAAATAATGAAATTATCAATAATATTATATATTAAATAATTAAATATAAAATGATTTCCATGCTAGTTAGATAATTAATTAACAAATGAATGGTTTAATAAATTTGTGTTTCATTTGAGAGTAACCTTGTTTCACTAGGTATTAATGAAACAATTCATTATCCATAGTAGTTCATCCTTGTTCACTAGGGGGTTAAACAATTTCACTAGGTAAAAATCTCTAAATTCATTCAAAATCTAGTGAAACCTAGAATGAACTAGAACACATTTTGTAGTAGTGAATGTACATATAGGTGTATTCATTATGATGTATATGTTTGTAAGTTGCATTTGTACAATATACATTAATGCATGCATCCATCGAGGATTGAACCCAATACCTTGTGGAAACACACTTACATCATGACCACCAAACCACTTCAAGACTTTATTAATAATGATAAAAACGTTTAACTTTGTCATGTTTGGCATGAAATTGTTTAAGAAATTCAAACTTTAACAAACTTCTTTTCTTACAAAATTTATTCAAATGCTAAAATGAAAAGATGATCTTGAAACTCATTCAAAAATGTATTAAAAAATATTATTATAATTTACAAAAAATAAATTTACAATGTTAAGAAAAACAACTTAAATATCATTTCATGAATAAATCAACAAACATCTTGTTGAAATTGATCTAAAGTTTTTATAAATTCAATGTGAATTCAAGAATGCATTTATTGAGTATTTTATTAAATAATTAATTACATAAAATATATCCAATTTTGAATAATTACAAGTTCTTATTTTCCCCAATATGATAAAGTATATATTTATTTATTTATTTATTTATTTTTACAATGTTGTTCAAATGGTAATCAACCATAAAAAGATTGGCACATTTGGTTATAAACAAGTTATGTACTTGAAAACTTGTTTAAATATTCCAATTTATTATGGTTATTAATGATATTTTATTGTAAAATTTTAACAATATATTTAAAAAATTTGGCCCATTTTTTTCTTTCAAATCATTTTTTGATGTTATTGCCCCCTTAAATTGGCAAAAATTGATCATAAAAAGAAACATTAAGTAAGTTAAAAGTATAGCCATTTAATTATCGAGACCATATCACAAATTTCAAACAAACAAGGATATTCTTAATGAGTATAAGTTTAAAATTAATTTTAATAAAAAAAAAATTAAACATTTAAATAATTCCAACATCAAATTTATTTGGAAATTTTTAATTTTAATCTTTGAGATCTTTATAACCCTTATCCAAGTTTTAAAATATTTAAAATAAATATTAATGATGTAATTGAGTTTTTCCTATGATGAATTTCCACCATTTTGAAAACATAAGAAAAGCCATCAACGTCAACCAAAAAAAATAAAAATTTTAATACATTTGTATACTTTTTAAAATGTTATGATTATACAATGGATTATAGGACTTGTATCCAAAATATATAAAAATTGTAAAAAAATTATATCTCCATATATAGGTTGGAACCAATACATGGTTAAATGTTTTTATGGATGATTTTGAAGGGAATTACAAAATTGAAAGAATGAAAAGATTAAAAATATATATTGATGTCATTATGATTATCATCATCTATAATTCATTCATTGATTTTTTAAAATGAATTTTTAAAATTCATCTCCAAAAATTTAAACATAAACCTATAAAAAAATAAGCTTAATTTTTTTCATAAACCATGTTTAAAATAGAAATATTAAGTATAATTTTTTAAAATAATAATAATAATAATTTAAAAATTTTAATCCATTGATTTTAACATGGATTTTTTTCCATACACCAAGGAAAAAAATGGGGAAAAATTAAGGATTATTTTTGGGGGTTTTTTAGTGTGGCATCGTGAACATTCATAATAATAAACTTGTCCATGATGCCTAAAACAAACTAAGGGAAAAACATACATTTTAATTTACATAAATGTACAAGAATTTAATATATGAAAAATTTATAATTTAAAGGTCTACATCCATCCTAGACTTTGCATGCATGATCATTTTTACCTAATCACTAACTCATTCAAATATAAATGTGAGACTTTTCCAAAATTTTATACATCCATTTGAAAAAATTGTAATGAATGCAAAATGCAATTCATGAGTAGTGGATTTAACAACATTCAAAGCGAATGATTTAGTTCATATGCAATTGTTAATAGTTCAAAGATGTGAAAAATTTCACTAACCCATTAAAGTATAAATGTGAGGCGTTAAGTTGTTATGTGTGTTTCAATATATATTAGTAAATGCAATATACAACGTTTGAATAGTGTTTTCAATAAGCTCAAAGTGGATGATTCGACTCATGTAAAAGTGTTGATAGTTCAACAAATGTGTAAAAATCACAAAAACATTCAAGCATAAATGCAAAATATTGAGTTGCAGGTGTATTAGTATATTATAATAAGTGAAAAATAAAATTTGTGAATAATGTTTTAACATACTAAAAATGGGTGGTTCAATTTTGATAATTGAAGATATGTGAAAAAAATCACTAATTCAATCCAATATAAATGTAAGGTTTTAAATTGTTACATGTGTTTTAATAAATTATGGTAAGTGTAAAATGAAACTCCTAAGTAATGGTTTCAACATGTTAAAAGTTGATAGTTCAACTCATGTACCATGTTGATAGTTTTAAAAATGTCAAAAAAATCATTAAGCTATTATAATGCATTATGTAAATAAAGTTTAAAACTACCTCAATTTCCATGTCACCAATTTGAAATTATTAAATAATTAAATAAGGTCCAAATTATACTCATAAATGAACAACATAATGAACGTAACAACCATGAACAATATTGACCATTAATTAGTGTAGTAAGCCACTTGCAAACTTAAGATAGTCAAATGCAGTTGAAATGTAGTCAAATTGGACAATAGTCGCAATGTGTGGGGGTGGAAAAAGATGATATTTTTTCTTGTGATTTAACCTTTTGATTTCAAAAGGTTTAAATACCTCCTTATATGATTTAGATGTGGTATAAATTTTTCAATTAAAATTTCCAGCTTACGTCTAAGGTATGAACCAATGTTGGTTGGTTATTGATTTTTTTAAAAAAATTGGTACATTAAAAAAAATTGGGGTGCCAATTAAATTATAAATATCATTATCAAAAAAAATTGGACGTTACTTAAATGATTAATATTTTGGGTAATAATCATTGATTATGCATAAAGGTAGGTTATCAAACAACTAGTTGATAACCATCGATTATTAGTCAATTATATGGTTTTTTACCAAAATAATATATATATTTTTTATCTTTTATTTTTTTTTGAAATCTATCATAAATAAATAAAAACATTGATAACCTACTTAGATGATAACTAAATCATATGGGTAGGTTATTAGATTCTAAAAGTTCAATACCAAATAATTAAGTTATTAATTGATTATAAAAATCACTAATCAACTAATAGGTTATTAATGACATAGCTGATAATTAGGTTGATAATCATGTCAAAATTAAATAATTGACCAACATTAATTCAAGTTGTTCAACAAAGTATTAAATTAATTTAATGATATTGTTTATGACCATTAAGTGAACAATAGAAGCCAAGGTGAACCAACACCTACATTAGCACCTAATGAAGTTTATTTAATTGAATATGAACTTAGAGACTTTGATTTAATGTTAGGATAAAATATTTACCATGGTTAGAAACTACCAAAAACAATCCAAGATTTTTACCAATCACTACAATTAAATGTGTGTGTTGTTCATTAATCCCCATTCACTAGACCAAGGTGCCAAGTATTAATTAGCCTTATGAATCATTTGAAAATCTAGCAAAGGCAAAGAGAGGAATTTCACAACTAGGCCTTGGAGGCAAATGATTTGGTTGTTGTACCATGGCCGCAACCTCAACCTACTAAGCATCTTAGTGCACCTAGACTTTTTAACTTGTTGGATCGTGGATTTTTGCCTTATGATGTATACGGTGGCGACTTGGCAAGGTTAAAAAAAAACGGTTTGAAAATGGAAAGAATCCCCAAATTGGTGGTCCCAATTGATGTCTACTTATGGTGTGTTTTCCCTTCCTGACCACCGGTTGAATAAAGTACATCATGCCACAAATTGGGTGTTATTTATAACATATAAATAACTTAAACCCTTCATTTCATGTGCACAACACATCTACATGTACTTGCAACTTTGATTTGGTTTTGAAAAAATATGTTTAATTAATCTTTGCATTTTTAGTGCATGCAGGTTGTACAATGCATTTGCACTTCAAAATTAAATTTTATTTATGACCTATGTGGTCAGGAGCATGTTATGGCCTTAACATCCACATACTTGGGTTTTATTTCTTTTCATGCAAGCCTACTCACACATCACACAGAAGATTGCAAATTTGGTGGTTGTGGCAACAACTAAGGTGCAAAAACTTGAATTCAAGGACCATGAACTACAACAATTATGTGCATATGTTCAATACATTGGTGTTCAAATTGCAGCAAAAGAAGACTGCATGCAATAATGGGATGCTCAATAAAAAGGTATGGTGCAAAACATTGTCACAAAAAAAGTTAATGAAGTTGATCACAAAATGCACCTTCAAAATTTGCAAATAAAATGGGAATGGCATCCTTTTTACCATTTCTTGATTAATAGCCCTAATTTGTGAAACAAGTTGCTTATGCTCCATTTGCAGCACAATGTTACAAAAGGACTTTGCATGTAATCAACTCCCTCATTGATGGCATTAGGTAATAGAATTTTCCTAATGCTTATACATTTGGGTTTTTTTGCAATTTTCATCTCTGAAACACCCAATTATCACATGTCTATATGATGGTGGCATGAGGGATAACATCCATCAATGGCTTGGAGACAAGTCTTTGCATGTGTATTGGGATTTAACAAGTATGCACTTGAAGGAAGACGATTATATCACATATGTTGATGCAAGAAAGGTCAACTCACTAGAAGAATGGGTTGATGAAATTGAGGACTAGCGGGAGCTTTTCAAAGGACTATGCATGAATGAGTGGACCAATTTGCCACACAACCAAAATCCCTATTTACTCAAAATTTTGGTCAAAATTTGGAAATTACAAGTAGTTTATATTGATTTCTTTCATTTTTTTCCATGTCATTAATGGAACATCTAAAGTTTCTATTTGTTTAAACATTTAAGCAAAAAAATCATACAATATTTCTTCCTCCAATATGATATAGACTTATGAAAACATGTTCCTAATTAGCCCATTCAAAAGTCCATAAGTAAAGTTTTAAAATTCAACCCATTATTTATTTTGTTCTTATGTTTCTTTGATATGATATTTTACTAGTTCCAAGTCCCTAACACACACCCCATCATTCAATGGACCATAACATAATCCACATAAAAATGGCAGTCAAAGGTGCAATCCATGTGTTTTGAGTTCAAAAGTCCATGGCTTTTATGATTTTTTAAATTTGTAAAATGATTTTTTGCATCATGTAGATATTCAAGTTAAGATATTTAAATTAAGTACAAATTAATAAAATTTAAGACTTATAAGGCAACATGGGCATTGCAATGGCAACCACAAGGCAAAGTTGGTTGACGCGACACCCAAATTGGTCCACCCATTCAGGCATCCACCCTATAGTCCCAACAAAGTAATATGGGCAGAACCATAATAGTGGCGTGTTTCTATGCAAGTTTGTGTTTTACAAGATATTGCCTTCAATGATTCCATCCATTTTATCATGGCTTGGATCTAGTGTGATCAATTGGCTATTGACAAACCACCAATTATGAATATCTACAAGTGGTTAAGTAGGAAAGAAGAAATTGATGTTGGTTGGATCCATGCAAAACCATATATGTATGTTTTACTTTTTGATGTATCAAAATTGATAAATAAAATTACATTTTTACAAAATTTGTAACCATTTTTTTGGTTATAAACAATTACTAATAACACTCATTCTTATTTTGCAATTTTTTTGTTGTAAATGTGGGTTACATCATTGATTATCACATGGTGTACATGCATGTTTACAGAGTTAATGCATGCCCATGAGGTTATGAATAGAATGTGATATGTTAGTGAATCCATTAGCCACAATTCAACCATCTAATATAAGGTTGGCCTTTGTGATGTTCAAATAGGGCACCACCAACCAAAAATGGACAATGCATTTGGTCCATTTGATATGCCAACTACTTCAACCATTGTAACATGTTTGCACAACACCATCGTGGATGTTGTAACTAATTTAACAAATGGGGAACATGCTAAATAATCATTATAACAAAATGTGGGTGTAATTCATTGCTTCCCCATTAGATTTTGTTCATTACAACTAGTGAAATCACTTAGCATATGGGAACACCTTTTGTTGTAGTGAGTTCAATGACATCTTCTAGGCTGTTAGTTGTGTTGCTCAAGCAGCCTCCATCTATAATTATGATCAAACTCCTAAGTGTGTTGGAATACAAGATGGTGACAAGATGCTGCCCATATTTGGATCATCCATAATAGATGACACACGCTACCAATACCCATAGAGAATGAATCAAGCAGGCTTATAGCCCACTAAAAGTTATTACTCAAAATTTAAATCAACCATGGATAATGCATATGACCCAATCACCCCAGGTACCCATGTGGACATTCAACAAGTATTCCATTTTTATTGGTTAACCCACTAGGAAACATGGGACCTACACATGCCCAACTTAATTTCAATTTAGTAAAGGAAGTGTTGTCCACAAGTTCCCAACATGGTAATCTTGTTTCAAAGGTGGGCAAACCTCGTGACAAAGATGATGCTTTGTATAACTTAACAAACCAATTGTGGTAATCCTTATGTTTTATAAACATTACCCAAATTTATGTTGTGTTTTGATTTTTAATAGCACCTACACATCTTAAATGGATAACTTGATATATAATGTATGGTTTGGTGATGTGTAAAATTAAAAACTTGCTTCTACAAGTCAAGTACATATGTCCACAATACATCCCCTTGTGCAATGTACCATAGCATAGCCACATGTGGGGCTTCATTGTGCAAATCAACATTGGATGTTGCAATTGGTTTTGTAAGAAAGAACTTGAACCATGTGCTAACTACATAATCTTTTACAAAGGCTTGGGGGGAAAGGAGTGCATCTTATACCCACAAGATATCCTTTGTAAATATGTGTTTTGGAGTGCAAGTGGGGGAGGTGCAATTGGACTTTGTCCTGACACACATATGGCTACAAATACCCCTCTTCCACAAGGATGAATATTTGTTATTTATTGTCTATTGGATCTGTCGAGTAAATGCAAAAGTGTAGCAATAACAATGTCCCAAGTTATAAAGGTGTAGAAAAATGGGAAAAATTATACTTCATGGGGTGTTATAGTTTAACAAAAATAATGGTAGTTCCTTTTGCAAATCATGGGCATTGGAGTGTTTTTATCTTGGATGATATTATGACTTTGCCTTTAGATTTTATGCATGCAATCCATAGACAAGATGCCATAAAATGTTTTGTAAGGGGAATTTGCCTTTGTTGGGCTTGGTGTAAAGGGTACACCAAAGTTTCTACATGTTTTGTTGATTTCATGGGTAAGCAAATTGTGACCCCTTCCGTGAGTCAACAAATCAAAGGCTGGGAATGTGGGTATCATACGGTAGTAAATTTTGGGGGATTATGTGGTGATGTATGGAACTAATGGAACATTTAACAACATGGCTTTAGCAGAGGTAAGTCTATAATGGATTATAATTGGTTTGATTTATGTTGTGCATGTTATATCATGTTATTGTGAAACCTAAAGGTCTAAAATGTGTTTGTCGTGTATTGTAGATGGAATGGTCACAAGTTTCATAAGAGGTTGTGGAATAAGTTTTTTTTAAGGCATTGGTTGTGGATTTGCTTATAAAACATGGTAGTCACCCATATTTTTCCCCTTTCATCCCAAAAAATTACGAGTCATTCATGGAAGTGATGATTGTGCTTGAGAATGTTGAAGGCACATGATCATGGTGGGAGGGCATAGTGGGCACTAAGAAGCAAATAATAATCCCAACTTTTTGGATAATAGATTCCCCTCCTAAACATCCATACATAGTTGCAACACATGTGGGTATTTCAAGAAAAACTATGGAACAAACCCCCAAGTGAGGCCCACACCCCGTCAATGTCTACTCATGGTTGGAAGCCAACATATTTGTTGGGGTACCCATGAGATTTTAGCTTGGGAGAAAAAAAGTGATGTAGCAAATTTGAACTTGTACATGACACAATTTTCACTATACGTGAGAGAGTCATGTGGTTTAATAGCAAGTTTTTGGACATTATGGTGGATGTAACATGATGCATTCACTTATAACATCACCTACTGGTAGATGTAACATGGTGTTTTTCTTGTAACATCCCATGTTGGTAAATGTAACATGTACATTTTCTTTACACACGTAAAATATTGATTGATGTAGCCACAAGATGTTATATGACCATAGTCAATGGCACCCAAAACATTATATATGCACATAGTTATCAAATATGTGGTCAAAACAACTTTAATGTTTTTCCCCCAATTTGTTATTTCCCCCTTTTCTCACCTTATCCCATGTCATTCCCAAACACATATAAGGTCATGTTTTGCTTGTTTGGGCATGTTAAGGTGCCTTGGGGCTATTCAACCCCTAATATTGTATTTTTACATAGTTGATATTTTAATCAATACAAGAATATCGATGGATCCCCCTCCCCATTGTTTTTCACCTTTTCCATTTTGCACCCATAGCCCATATCCTCCCATGTTACCAATATCAAGGGGCACATAACATGCCAAGTAGCATGTACCAAGGGTCATGTCTACATGTTACATACCCCTTGACCACTTGTAACATACCCAAAACATGTCTGACATGGACCCACAACTACATGGCATGTAACATGCCCCTTGGTACTTGTAACATGTGAAGTTAAATAGGTGCAAAAGGCAAAAAGGGAGAAAATTTGAATCAAGCAAATGGTAGATTAATGAAATTGCACTTGAATTTTTGTACTCATTATAGTAACAAGTATGTGTCCTTTGCCCATTGTTTTTTCACCTTGTCATCCCCACACCCCTAACATGCCCATGTTAAACTTGTTTTGGTGTTATGGGGTATGTAGCTTGCCCCTTAGTACTTGTAACATGAGAGGTTATGGGTGCAAAGGGCAATGAGGTGAAGTTTTTGGCAAAGGCCCAAAGGGGAGAATAATTAAATTGGGCAACAAGTAGACTAATGTAAAAAATTACAACCATATTTTTGTAGTGATTACAATGACAACTATGTGCCCGTGTAATGTTGGGGAAGTGAAGTGTGGGTTGCACCACAATCATAATTATGGCTTCCAAAGTCTCAAAACATGCATTGTAGAAAACAAATAGGGGCATGGGAATCACCTAATTTGGAGGTAGGTTAGATAACATATGGGTAAAAACATGTCCATTGGTGTTGAATATATGGCACTACATCAATATTTTTTAAGTCAATGATTAGTTTTTTTTCTTTCTCCAACCCCACCCATTAGACTAAAATTGACATTGCAAATGGTGGGTGACTACTAATAATAACCCATTTGGGCCTACCATTTGTTTAACCGTCTATCTACTAATCAATAACAAGTATTGTCCTTTGTTAAGCCATTTGCTTGCTTCGATATCCTGAGCAAAAATGCCCAACCTACTACCATTCTAGTGAGCCAAAACAATATGGTTGACTATCTTCCAATTTATATTCACTATGTAAGTGTCATATACCCAATGCCGATGGGCATGCTTTAAACACAAATATTATATGTGCACATTATAAGTGGGTAAATGTAGGATATAAACACTATAGTATTGTAGGAATGAAAAAATGAAAAAAAAAGAAATATTCAACATGGACATATAAGAGTATGTAAAAGTACTATGGTATGTTTTTATGCAATTGTAGCGCATTTCAAAATGAAGAAATACAAGTATGGAAATGACCTTGCAAACATGAATGCAATCACTATTCATATATATATGATGGAATCAATAACATTAAAAATTTATTCAATAAACTTTTCGGGTATCTATATTATGTTTATATATAACAATTCTTGTTACCATAATATGTGCTATATATATGCAATATTATGATATAAACACCCATAACATATTCCATGTGAAGTAAAACTAAGTGGCCTTAAATCAATTTGTGATATGTTGAAAAAAACAATATCACACAGCAAAACGACCAACACCCATATGGCGGGGGGGGGGGAGGCACATAGTTACATGAAAAGTACCAACTTCATCCATACAAGAGGGGGCAAATAGATCTACAAGATAGAGAAACTGCCAATGACCATAAATTTAAATAACTAAGCTACTTGGGTGATTATGGTTTTCTAGGTTATGAGAAGGGCACATGGAGAGTCTATTAGGCATATTTGCACACATGTTATATGTAACACGGGTAACATGGTTGCCCTCATTGATAAAAAGGTATGTAACATGGGTCATGAAAGTGGGTAGGAATTCACATTAGGTCATTCATGAGAAAGGAAATCTCGTCGTCATTTCAAACTCCAACCCAAGTCATCTATGTTGCATAAAAAGTATGGATAAACTTGGGTGGGATTTATCAATCCATGTTTCATTTCAGTAGCAAGAGTTATAAATTTTCCAACAAATTGTTTCATGTTTGCTAGCAAATGTTCCATGAGTTTACCCTATTCATATTGGGGTTATACAATAATATCATTTCCTTTTGCTAGGGCGTTTGAATACCAATAGTGAATGGTATGTTTTAGGCTACAATCCTCCTATAGGTTCATGGCTTGTTTTTTGAAAGTAAAATACGTTTTCCACATTGTCCTTCACCCACATCTTAACATTATTTGCATCATTATCATGTCGTTTATAAGTCTGTTTGGCCAACTTACCAACCACATTGTGAATGTCTTGTTCACATAAAAATAAGTTTCTAGAGAACACTCCACTAGCTTCTGTAATATTTTTCACATGACACTTATGTTTGGCCATAATTTGTGATACAAATAGCTTAAGGTGTAGACGTTCCAACACAACTTAGGTCTTCATTCCCTTCGACACATGGCTTGAAAATGCCAACTGTTCCCCCAATTTGTATCTCCCATGAACTATTAACCTTGTTGATTAACATGTTTGTTAGTTGCAAAACATATTTTTGTTATTTTTGGTTGTAAATAAATACGATTGTTAATGAAGGAACACATGCATCCTTTCTCAACTAAAGATCACCCTTTTTCAGTCCAAAATTCCTTGGCCCCTTATGACCTTTGCCACTAGGAATCTACTTGCCTTTCAAATTCAGATTTTGGTCTTATTTCAACAAATCCATGATGATATTTTGGACTTCATTGGTTTTATCCTCATGTCCAAATTAGTGGTGGTACCTACAAGCAAGCATAAAATTTGTTAAATCATGGAAATTTCACAACATCAATAATTGCATGAAAATAAACAATCCATGTGTGTATATAACATACATGTGCCATTTAGAATAGCTATTTTTACAAGGATTTGTCAAGTGGATATTCATTCTTCCATCACGTTTGAAAAATCAATAATGCACAATTTCAAGATTTTGTTCACCATTGATGAAGTTTCGAACACTTTCCCAAGGTATATGTGCCACCTCACACCTCTTTTGTTTTGATTGCCCTTGTCCTATTTGGCAAATTTCATTAGCTCAAATGATGTCCTTGTGATTGAAGACACCTATAGGTGGGACTTGCATTGTTATCATGACATCTTGTAAACTTGGGTTGTGAGAATTTTGATGTAAACTCTCATAATTTGGTTGTTCCTCAACATCCATCCTACAACCTCAATTTTAGTAATGTTGAGTCATTTGCACTTGAGCTCTCAATTGTAGCATTTTTTTACAAAGCTCAAAATGACTAAACATAAACCCTAAACCTCGATACAAGGAATTTCCAACCCGAAGCTTGGAATTAGCATTGAATTTTAAATTTTCCTTTGTCCCAAATGCAACCATACATGACAAAATTTTAAAAGAAACCACTTGCTCAAAATCACATTGAAAAAATACCTAACAAAAACTTTACAATTGCAAGAATTTTCTTTCTTTGAATTGAAGATCATCAAATGTGATAAGCCCCCCACTTTTTTATAACATGAATTGTGACATAGATTGAGACAAAATCTTTTTATAGACAAAGATGTGTATGATTTTGACCAACAATAGCTTATCAATCCATTGAAAGTTAGAAAATTTTGCCTACGTTTTCAAGCTTCTGAGTGCACCATCATTGGGAAGAGTATACCTAAAGAACCTTAATTAAGGCTTCTTGTTGAAATGAAATGATAGGTAGGCTTCTTAGAGTAGGTGAATTTGGAAATTTGCCACCTTTTTATGCCGTGTGTCATATGGCACACATATGCATGTATGCATACAATTGATGTGCATATATGCATACATGTATCTATCCCCATTGTGTCATGAAATATAGGCCATGTGTTATGCCATATCATATGAAATGGCAATGGTTCATGCCTCATGTAACATGCGTCATGGCAATCATTCATGCCATATGTTGCAAGCCCCATTAACATATGTTTCTTGTAACACACATCACATG
>Ga0116228_10003491_pt1 | contig 13793 bp, 13 predicted proteins | sample S1TSphfallax_2_FD_89694 | JGI IMG/M metagenome (GOLD analysis project Ga0116228, IMG submission 89694) | Host-associated microbial communities from peat moss isolated from Minnesota, USA - S1T2_Fc - Sphagnum fallax MG | ecosystem: Host-associated > Plants > Peat moss > Unclassified | place... | reverse complement strand
CCGGCGCCGCCGGATTGCACAACCCCCAGCCCCGGCACGGCGGCAAGCGCCTGGGTGATCGTGGTATAGCCTCGGGCCTGGATGTCTTGTTGAGTGATGATGGTCACACCGGCCGGGACATCCGGTAGCAGGGTGGGCACGGCGGTTGCTGTGACGACCATTTCCGGGACCGGCTGGTCCGCGATGGCTAGCGATGGGGCGATTAAGAACGAGGACGCAAGGAGACAAAACCTGAGCGGAGCAGAATTGGGCATAACAGCCTCCACCAAGCCGCGGGGAGCAAAATCCGCGGCGTCGAAACGGCGACAGAGGCTCAGGGTCTTTCTCCCTTCCGCATATGGTGCACCCCGCCCATCCGCGCGCAAATGTCTCGATGCCGGCCGGTCTCCTGGCTTGCGGGTCAATGTTTTCAGCCGCCTTCTCACCCTTGCGGGCAATGGCATCTGGCAGAAGACTCGCCGCTCACAGTTGCGGGGGCAGCTTCGGAATTTCCGTCCGAATTCCCGTTTCAGCCCTTTCGGGCCACCGTCATCTGAAACTCTGGTAACTTATTGTGCCGCCGCCACGCAAGGGGCGCCACCCGGGGCGCCACCTGGGGCGCCGCCTGGGGCGGTTCAGCCTTGAGATTCCGGCACTTCTCAGCCTCCGGTCGCACTGCCATCAAGCGGCGATGACAGCGCCCATCACATTTACCAGGCCGGTCCTCTGGCACGGCGTGCGGCTGGCATTGCCGCTGGTGGCGGGGTTGGCGCCGTTTGGCTTCGTGACGGGGCTGATCACCCAGCATCACGGCCTCAGCCTGGCCGACTGCGTTTTGATGAATGGGCTGGTCTATGCCGGCGCCAGCCAGGTGGTGGCGCTGGCGAACTGGACGCATCCGGCGCCGATTCTCGCGGCTGCCTTCGCCGCACTGGTGGTGAATATGCGGTTCGCGCTGATGGGGCCGGCTTTGGCGCCGTGGCTTGCGGGGTTGCGCCCGGCCAGGCGCTACGCCAGCCTGGCATTGCTGGTTGACCACGCCTGGGCGCTTTCCGTGACTGACATGCGCAAGGGCGGTCGGGACGTGGCGCTGTTCGTGGGGTTGAGCGTGCCGCTATGGTTCGGCTGGCTGGCTTCATCGACGGCCGGGTTCTTATGCGCCAGCACCCTGGATTTGCCGCCGCACCACCCGCTGTTTTTTGGCGCTCTGGCGGCGTTCATCGCCTTGCTGGTGCCGCTCTGGCGCGGCTGGTCGGACACTTTACCCTGGCTGGTGGCCGGCGGAACGGCTTTGGTTGTCGCCAATGTGCTGCCGCATACGTCCTGGTACATTGTGGCGGGGGCGTTGAGCGGATGTCTCGCCGGTGCGGCGCGGGAGGCGTGGCGTGGGTAACGAGGGCTCGACGCTGGCGGCGATTGCGGCGATGGCGCTGGTCACCCTGGCCTGCCGTTGCGGCGGGTATTTTCTGTTTTCGCGCATTTCGCCATCGCCGGTCATCCGCAATGCGCTGGCCTATATGCCAGGATGTATTTTTGCCGCCTACGTGATTCCGGCATTGCTGGCCGGGCCGGGGCGGGACTGGGTGGGTGCCGCCGCGACGCTTTTGACCATGGCGTTCAGCCGGAATTTGGGGGTCAGCATCGGCGCCGGTGTTGCCGCGGTATGGGTTGTCAGCCTGGCGTGATCAACCGGCCGCGCTGAATGCGCAGGCGCAATCAAAATCTGTCATTTCCAGCTGCAACGTCGCGTGCTGGATGCCAAATTTCTCTTCCAGCTGGTGCTGGGCAGCGCCTAGCAGTGCAGCATCCTGCGCCGCATCCGCGCGGACCAAATGGGCGGTGAGGGCCGTTTCGGTGGTGGAAACCGGCCATACATGCAGGTCGTGCACGGAAATCACGCCGGTTACATTGGCGAGGCAGGCAGAAATTTTCGCGGTATCGAGCCCGGCCGGCACCGCGTCCATCGAAAGGGCGACGGATTGCCGCAGCAGCGACCAAGTGGCGGCGATGATCGCGCCGGCGACGATGAGGCTGGTGATGGGGTCAACCCAGTTCCAATGGGTGACATAGATGATGGCGCCGGCAACGACCGTGGCGGCGGCAAGTGCCGCATCCCCGGCCATGTGCAGAAAAGCGCCGCGGACGTTCAAATCCTCCTGGCCGCGCATGAACAGCAGGGCGGAGCCGCCATTCACCAGAATGCCCCCGGCCGCAACCAGCATAACCGTGCCGCCGCCGACTTGCGGGGTGTGGATGAGCCGCAACACCGCCTCCCACGCAATGCCGCCGGTGACCACGAGAAGCAGAGACGCATTGGCCAGGGCCGCAAGGATGGAGGCGCGGCGCATGCCGTAGGTAAACGTAGCCGTAGCCGCCCGCATGGCCAGCCGCCCGGCCACGAATGCCGCCAGCAGGCCCAATACGTCCGACGCATTATGCGCGGCATCCGCCAGAAGTGCGACGGAATGCACGGCCAAACCCGCGATAATTTCAACAACCATATAAGCCAGGTTCGCCGCCAGCCCGATGGCGAAGGACTTGCCCATGGCGTTCGGGCTGACATGGTGGTGATGGCCATGGTCGTGGCCGTGGTCATGGTGGTGATGATGTTCCATACCGCGCAGATACACGCGCGGGGCTGGGGAAGGCAAAGCAATCTTTTGCCCCACCGTTTGCCCGTTCTCCGAAGAGCATAGAGGCGGCGGCGGCTTAAGCGCCCTGCTCGAACAAAGTGTTCTGGTCCTCATCCCGCTGCCGGTAATACCGGTCCGCGGCAATCTCCAGCGCCGGCTTGTTGCCGGAAAATTCGATCACGCCGTAGGAATTGCGCCGCAGGTCGGTGCTGGGCGAGAATTCGTGGTCGACCAAAATTTGCCAGCGGCCATGGTATTGCCGTTTGCTCTTCTCGCCATGGAAAAAATGCTCCAGCACGCCCTGGCAGTAGCCGATTTTGCCGGCAACAAACACCTCCGCCCGCTTCGCCCAGGTGCGAATTTGTTGCTGGTAGTCCGGCGTGGTGCCGCCATGGATGGCGTTGCCGATATCGCCGATCATCGCCATCGCCATCTGGTGGTCAGCCGCCCCCAGGCCGCAGGTTTCCAGCAGCCCGCCCAGCGAATCCAGCACCGAGCGCCGGGCCGCCCAGGCATAGCCGGGATGCGCGTAGCCATAAGGCTCCCTGACGATCTTGCCTTCATGCCGCCAGACCTTGCAAAAAGACGTATGCAGGTGGCTGCCTTTGATGAGCATCGGCGTGCCGTTAGGGCCGAGGTCCAGCGCCTCGCTCCAGGGTTGCACAACCGGGTATTGTTCCAGGGCGTGCAGCGTATCCATCGTCCAGTCATTGGCGCGGAATTCGACATCCGCATCGATCCAGGCGATACGCTGCGCTGCTTCCGGCAGACGGTGGATACCGATATTGATGAGGTTTTCCTTGTTCCAGGCCAGTGTTTTCGCCCGTACCGGAATGTAGTTGATGTGCGGCCGTTCCGAGAGCGCAAAGGGCCGGTTGCCGAGCGCGCATTCTACAAGGGTGAGGGAAACACCGCTATCGAGCATATGCTCCTCAAAATTCCGGTAAAGCGCGGTCCGGCTGTTCCAGCGGATGGGGTTGAAAACGGCGCAGACGACATGCAGGTCGGATGGTTTCATTGCGGCCTCGGTTATTTGCTGAAGAGCTGGCTGATGGCGGTGACATGGGCGCGGCAATCCTGCCCCGCCTGCCACAATGTGACGACATAGTTAGCCACGACGGCCTGGTTTACGGCGGCCGGCACTTCAGGTGCTGGCGCGCAGCTCAGCAAGCCGGCGGGGATGGTTGGCGTGACGGTGACGATCTTTGTCACCGGCGCCGGGGCCGTGCATCCGGCGAGCAGGAGGAACCAGATAAGGCGCCTCATTTGGTCTGGCCTTGTAGCTTGGCGATATCCGCGAGCGCGCCGGCAAGCACGGGTGCGACCGGCGCATCCGCGCTGGCGGGCTGGGCGGCGATGTTGCCGAGAATTTGCCCAGTGGCGGTTGAGGTGGCCAGGCTCTGCGCATCGAGCGTGTCCAGCGCGTCATTCCATTTCTGCTCCTGCGCCTGGAAGCTGGCGATGGCGGCGGCATTTTCTTGATTCGTCTGCGTGAGCGCCGCCTCCGTCGCGTTAGCTGCTGCGAGGTCGGCGCGCAGATGCTGGACATAAAGAAACGCGCCGAGCAACAGGGCGGCACCGATGAGATACGGCAATAACGGCGCTAAAAATTTCAAAATAATTGCGGACAAAGCTGGCTCCTCTTAAGCGGAGGGTGATTGATCAGGGTTGGCGGTCAAACGCGCGCGCAGGCCGAAACCGGCGGAGGTCGCGCCCATCAGCGTGCCCACACCGGCGCCGAAGGCCAGCGGATCAAAATTCTGGCCGTGGACAATCACCGTGTAGATTTCCAGGCCAAAGAAAACCGCCGCGCCGAAGAGGGAAATCAGCGCCTGTTCATCCGGCTTGCCATGAGTGTCGCTGAACAGCCCGGCGATCCAGTTTTTCATGACGAAATTTCACCCGCCAGAGAGATGATTCGCCGGGACCAGCCCAGGCCAAAACTTGCCCAGGTCGAGAGATGGGTGGAAAATTCAAGCCGGCGCGCCAGCGCCTCGCGCGCAAGGGCAATGGGATCGCCGGCAGTCAGCGCGGCCAGTGTTGCGGACCCTAACACGCCGTCAGCCGATAGCCCGGCGGCCTGCTGCAGCCATGTAACCGCACGTTTCGGCCCGGCATTCACCGCCGCGTCAAATGCCACCAACGCCACCGGCAATGCCAGGCTATCGCCTTGCAGGACGCCCCAATAATCGCGCCGATAAATATCCTCGGCCTGCGACTGCGTCAGATTCGCAATGTCAAGCTGCGGATAGGCGCTCGCGCTGATGCCAAAATTGGTGCCGCGCAATTCGCCGTTGCCCACGGCACCGCCTGTCCAGTTGCCGGGGTCGGCGGGGTTGTTTGAATAGCCGCCCTCGGCCCCCAAGGTGAAGGCAAAGCAACGCGCGAAATTGTCCATCGCTAATGTCCTGGAAAGTGAAGAAAATTCGTGGCAAGTCCGCCGCATATGGCGGAGAGCAGGCTGATGATGGTGATGGTCATCCGGCGTTCCGCGTCACGCTCGCCGCGAATGCGCGACAAATCCGCGCGCACTTCGCTTAACGCCGCGACCAGCTCGTCAATCTTGGCAAATAATTTGGCGACCACCTGGTCATCCTGCGCCAGATAGCGCTCGCGCCAGTTCTCCAGCGCATCGGTCCGCGCATCCAGCACGCCAAAATCCTGGCGGATGGTGGAGATATCACCGCGCAGCGCGGCGATGTCCGCGCGCAGAAGGGCCACGGATTCCTGCTCCATAGGTGAGCCTTTCTTCAATCAGGGGCTGTCTGAAAGCGTGATGGGATAAAATGTCGCCTGTAGCGGCATGTTGATAGCCCAGGCGCTGCCAAGATCGTTTGCGATATCCCAGTTGGTGGGCGGCGTTAGTAAAGAAGCATTGTCCGTCACCGCGTCGCCACGGCCGATTTGTGTGCTGCCATAAGGGTAGAAGAGAAACGCGTTAGAGGATGGATTTGTAACGGGTGAGGCCAGCGTGACTGAAACATGCGTCGCATCAACCCGTGTCGCAGCGGTCGCAAGAATAATGTTGCCGGGTGTTGCCACGCTGCCGCCATCCATCACCGCGAATCCGGCGCCATTGGCGGCCTGCAGCGGCACCAGAAGATCATTGCCGGAATCATGTTCGATTGTCAGGACGAGATTGGTATCGGAGGCGCGGTAAACATGCGCAATCCGCGGCCCGCCATTGGCCGGCAGGCCGCTCGCCGGCAATGCCGTTGCCGGAATCGTGTCGCACAAGCCCAGCGCCACCGCGGCGCGGCCGGCGGCAAACGCGCCGATTCGGCCATAGCGCAGCAAATCCGGCTGGTCGCGATGCGCGCTATCCCCGCCGGAGAAAAGCCCGGTCGTTGGATCATAGGCAGCATTCAACGGATTTGAATCGGCGGTCTGTGCCGCAAACACGACAATATTATTCGCCGGTTCGGCTGCAAGATCGGCAATCGACTCGCGCACCATCTGCACGCCGTCATTCGTGGCGTATGGGATCGCATTCCATGCCAGCAGCGGCAGGGATGCCGCACTGCGGCCCAACACGCCACGTGTCAGCGCGAGCAGCCGCAGCACGGTGCCTTTGTACAACGCCTTGTTGGCATAAGGCATCGTGCTATCCTCTTCGGACCACGGCCAGATGATGAACGCGATATCCGATTCATCCGCCGCCGAAACAACCGCGGAGGCGCCGGCAAGATACGCGCTCACCGCGGCAAAATCCGGCCCGCCGGACCAGGTCGAGGGGTCCGATCCGTCGCCTGGGTTCGTTAAGAACATGCCGCCGCCTTCACCTGGCGGAAATAGCGCCGTGGAATTCGAAATCGGATGGCCGGAAATAATGGTATAGCGCGCCGGCGAAAGATAGCCGCCGGCAAGTGCCTCGGTAATGGCATAAGAAGCCGCCCCAAGATACCAGGCAATGCCTTGGGACATCGCAAGCAGCCCGCCGGAGTTGACGAACCAAGCGGCGTTGGATTGCCCCATCACCAGCATGCTCACACCCCGGCGCGTGCCCAGCACCCAGCGGCCTTGGGCTGCGATGAGCGTGGAAATTTCCGCCCCGCTCAGGGCGCGCTCCCAATTGGCAGCTTCGTGGAACCAGCATTGCGCAGAGCCTTGGACGGTGCCGTCATGCAGCAGCAGAATTTGTCCATTCGCGCGCGCACCCAGCGGATTTGTAATCGCGCTGGCAACTTTTACGCCATCAAGCCAAACATCCACGCCGGTGCCGGGCGTGTTGCGCAAGATGACCGCATGGCTGTGCCGCCTGGCCAGCGTGTTGGTTAAAGTAAACTGGCTGGCCGTGCCTGGAAACAAGGTAAGGTTGGAATCCGACGTATCCGCCTGCAGAATCGTCGTGCCCGCCGCCGTGCAATGGATCAGCGGTATCGGCGCGGCGTTCACGTAGTACGTCCCTTGGCGCAGATTCGGGCGGGTCCAGACGAAATATCGCGTCCATGGCGCGGCGGAACCCAGTTCAAACCCGGGATGGGAAAGGCCCCAATCCGCATCGAGGCTCGGCCCGTAATTCACAATCGCCGCGTCCGGCGCGCCGGCGGCGCCGAGATAGCCATTCACCCGCGGCACCGCCAAGGTGGCCGGCGGCGTCGTATCCGCAACGAAATGGTACGGTGTAAGAGCCGTGTTGTTGCCGGATTTATCGGCAACAGAGCCGACGACCGAATTGGCCGTCCCCACCGGCGCGCCGTTCACATCCAGCAGCCCGCTCAGCAGCCCGGCATCCCACCAGCCGGAGAGGCCTGAAATTGCGGAGGGGTAGGGCCCGGCGAACACGCCGGCGGGCGGCGTGCTGCCAGGCGGCAAAGCCGCAATCAGCGCGCGCGCGTTTGGCCCTGTTAACAATGGCGAACCCGGAGAGATGGCAAGCAGCGTCATTTACGTGACCGTGATGGCAAAGGTGCTGACGGTCAGGCCCTCGCCGGTGGTTGTTTCCACCCACACATAATAATTCCCGGCCGTTGCCGGGGTTGTGTAATACTGGCCCCAGAACGTGTTGTTATCGGCGATATAGCCGGCCGTCTCCCAGCCGGATGTCGGGGCAACTGTGTTGGATGTTGAAAGCGCAAGCTGGGTCGCCACGCTGGTCCCCGCCGGCGAGAGACCACCCGTTATGCCGATGGTGCCGGCGCCGTGGGCGTAAGATGCGCCGGGGTTGTTGATCGTATATGTCACTGCCGCCCCGGCGGCGACCGTAATGGCGGCGGAAACCGCTGTCAGTCCCGTCGCCGGATCCTGCGCCCAGGCATAATACGTGCCCGCGGCAGCTGGGGTGAGGGCGGCCGTGTAGTTCCCCGCGCTGTTCACCGAAGCCGTCCAGCCGGAGCTTGGCGCCGTCACATTTTGGGCGCTCAGCTGTACGTTGACGCTATCAGCCGCCGGACCCACCGTGCCGGTGACCGTCAACGCAGCACCTGCGCTGCCGGTGGCCGGCGCGCTGATGGTGAGTGATGCGGCGACAACGCTGATGGCGGATGAAACCGCCTGGACCGAAATTTCAGCGGTTTGCTGGGCCCAGATGTAAATCGTGCCGGCGGCGGCGGGCGTGAGGCTGGCGGTCCATGCCCCATTCGCCACGGATGCTGTCACCCACGTTGAGGGTGCAACGGTACCGCTTGCGGAAATCCCCACCCTCACGGCATTATTGCCAGGCGTAACCGTGCCGCTTACCGCAACAGCCTGGTTCAGCTGCACGGATGCCGGCAATGCATTCATCGCAATCTCCGGCGCCGCGATGGTAAAACTGTTGGAAACGCCGAGCACCGCGATATTCGCATGGTCGCGCACCTGAATCGTGTACGTGCCGGAGCCAAGTCCGGGCATGACGAAACTATACGCATTGGCGGTGATCACCGGGTTTGCCGCCGCCACCCATGTGGTGCCGCCATTGACCGAGTAATCAAGCGCTGTCGGCGCATCGTTGAATATGCCGCCGCCGATGTTGAACGGCGTGCCAGGCCCGGGTGCGGCGATGGAGCCAACCGTCAAGGTCGGCGCGTTCGGCACGATACCGCTCCACCATACCAGCGAGCCGCCGGAATAGCTGAGCCCGGTGAGTGTGGCCGATGCCCCAGGCGGCAGCGATGTGCCGCCGGAGCCGGAAGAAATGCCGCTGCCCATGGTGACGGACCCGGCGCTTAAATTGATCAAGGTGCACGCAAACCCGGACCCCATATTCGCGAAATTCGCGGTCAGCGTCAGCGGCGTGCTGGCGATGAGAATCCGGTTATTATGGCTGGTTCCATCCAGCACCGTGTTCGCCGTCAGTTCCACGACGCCGGTTTTGTAACTTGGCAACTTCGCTTGCAGATAGGTCCAGATTGAAGAAAAGCTTTGGACGGATAAAGAATCCGAGCCTTGCGCCACCAGCAGCTCGTCACTATCCGCGGCTGGTGCGGCAGCGGGAAGCTGGTTGATGGTCTGGCCGCCGAGAAACTGGCCATAGGGCATCCAAGCATTCGCGCCATTCTGCCAGATCGCGACATAGTCAGTGGAGCCGATGGAGCTTGCGGCATTGCCGGCGCCGGGTGCGGACAGGCCCGGCCCGGTGGCGCCTGCCGGGCCTTGGAGACCGGCAGGACCGGTAGGTCCGGCTGGGCCTTGGGGACCGGCGGGGCCGGCGATGGAGGAAACGGTGACCGCAACGACGCCGTTATCGTCAATACTCACGCCGTTACCTGCGCTGAACAGGCCGCGCAAAGCGGTGACCGGCAGCAGGCCCGGCGCGGTTGCCGTGTTGATCACCAGGTTATCGCTCAGCGACATCGTCGCCTGCACCCCAAATCCGGCATGGTCCGCGCCATCCGCACTCAGCGTGCCGGACGCCAAGGCGAGTCCGGTGCCAACGCTCACCGTCTCCGGCGCGCCGGCGCCGGTGCTGTTGCGTCCCAGCAGATCGCCAGTCGGCACGGAGAGCAGTGGCTGCAGAGTTTCGGTGAGCAGCGAAACGCTCACCGCATACAAATTGCCGGACTGCGACAATGGCAGCAAATCGCTCGGGCCGACGCTGGTGGCGGCGGGAAGCTGGGCAATCGTTGTCATATCATGTTCCTCATTACGCTACCGCAACCCAGTTGGCGGACCCGGTCCCTGCCTGCTTCACCCAGAACGTAGTGCCAACGCCGCCATTCAGATTCCGGAATGTCGAGCCTGGCGGCGCCGAAATCGCATTCAACGGCGAGCCGCGGCCGATCAGCTCCACCGCACCGGTGGATTCCGTATCCGAGATCAGCCGCACCACGCCGGTGCCCGCGGGATGGAGGGAGATATCGCCGGACCGGGTCTTCAGCGTCACGCTGCCGTCGCCATTCGGCGAAACATAGTCGCTTTGCGAAAACCGCGCCGCCCGCCAGCCGCCATTCGTGCCGATCCAATCGATCGTCCCGCCGGCGGGAATGGTGATCGGCGCGCCGGTCCAGTTGGATTGCGCGGGCGAACTGCCGGTTTGCGCAAACGTGACGGGCGTGAGGCAATCTATCGCAAGTTCCTTGCCCTGCCATACCGGCAAACCCACCTGCACCGTTACGGTGGCGCCGGTGCCGTCCCCGGTAATCGTTGCGGTGGTGCCTGGCCCGTAGCCCGACCCCCAGGACGTGATCTGGATACCGATCACCGCACCACCGGAAAGCCAAACCTGCGCGGTCTGGCCGCTGCCTGTGCCGCTAAAGCTGATCGAGGCGTTGGTATAGCCGCTGCCGCCATTGACCACCTTGCAATACGCGACCTGACCGATCACACCCTGGCCGCCCGCCGTAATGATGCTGGCAACCGATGCCAGCGATTGCGTTATCGTGACGGCATCCGCCACATCCGGCACCACCAGCGTGTACAACCCGTTCACGGTAATGGGGTTGACGGCCCAGCGTGTGGTGAAATTCAAGACATTGCCGCGAATGATGACAGTGTCCGTATAGGCGGAAATCGCGCGGCTCATATCCGCGCCCGGCTCCGCCAGGATGACATTGTCGGCGATCAGCACATTCTGTGCGGCATCCCGCACGAGAATGGCGAAAACCTCGCCGGTATAGGCGATCCAGTTGCCGATGATGGAAAGGCCGGTGCAGGCGAGATTGAAATCGCTGCCGCGGCCGTTGGATTCCACGTTCTGCGCGCCGATGCCTTGCGCCGTGCAGTCCTGAATGAAATTATCCCGCGCCGTGCAATACTTCCCGCCGCCGATGTTCAAGCCGACACCGGCGCCGTTGATGTAGTTATTGCTGACCTCGGTATAGATCGACCCGCCGCAATCAATCCCGAAGGTGGACGCGCCGCTGATCATGTTGCCGCTGATTTTGCAATACCCGGTATCGCACAAAATCCCGGCGCCGCTGCCGCCATCGGTGGTGTTATTCGTGCAGAGATTGCCGCTGACCAGAATATTCCGCCCGGAGATGAAGATGCCGTATTCCCGGTTGGAATAGCTGTTATTGGCGGCGATGATGGCGGCCAGAATATCCGGGTTGGAGTTGCCATAAACAAACGCCGAATTATTCGTGGAATTGAAATTGCCAACAAGAATGCCGCAATTATTGTTCCAGCAGGTATTGCCGACAATATGCAACTCGCGGATCTTCAGGGCGAAACTCGGGTCCTGGCTGTCGGCGTGAATCCCGTTGCCGCTATTGTCATGGGCGCGGCTATTGGTGATGCTGAAAGCATCCGATGCCTGAATGAAAATGCCATGCGCGGCGTTGCCGGTGAATTCGCAGTCATTGACATGATGCTGGGTGATCGCCGGGTCGCTGGCGACATAGGTGACGCCGGAGCCGTTATTCGGCCCTTTCGCATTGCGGAACAGGCAGCGCGTGACGATGGATTTTGTGCAGGATGGCTGGATCGCGACGGCATAGGTGTCGGTTGTTATGGCGCTGTTGGCATCAAAGATGATGCCATCGATGAATGCCGCCGGAGAAAAAATGCTGATCCATGCGGCAGTGGCGGAAGTGCCGAGTTTGGATTGCGCGGGGCGCGTGAGCACGGTGAGGCCGGGCACACCTAACAGTGTGCAGGAGGGGGCAGAAATGTCGCACTCGCCGGCAATGGCGTAGGTTTTCGCGCCCAGCCGGACCGGATTGCCAGAAGCAAGGGCGGCAAGCAGGGCCGCGCTGTCATCCGTCACGCCATCGCCCGCCGCGCCGAAATCCTCGATGGAAACCGCATTGGCCGCGAGTGCTGCAAGCGTGCGCGCGGTGGAAGCGCCGGTTGCGGTGGCCAGAAGCGCGCCGCCCGGCAGGCCGGAAACGCCCGCAATGCCAGCCAGGAAATTCGCATAGCTAACACCTGCATTTGCCCCGCCCTGCGCAACCGGAACGATATCGGCAGCGCCTGGCGTGATGCCTGCTGGCAGTGAAGAAATCGCGAACGGCGCGGCGGTGGCCGAAAGTGTGGCGCCGGTTAGCGAAAGATTGGCACCGATGGCGATGGGCACAGGGGCCGCCGTGCCGGGGCCAACACCGCCCAGCAAACTGTTCTGCGGCACCGTCATCGCCGTTTGCAAGCCGGCCAGCACCTGGGCGCGCGTTGCCGCCAAAGTCTGGCCATTCTGGAAAATGGGCAGCTCATCAGTATCCGCCACGGAACTCGCGGCCGGTAATTGTCCGATTGTCGGCATGAATAAACCTCAGTCAGTCGTCAATGGGGTCCCCGTGGGGTCGGTCAAAATTTGACCGCTTGGCGTGGTGAGTGCGGATTCCGGCGCCGGATTGCTGGCGAGCGTGATCACCGGCAGCGCGACGCTGCGCGCCAGCGTGCGGCCGCCCATGGTGGAGATTGTTATGGTGACGGTATAGTTTGTCAGCGCCTGCCCGCCTGTCAGCCACAGCACGGCCCGCGCGCCATCCGCGCTTGAAGAGGCGAGCGTGAGGTCACCGGGGTTGCTGGGGCTGATGGTCACATCCAGCGTCGCGATGGTATCGCCGGGGTTGGCGGTCAGAGCGGGCGCGATATCAAAAACATAATCCAGCGTATCGCCCGGGTCCTTGGCTGGCCACACAAGGGGCTGGGCGGGCGGAACTTGCGGGCCGCGCGGTGTGGGCACAAAACCGTCTATCTGCACATAGCGCGCATTGGAAGGCTTCCATAAATGGCTGGCGGGTGTGCTCATGTCAGTATTCCACAATCACGATGCCAGGCGCACCGGCGCCGCCCGGGTAGCCTGTCACGGTGCCGGTTACGGTCAGCCCGCCGCCGCCGCCGCCGCCGCCAAAGCCTGTCGCACTCAAGCCGGGAATGGGGCCGCTGGAGGCGCGGCCATTGCCAGGGCCGCCGCCATCGCCGCCGCGCGCGGCAACGACGATGGAATCGCTGCCATAGGAGCCGCCGCGATTGATCTGCCCGCCCACGCCAACGCCGCCGGCGCCGCCGGCCATTGCAAATTCCGTCAGCGTGCCGCCGCTGCCGCCGCTGCCGCCGGTTGCGGACATGGTGGTGCCGAAGCTGGATGTGCCGCCGCTATTGCCGTTTGCAGGCGAACCCGGCGCCGCCCCGCCGGCGCCGACGGTCACCGCTATGCTCTGCCCGGGCGTCAAGCCTGTCACCACGCCGCTGGCCTGGCCGCCGGCGCCGCCGCCGCCGCTTGGCATGGTGCTGTGATAGCCGCCGGCGCCCCCGCCGCCGAGCACCGTGACGCGGACCGTGCTCACGCCGCTCGGCACCACAAACGTACCGGAGGACGAAAAAACCTGCATCGAGGCAAAGCCTGGCCGCAGCGATGGTAGCTTGTAATTGACGAAAGGCGCGCCAGGCAGTGTTACAATATTTGCCGCGGTGATCGCCGTTTGCCCGTAATTGACGGTGATGACGTAAAGCCCAACCCAGCCGGCATCCACCACCGGCGTCGTCTGCGCGCCCGCATTGGCGGCCGCACCCGGTTTTAGCTGCAGCTGCACCCGCGCAATACGCTGCGTGTTTTGCGCGGTGCCGGAATTGTTCGGCCCGGAATAAGGTTGCGACGGAATGGCGGCATTCACGTAAGGCAGCACGACGGGCGCGGTATCGGACTCTTCGAACGCCGCTTCAATGAGATAATTTACCGACTGTCCGGAGGTTGCCGGCGCGGCCAGCGTAAAACCCGTGGACTGCAAATTGATGCCGGTTTTCACCAGCTGGTCCGCCACATCCGCGGCCAGCGAGCCATAGGCATTGGCATCCACCGGCGAAAGCTGGGTGATGCTG
>Ga0116228_10003490_pt1 | contig 13796 bp, 12 predicted proteins | sample S1TSphfallax_2_FD_89694 | JGI IMG/M metagenome (GOLD analysis project Ga0116228, IMG submission 89694) | Host-associated microbial communities from peat moss isolated from Minnesota, USA - S1T2_Fc - Sphagnum fallax MG | ecosystem: Host-associated > Plants > Peat moss > Unclassified | place... | reverse complement strand
TTTTGAAACATGAATTTGTAAAGTTTTAGAATTCCACATTTCAAGAAGTATGAGTGTTTTTTGAGTGTGGCTAATATGTTCATATCATCTATTTTTTCAATAAAAATTATTTTATTATATGAGTCCTTTTGATAGTCCTTTGCAAAATTGATTCCATTTGACGCAATAGGTATACATTTTCAAATGTCCTAAATTAATACCAAAATTTAGAATTAGATCAAATGAATTTATAATCTACATTTTTTAACATTCATAAAAGGAAAAAATGAGTAACTTGCCATGATTACTATGGTTTTAAATGATAATGAAAATAATAAATGTTTGATTTTTACTGATTATGTCTAAGATCCGATGCCTTTTTTTGGTTCCTAGTTATGTGTTTTGACCCATCCACCTATTTATGTACCTATCGACCTATTTATCTATCTACATACATCTAGAAGAAATCCTTCAAAATATGACAAATGCATTTGTAACTATGTGCAATTAATTATAATTTGCAACTATTTCAAATCATCTTTGCAATTATTTTGCACCCTTGACCATTCTTGCAACTATGATACAACTACATTTGCCATTATGATTTTTTCATCTTACACTCTAAGATTGTCTTCATCCATGATCATGCCCATATGTTCCATTAGTTGCAAATGGAATCAAATTTAGTTGCACCATTAAGGTGTTAACATAGCCCCTAATGGTATACATAGGTGCAATAAATGTTTTTTGAAAGGTATGTGTACTTTTGCTCAGTTTTATTAAGGGTGTAATGAGGATATGTTCCCATGAGTGTATTTATAAAGTTGTATTTAATTATTATTTTTATTTAGGAAAAATTAACTACTTACCTACCTATGTACGTTTGTTTACCTACCTAACTACTTATGTTTACTTAACCATTTAGCATTGGTTGCCTACTTACCTAACCTATACTACTTACTTATTGATTAATTGTTGATTAATTAATTATATAATTATTAATTAATTGGTGACTAATATTTAATACTTAGTATTTATAATTAATGGAAATTAATGATTAATTAGTCAATATATTAGTCTCTTTTAAATATAAATTGTTAATCAATCATTTATAAGTAATTAGTTAGTTAATTATTGTTTAATGCCCAATCATTAATTAATTAATTAATTATTAAAAATAACAATAAACTATTCATTAGTAATTTGTAATAAACTAGTTAGTTAGTATATTATTTTAATAAATTATAATTAATAAATTAATTATTTAATTACTTGTTTATGTAATTTTATCATTTATATTAATAAAAAAATATAAAGGATATGAGATAAATTTTCTAGTTCTAATTTAGTTTGCAACTAGGTTATAATTTCAAACTTTATCCCACATGCTTTGTGTCACAACCCCACTTTTAGAAGAGTGTGAGGATGACACTCACACTCCTGAAATGGGGACTTGGGAGTCCTCTGGGACTCCTGAAACTTCAGAGTTCGATTACAAGGGTCAAAACACCTCGCCTTGAGGTGTTCCTTATATCATTGGAAAGCTATCGAATTGTATATGTCGAAAATGGCCTTGCATGAACCATTTGGACATATGCAGCACAAATTATGGCAAAAAGAAGGGTTGAAAGTCAAACTACCAACTTGACTCCCAACCATTAAAAGTCAGGAATCGACCCGACCCTAGTGTGTGCAGGTGGAATGTGACACTGTTGGAAAGCTCTCAAGGAGAGCTACAAGTTTGCTTCATACCCCATTCCAATCGGAGGTCTAAGCAAAGAATTATGAACTCGCAAAGTCCCGGGAGTCCAAACCGGGAAAGTTTCGAAGTTCCTCCTTGGGAGTCCCGGGACAAAAAGCCATTCAGATGTAGGTGCCACAGAGAGACGAAGAGAATACTATATGGGGGAAGGTGGTGGCTTCCCCCAAGTTTGGGCTGTGGTGAGTCTTGTGAATCCAAGGTTGCCTATGGCTTGTCCTAACACTAAAGGTGCTCCAGAATGTGAACTAACCAACTTGTTGATTAGTTTGATGCAGGTTCGAGTAAGTAACTAAAGCTTGTCCCTCTTCCTAGTCCCATCTTGGAGCTTTAGCACGCCCCTCTACCCCTTTTAGTGCTGAGAGTTAGGAGTGTGCCCCAAGTTCCAAATAATTCTGTTGTTTAACTGATTGGGACCCAACTTGGGTCCAACAAGGAACTTGGGAGCGCGTCACTTTATCCTTCAATTTCATCTTGAAGAAATTATAATGAAAAGGTTTTGTCCTATGCTTTCATATTAAAAAATGGATGTCATTTGGGATGAGCCAATTAGAATAGTTTAACCCTAAAGGTTAAACCTAAAAGAAATTAAAGATATTTACCTACTAAACCCTTATTTTACCTACCTCCCTAACCTACCTAGGTAAGTAAGTAGGTATTTAATTACGCTTACCTATTTACCTACCAATCTAGCTCTAAATAAGTTGGTAGGTAGGTATTGCAACTTAATAATTCCTGCAAACTAATTTTGATTCAAAGGATTTTGAGGGAAATATTATAGCCTTTACAAAGAACTTTCCATAAATGTATCGAAATCCAAAATTAAATGTGATTAGACCCTTTTGTCGAATGTTGTAATCATCAAAAGTCAAATTGTTAATTTGAATCCCAACGATTGAATTGGCCGTTTAACTTGCATTTTGAATCTTCAAAAGTTGGGAATGTGACCCCACTTTATATATCTATTCTTTGAATGCTTTTGAATGGTCTTAAAAAGTTTCACATTGGACAAGGTTTTATCCCCCAAACCTTGTTCCAAAGTTCTCTAACATTTTGAAACTACCAACTACGTTCCAAAGTTTTGGGACACTTTAAAATCATGACTTTATTCCAAGTTTTAAAATTTTAAAACTTCCAACTACCAAATTGGGAATCCACTTGAGAAAGTTGGGATTCATTATAAATTGCATTATCCAACAATTATGGAAATGTATTTGATTTACATGACATTGACTCTATTTGTTTCCCTTGTCATGCCTTAACCATGGTTACGAGCCTAAGGATAGGGTTGTGACATGATGATTGTTTAGGATCCCCATTTTTTTAATGTGACCATATTTATTGCCCAAGGATGTCATTATTTGCCTATTTTAATTTACAGTTAAGATAAAAAAAGGTATTTTTTAATTTGCTATGAAATAACTACATATTTGAATATATATTAGGTTTATTTTAAGTAAATTTTCATAACTAATTATAAACATTTTATTTGCATACAAATAAATTTTAATTTTTAATTTTTGAATAAGTTTCACCTTTTTTTTTTGCATGCCCTTAGGAATAAAATGGAGGTGACCTCCCCAAGGTCTATTGTAACTTTTGTTTGTGTTATAATAACACAAACCTTACTACAAAATGTGGGTGCAATTCACTAATCCATGTTCAATGGACCAATGAATTCATTTGAAATGCAATGAAATTACTTGGTGTACAAGGATCCATTTTGTTGTAGTGAATTTGGTTACACAAGAACCTTGTGATCATTTTAGAAATTTTCTTCCACTAGAAATTCCCATAGTTGCAACTGCTTCCAACACCTTGTTAAAGCTTTCCATCACTATATGTGGGTGATCACTTTTCCATGGAAGTAGTTTTCTTATTATCTTTTTTGTTTATATCCACATAGGTATATCATTCACTTGAACAACTAACTCAATGCATGAAAAGAAAAAAACAATTCGTAAGCTGCTTAGATTTGTAAAAAACTCCAAAACATTTTATATTGTGACTTTGTTAAAGGTTTTATTTTCTTCCCTATGAGCATGACCTCGTAATTGCCACAAAACTTGGGGACATCATGTTTTATCATTTGAACCTCACTTCGTCTCTAAGTTCCTAAAAATGAATGATGTCTATTATATGAAAGTCTATCAATGTTATAATGTGTAACAATTCGTTCCCAATTTAAAGCTTGATTATTCTACCCATTCGTTATTATTGGATTGTGCTTGAGACATGAAAAACATATCTAAACAATTAGTTCTTTTTCTCAATGACAATTATTTTCCTTTCTTTCATTTGCAACCACAAAATCATTTGTTTCAAGCAATGTTGGGATGAAAAAGGAGCAAAGGAACTTTTTTCTATCATTTGTTAACGTTTCCCAAGGTGGGAAGTAGTGAGCATGGTTGCAAATGGTTACCAATGGAACTATGTAAGGAACAAGATGTGACTTATCTCTTGACAAATGAAAACAATGTGGCAGACCAATGGATGGTTGGAGGAAAAGAACTTTGTGGAGACTTTTCTATTGTTAGTTTGGTTGACAAACATACATTATTGGGTGTGAATTGTTTACTAGTCAAAGCTACATTGTAGTCTTTGTCTTCAAGTTGGAAATTATAGGGTTTTTTGTGTGGTGTGATAAAAGTGAATGGTGCAATAGAAGTGGTGTGTTTATATCCACAAATTGAGGCTTCTATTTGGAAAAGGTAACAAGTTATTGATGATAAGTAAACTATTGAAAGGCTTAAATGAAGAAATTAGGGTTGGGTTGGTATTAAATATCATTTTGTGTTGTTTTGTAAATGCGAATTATGTTTTTGGCAAATTTAGCTCTCGCATGAATAAACACTATTACAAAAACATGGTTTTTTGCTAGTAGGATCATGGTTAAGATGATTGTAGAGTCAAGTCCATTTGTTTAAAATGATTAATCATGTCCAATTTTATTAAAACCAAAGCTATGTATGTTTGTTTTGACTAAAAGAAACTAGCTAATATCTAATCAAAACAAACATCATGATGGCGGAAACATGGCATATGTGGCAATCATGTGGAGGTATCCAACTTGTTTAATGTGACCAATTTAATAGAAACTAGTCACTTACATATGACTAATTGTGACCATAATGTTACTTTTATGGTCTGACAATAATTAAATATTTTTAAAAATATTTAATTATTCTTTTAATTAATTTATTGCAAAAATGAAAGTAGATCATGAATTTTATGTTTTCAAATGTTGTTTGTAATGTTTCGTATAAAAATAGGGGACACTAATTGAAATATAACAAAATGACACTTATAAAAAAAATTAAAGATGAAATTGATATTCAACATTTCAAATTATTACAATTTTTTTTTAATAAAATGTAGATGTGAAATTTGAACTAATGTAATGTCTTTAGATTGGAAAATTAGATTATATAATATATAATCAAATTATAAATTAAAGACATGTGAAGTTTAATTATAAGAATATATTTAAAAATAGAATCCATTTCATTCTAAGATTTTTAAAATAATAATTTTGATAAAATTATTGTACTTGGTTTTTTGCCCAACTCAAGATATACAAATTAATGTTTTACTATTTTGGAATTTTAATAAACAAAATTTTGGAATTAAATATATCTGAAATCAATGTAGTACATTTTATATTATGAAATTAAGTAATGATATCAAACTTGTAGGTGTGTAATCAATTTCATTATGAAGTTGATTAAAATTATGCAATAAACTTGTAATTTGAATTATTAAGAAAAAAATGTGTTTATATATTTTATGGTAAATATTAAAGGCAAAACCAAACTTAAGGTAGCCATTAGTTTATTGAATTGAATGTTTTTGAAGAAGTTAAAACTTAACATAATATTAGTGATAGGATGGTGATCATTAGAAGAGTCATTAACAAGATTTGCATGGGGTATTGACCATCTTCATGCACTACTACAAAATGTGGGTACTTTCACTAGTCCATGTTCATTAGATTGGTGAATTCGCTCAAAGTGTAATGAAATCACTTGATGTATAAGGAAACCATAATAATGGATGACACTATCACTATGAAATCCCTTTGATAGTTCTTCGAAGAGGCATGCACCTTTTCATAGTGAATATTTAAGGAGGTTTAATGTGTTGTTTTGATAAACATTTTTCATCATTAGAGCTTGAGTTTAAAAGTGATACTAGCAAAAAAATCATGTTTTCTTTTTCAATAATACCATGGGATTGTTTTGCAAAAGTTGAGACTTTTTGTTGTCATGTTTCTTTTCTAAAATTGATGTTTTTCTAGCCCTAGGACATAATTTCCTTCTATATGTGGAGGCTTGTAAATCAAACACACACCCAATTCTTAGGTAGCCCAAAGTTGTGAATATTTTTCGTTGCCTATTAAATTGATTGGTAGAAGCCAATTGAACAATGCATATTAGGATTTTTTTTTGTAATTTTGTAATTTTTAGATTGTAAGTTTTGTTTTTTGTTTTTTCTCCTTTCTATAAACCTATGCATGCACCTTGTTTTAATCAAATTTGATTTGAATCAACCTTTGACACATTCCATTTTGTCATTTCTTTGAATGGTTTTACATTTGGCAACCATGTTAGGGACATTGAACCAACAATTATATTTTCATAAGTTACCATTAGTAGTTAAATTTTTATAGGAAACAAAGTTTAACACAATTGCAAAAACTTAAACATTATAAGACTACATAAACATTTTTTGTGTTTAAACATTTTTCATTATGCCACCACCTATGTTTACTTTTAGCCATGCAAGACATATTGAAGAGTTGTCAAAACATGACATAAGTATAATCATCAATGAAGTGATTACTAAACATGAACAACATATGGCTTAGAAAAGGATGTGATAGTAGATTAATTGTCTTAGGTAATGGACAAGAAGGGGAAAATAGTAAATAAACACATGACTACGTCAAGAATGTGACACGACATATGCCATGAGTGAAATGAATCGACTATCACTTGGACTCAATCCTACCAAGTTCAACACCTCCAATTTGGATCCTATTGAAGAGATGTTATGAATGCACAACACCTTGATTACCTAAAAAAGTTGCAACATCAACTGCAAAACACATTTCAACACTTTTCACACATGAATGTTGAATAGAAGGAGCATCCAATTACAACTTCATCAATTGAAACAACTCCAATTTTGATAGCACATCCAAATTCATCTTCTTGGGATTTTTGTAGATATTGTGGACATATTGGTCATTGGTATGGAAAATGTTTGTTTTGTGCCTTTGTTTCACCATTTGCATTTACACCGCCTCAATCCAGACCACCATTATATTGGTAAATATTCGAACCACATTTATAACACATACCATAATAGCAACTTCTATAGAAATTTCCACGATGTTGGTAATAATGCAACTATTGAAACATGATTTTCTATTTCACAATTTGGAAACATAGTTTTTATGACTTATTCATTTCAATTATAGTCGAATTGGTCATGTTTTCCCTCATTTTTAATCACAAATGCCATTGTAGTTGTATAGGACTAATCATGGATGCCACATTTTGACCTTGTGTCTATTTTTACAATACATGAATCCTTTATGAGGAAGTAATCATGGCCTTCCATGAAAGGGTAGCAATCCTCCGAGAAGAGGAGGTGGTCCTCTAGGTAGAAAAAATGGTCTTCTAGGAGGTTTTCCTAGAACAATAGGCTAAAAATTTGGTGGGTCCAAGTGGTAACACCAAGTGGACAACCTAGTGGTGGGGCACTTGTAAGTGGACCCTTGGACCATTGAATGGGTTTCAGTAACAACCCCACCAATTAAAAGGCATTACCGCACCCCATTTATGTGCTTGGAACTAACTTGGACGCACATATTTGAGTTTTCAAACATGTGATTACTACAAATAATGAACATGATAGTAAGGAGGTCAATTTTTTTTGCTTTACCTTGTGCAATGATATTGTTAAATGGGGATTTTTTAAAATTATAAAATCACCCTATTTGTGCTTTTGCAGAACTACAAGTGGCTTATTACAAACATTACCAAAAAGTTCAAATTGATGAACATGTGTATATGGCACTTTGAGTCATCAAGCAATAAGAGGATGAAATTTATTATAAACAAATTTTTGAAGTTAGCAAATTGTCTACAACATAAAACTAATCATAGTTTTTTCATAACTTTAAAAAAAGTGTGATTGCTTCCTTACCTTTTTGTGGCTATTGCAAAAATGAAGCATGGCATGTTATTAAAACACAAGACAGTGGCAATCACATGTGAAGAAAGTATGAAAGATGCATGAAACTATTGAAAACTATTACAACCTTCATAAAATTCAAAAGTTGAAAAGTTTACTAAATGAAAAAAAAATGATGTAGTATTTGGGCACTATAAGAAGCCCAACATGAAGGAGAAATGTCATTGGAATCTTAGCAACTAAAACAACAAACTAAAGGACAAGAAATCCCCTTCAATAGATGAAATTTTGATACAACTTGGGAAACAACAACTAAATCCAATAAATAACACCAAGAGTTTTGGATCCAAGCTAAAATCTTCTCCACCTTATTTGTAAAAAGCCATTTCATAGGATTTATATGATTATGCCCACAAAGCTACAACACAACCCATGTTTAAAAACAAGATTGTCACTTTGGTAGTAGATGTAAAGCCCAGGAAAGAAGATGCTAAATGGTAAACATGGTTATGGTTGTGACAACCAAAATCAAGGCTTTGGAGGAAGTGGTTTCCAAGGACAAGGGGGCAAACCCATCCTTGGGTCGTACCATTAGGGACATCAAACCCAAATTTTTTGAGACCCATTTAACTTCATGACAACATAGGACTCACTTAGAAAAAGCTTTTCATCTCAATTTTCATATCAAAAGATTGTCCGAGTCATGCAAAATTAATTTTCATATTCCAAATGAGTGGTGAAGGGGGGAAAAAAGAAGGAAATAAACACCTAGGTTTCCTTTGTTTAAGAACACATAAGGAGCATATTCTAGGAAGGCTTCAAATAATCCTTTTGTTTATTTGTTTAATATATAGTGGATTGAAGCATCCACAAGTTTTTGAACAATTTTCAAATGTTAGGACTAGGTCTTGAAGGGCCATTACATTCATGTTTACAAATTTGCAGTAATTTTCATATTTTGTTTTAATAAACAATTTGGGCCATACCCTAGTGATTACATTTGATGAACCAAAATAAAAATAAAATTTTCAGCGGTGCAACATGACATTTAATGACAAGGGGTTAAAAATTTCATGATCACATGTTAGGAACATTTTAAAAACATAGTTATCTTACCATGTAGTTGTTTACAATTTTTCCATAGTCTATACATAGATGGGACACAAAGCCCATGTGATGCAAATCAATATAGTAAAATCACAATTTAAGAGAATTGAATTCTTTTAATAAAAATTAACTAGGTCAAACTTTCCTTGAATTTTGATGAAAGGTGTAGTCATACTAACTTGTACCATTAACAATCATAACCACTGCTTAATTTTTTGAACTTTGGATTGTAAATAAATAAAATAATCTTTTATAAAATGTTATTATGAATACATTATGTACATATCACAAAAATTTGGAATCAATCTAATGAATGAAAAACATGTATAAGGACTTTTAAGGCTTTATAACCATTGTTTAAAAACTACCAAAAAGTAGCTTCAAAGAAGTTTTGACACTAAAAACACAATTTGAAATTTTTTTTTAATGAATATTTTGGGATTAAAAAAATATAGACCTTAACATAATAGTATTAAGATTTTTTTAAAAACTTTAATGTTTTTTAAAGATGTATTTAAAATATTATAAAAATATTATTTTTTAAAAATGGTCTAAGGGGGCACATGTGGCTCCTTATAGCGTGGTTGGACCCTAAGGTGGTTCCTAGTAGCACCACTATTAATGGGGTTTTTTTTCTATGCCCAATAATTTCTTATTTCCCAACTTCTTTAATTATAATTTTTGAAATAGCAATAGGTACATCTGAAATTTAAAAATCTATGTAAAATCCTACAACATGCACTTACTTTGTTATAGTTTCAAGAAATCAAAATTGGCCAAGAAGAATCACTTCAATTTTCTAAGAGAATTACTCCAATTTTCCATTTGAAAATAAACCTTTATTCGTTTACCAACTTGTTGTTGGAGGTTTTTCAACTACATAAAAACTTTTTTTTATTGTTTTTCACAATTCAAAGAGAATTGTACAATGTTTGCTCCAATTCCTCAAAGGTGCAATTAGGATGATCTCGTATAAAGTTTTCGCCCCACTTTGAAATATTGTTTCGTAAAACGAAACCAAATAGGTTGATGATATCAATTTCCATAGTCTTCCCATTAACTTTGACTTTTTTTTTGAAAATTTTGATGTGAGCGTCATGATCAGTATCCTTCACATATCTTGGATATTGAAGTTTCCAATATGGCAATTTACTAGTTGGTTTAGATCAAACTGCAACTGGTGGGTACCCTGGTGGCAAGAACATTCTTGGATCAGGTGCATGCCATCTATAAAATCCAATATGTGGATCAAGTTATGGTCCTCCATGTGGGTCTCGATCAAGTATATCATTATTGAGGAACTAAAGAAAAAATTAATACTACCAAGTATTAAACATAATCCTTACATGTATATTTGATCAAGAATGTTAGAATTTATATCCATGGATCCCTTGCATAATCACCTTTACTACCATTTAGAATATGGTATTGGATGTTATCTACCCTATGTTGTTAAAAAGACCATGGTTGAGAAATGCCAAAGTTTCACATGATTGGGGTACAAATTCGATTACTATCAAATGCAATGGAGATGTTAGAACAATATTTGTCACAAAAAAAAAAAGACAAATATACAAAATATTGTGTAGGGTCAAGCTAGGCAAGATAAATTGTACCCCAAATTTACCTTATCTACTTATAGTGTAATCAATTGAAAGCAGTGTAAAACCCATCATAAAATTGTTTTACATTGAATGTTTTGACTTGAATAACCAAAGACAAGATAATTTTTCATTATTTTGCATTCAATTTTAGTTTAAGATTATTTTAATAAGTTTTTTACTTGTTTAAAATGCAAATAGTTTTGTAGTCTACCTTTTGTAGTGTGAACTACTGTAAAATACATGCAAAGTAAGGGGGAAGTAAGTGCCAACAAATAGAAAGTAGAAATTAATTTTTATTTTAAGATTTAAAATGTAATGATATTTATATCCTAATTTAATAAACACATATTCAATTGAATATATTTTGTTTAAAGTACCCCCAAACCTAAATTTGTTTTCTTCTTGAGTGATTCTACTTTTGATGTACTATTTAAATTCATTTGTTTTTTTTCTTTTTGCAAGTAGATTCTCATAAATTCAATAGAGATCCATGATGATTCTTTATTGTACTTCCATTCATTTTGATGCTACTTGCATGCTTTTATATGCATGACACATAGAAGTGAAAAATAAGTACATTTATGTTCACTTTACCATGCTTCCACCTTGTATTGTTGTTGTTTTTTTGGTTATGACTTTGTGAATGGAGTTACTAATGAAGAAGATGACATGTTACTTGCACAAAAAAACCATGTCTATTCATAATTGGCATTGTGACCCTACCAATTGACCTATCGAATAACCTTTTTTCAATGTCCACTTTTGGTACTATGAAACTATAAAATCAATTTCAATATATCAAGAGACACATTTCAATGAGCACTACCCTAGCACAAGTTCACATCAAGGCCTTGTAGATTTTTCAACACACTACTCTTGAAAATGAGCAAGTTCATTATTTGAATCTAGGTACTCAAGAAAAATTGCAAATGGTGAAAATAAATAACAAATTAACTTGACATGATACTAACCACGAATGCTAAATGATTTATGCAAGAATACAAGGATGTGTTTGCATGGAGCTATCATGACTTGAGGGCATTCCTCCACATATATTAAATTGATTTTGACATTTCCATTCCACCTATTCATCAAACAAAGAACCAAATGAAGCCCAAGTATGCAATTGTGATGAAATAGGATTTGGACAAATTCTTGGTTGCCATCGAAGTTTGAACCTATCAATCAAGTCACTTGGTGATCTCAAATTGTCATGATACCAAAAAAAAAGGAAGTTGCAAATTTGCATAAATTTTCACAAATTCAATTTGGCAACAAAGAAGGATCCATATACTTAAAAAGCTTTGGATGTAGTGGCAAGCCCCAAGGGAGGTCACTTCCGAGCCCTAGTTCAATAATATCTTTTCTTTGGGCTTCATATTTGGTTCTTTATCTAGTAAGTAACCTTTAGAATATGTAATAGTAGCATTTAAAAAATTATATTTGAATTGAACTTCTTGAGCCATTTCAAACTTATTAAGTAAATTGGAGTTAATGAGGTGTAGATTAATATTTAAATGTTATTCATTTGAATCATTTTTAGTATTACATAAGTCGTAAGTGTAATTTTGGATTGTGATCACTTGCTAAAGAATTGTTCAAAATGCAAAGTTTATTAGTATAGTTGAACACGAAAAAATATTTGATTCAAAAAAGGTTAGAAGCAGATCAAATGTTCCATAAGTGAACATTATATTCAATTAGTAGACATGTAGGAAAATTCCATATGTTATTAAAAAATCTTATGAAAGATAAGATGATAGAAGGAATACACTTATTAGATATATGTTCACGGTAGCAGAAACTCAATAAGTTGATGAATGATGCGAACAAGGTACTATGCCCTATGTTCCATTGATAGTGGGTTAATTGGCCCCTTTAGCCAACAATAATATCCATCACAAAGGACCCATGTTTGTGGGAAAAGATGAACATCATCATCTTCACATTAAGATTCATCGAACCTTTTAGGCCTATTTCCAAAAGCAAGAATTAATTCTAGGTAGATGGCAAAAGCACGAGGGTTAGGTGACATTTGATAATCTCATATGGATTGAGCCATTTGATTATGCACCACCTTTCCAATTAGTTTTTCTTCATGCAGTCGTTGGGAGAAATTCATATTAAGCAGTGCTTCTTTAAGCTCTTCATCTTGTATTGGCTTTTAGTCCTACTTCTTATTAGCTTAACAAGTAGACTGCCAAGGTAATTGAATAGTATATTTTACCATGATTTCACCCCAATACCTTGTGGCAAGCCTTTGGGGGTGTATTAAAAAGATTGAAACTATTTTGACTTAATATATCCATTAAGATGACCAACCAAGTCAACTACACCACAAGAAGGATGAAGCTCAATGTTGTAACACAATGTTGAGCAAGTCCTTAATTTAAACATTGCTTCCAAATAACAAAATGGCAATGATGCAAACTATAATGATGCTAAACCAAACCATCAACACTAATCACCAAATGCATATTAAAAAGAGAACACAAAAAGCAAAAAAACATTTCTTGAGCAAGTGAGTTCATTCACAAACATCATATTTGACCATATTCATAGTGCACAAGTTCTTGTAATAACCACAAAAGCACATCAATGTACAAGGAACAACAAGAAGGTTCAACCACACAAACGTTTGTAGTAGCCATTGCCAAAATACAATTTTGAAAAGATTTGTCGTGCACTCCTTCTACCCTCTTCATTGCTCATTATAGTGACCCCCCTTTTCCATCACCTTAACCCTAGTTTTTTATGAGTGCAAGCAACACTTGGATAGAGGTGAAGCACTGCAACTTTTTCATTTCAATTTTTGTGTTCATACCCAAGTTCATATTCGAATCTAATGATGTTCATCTACACAACATTGGTCTTGCCATAGGATTTAAGTCTAAAAGTAGACCCAATGATCATAAGATCAACCCACCCCCTAGTTCACAACCATCAACTTGCTTCTTCAAGTGTAGAGATTTGTGCAAGCATAAAAAATTATCTTTCACAAACACAATGCACAATTTTTGTAGATGATCTAATCGCAATCTTGAAAGCAGCAAACAAAGAGGTGCATGTTCTATGTAGATCATCCAACAATGCTCTTGTGGATAACAAATAAAGAGGAAACATGAAGCCCAAACACAATGCACAAT
>Ga0116228_10003489_pt1 | contig 13796 bp, 6 predicted proteins | sample S1TSphfallax_2_FD_89694 | JGI IMG/M metagenome (GOLD analysis project Ga0116228, IMG submission 89694) | Host-associated microbial communities from peat moss isolated from Minnesota, USA - S1T2_Fc - Sphagnum fallax MG | ecosystem: Host-associated > Plants > Peat moss > Unclassified | place: USA... | reverse complement strand
GATTTACACGATCACAATAAACACTTCCGTATATGTTGATCCGCATTTTTAGCCCTACAGAATGCGGACTTATCCGCGATGCGGACTTAAAAAAATGCGGACTTAATCGAATGACTATTGTACTAGGTTATACTTTACTGTTTTTTGGGCTTCAGGTCTCATTTGAGATGCCAACTTTTCTTACATGACTTGTACCATTGTTTTTATTATATCGAAAATTCTGCATTTTGTAAAAATTGAGCCTGGGGGCTAATTAAACATTAAAAGTAATAATTTTGTGTTAAGAAATCTTGTCCAAGGTGGCCACCAATGTTGGCTATTTATTTATTTTATTAATAATTTAAAGTTATTTATTTATTTATTTATTATTGTTGTTGTTGTTGTTGTTTGGGATGACATAAGTTATCCATATCGAAATTTTTTGGGGAAATAATTGTTGATTGTGCAATAAAATTTTGTTATCAAATAATAGATTAATAGCATTTAGTTAACATGTTGGTTATACATTAGTCATAGGGGTTTTTTTAATAATAAAATTTCTTTTCCTTTTTTTTATTTTACTTTTTTGTATTAGCATTTATAGATTGATTAGCTACATGGATGATAATTGGATAATCCATGTAGGTTATTAGATTTGGAAAATTCAATACCAAGCAATTATCAATTTAGCTAGTTATTAAAAAAAAATAAAGAACCAATTAATGGGTTATGAATAACTAGTTTGATAACTATGTCAAAACTCAATAACCAGTCAACATTATTAGCCAATTTTCCCCACATTAAAAGCTTCCTATGCTTCATAACATATTAAGTGCAAAACATTACACGACAATTCCTCTACATTCTAAATCGTCTCTTTTACACAAGTTTTGCACCATTTTTGTTTTGTAAGATTTATACAAAGAACAAACAAGCTTGTAGCTCACAATACATACATTATGCATTGTTGTTGTATGCACATTGAAGTGCATGATCATTGTAAATGTGTCATGAGAACACTTGGATCATCATTGTTCCACACACCAACATTAAATTTTGTTGTACACTTTGTTGTGAACACCATTTTTTTGGTGCAACGTCTTTGCTCCTTGAAAAAATGTTCAATGATGTTGATAATGAAGTTCCTTCACAATATGAATTCACATCAAGAATTCATACCAAATGCCCTCAACAATTGAATTAGGAGGACCAATAAATAATTGTCCTCTTACAAACAAAGATAGATGAATTCCTTGCAAGATTGCACTCAATTAATCCTCATGACCAATTTGAAACTAGTTACAACATCAAAGTGGAAGAAGATTACACATGTAATCAATTCAAGTGGCAACATTTGATGCGGAATAGCATGACTTGCAAAACCAAATTGGGGGGTTGTGTATGACAATTTCAAGTGGCTATTTGATTACAGGAATGGAACTAAACACAAAATAGAGTATTGGGACTTGACATTGTAAGAAAAAATAACTTTGAATCTTATAAAACATTATAACAAAAACATGCATGAATTGATCTATTCATTTGTGAGCAATAGACCCATCCTAAAACCTACCCATGTTTGTGATATGATGGTTGCAAAAAATATAATTCATAGTCCCAAGAAGTTCAATTCCATAACAATTTCTAAAGGATGATGAAAAAAAAATGGCCAATAACAACAAGATAAAAAAGGTTATGAATGATCTTTTATGCCAAGAGTTAATAATGTGAAGCATATGTCCATAACAACATCCCCCTTACCATTTGTGCCCTGAAAATAATTATCATAAAATCCACACCACCTACTTCAAAAATTGCAACTAATCAGATACCATAATTTGGTCTTTGGGAAAGACAAATATAGATTGGCATTAAGACTTTGAAGTTAGATGATTTGACCCCATAAAAGGACTCAAACTTTTTTGTGATACTACTTCCCTTGGTTGGTAAGGTAGCTTTTGGAAACATGTGTCCAAAAAAGTCATATGTAATCCATAAAATAATGGTGGAAATGACTAAACAAAGAAATAAGTAAGTTGCATTAATTAGTATACAAAACTAACCTTGAAATTGAGTAGGGTTCACCACTACAAAAGTGCGGTGCAATTTACTAGCCTAAATCACTATGGGACCTTAAAAGTGAAATAACTTCATTGCATTTTACTGATTTCACTATAATATCACTATGTAGACATCATGTTTCATTACTAGTTAACATAATTCACTATTATAATTTACTCAATAAATATATTTTATCTATGCTACTTTATGATATACCATATATTATTTTAAGCTACTTTAGTTATTATAACTTATATTTTATGTTATTATAAATTATTATAAATTATTGTACCCTAAATTATTATATGTTATTTTACCTTAAAGTATTTTAACTAATTTATTATAAGCTTTTAAGTTGTTCTAAATTAAATTATTCAATTAACTTTAAGTTATACCTTAGGTTATTTTATTTTAAATTAATATATATTATTTCAAGTTATATATTATTCAAGGTCATTCTACTTTATGTTATTATAAATTATTTTATAAAATAATCTAAAATAAAATATAATGACTTCTATTTTATAATACAAGAACCATTAATAATCATTAATAAATTAATCGTCAATAACCACCAATATCCACCAATAGTCATTAATAAAATAACCACCAATAGTCATTAATAAAATAGCCACCAATAGCCCTTAATAAAATAGCCACCAATAACCATTAATAGAATAGTTGCAACATGATGATGTGGTATTCCACATTCAACTACAATGCCAAAACATGTCTTTTACAACTTGTCTTATTTGATTACAATGGGAGAATCGATTAGAAAATGACATAAGCAATTTAATAAATGATTAAAAGAATGACTATAGTTGAATAGGAGTAGTCATAAAATATACTTGATTATTAGTCAATACAATGATTCATACATTACTTTGGATAAAATGAAACATTTATCAATCAGTCATTATGTTAGAGATGATGTCTAATCCTACAATGTAGTTATTTGCATTAAACTGCAAATCCAAAAACTTTATTTTCACTACAACAAATCCTATCCTTTGAACCAAACACAAAAATGACTATTATTTTTTCAATTACATTTATAATTACTTGATCATTATAATCATTAAGTAAAATATTAACATGCCACATGGCATAATAATTTTGCAACTGTAGTCAATATGATAACTTGTTGGTTTTTTTGGTAAATTATAAAAGAAAATTCAATTTTTGTTCATTACACTATGAAAAAAAGGGTGTTTTGCAATTGGCCTTGCAACTCACTGTATATACAGTGCAATTCATTGCAATTTAATTGAACTATGCCGAAACCAGTAATTTTCAACTATTATGCAACTTCGTTACAACTATAACCATAATGTCTTGTCAATGTTAGTAAATTGCATCCATCCATTAAAATTTGACATGTGGCATTGTGAATACTTATATATATATTGGAAATATTGATGTCCATTATCTATTATGATTCTTGATGGTTTGATATTATGACACATGGCCTAATAAAAAAATTACCACATGGCATGTTAATTAAAATTTGAAAGAATAAGGAAAAAAATAAATAATGCATTTTAATAAGTAGGTAGGTTGATACATACCCATAGGTAGGTAGGTAGGTCATGACACTGACATACTTACACTACATACCTACCTACATAGGTAGGTAGAAAAATAAAACCTACTTACTTAAGTAGATAGGAAAGTACAAAACTATATGAATTAAAAAAATAGTTTTGTAAATATATTTTTAAAATTTTTTCCTTTAGGGTTAAAGTTTTTTGAATTCATCCCAAAATGGCATGTGTATTTTAGTGTGAAATCATAAGAAATGACACCTTCTTCATATAGTTTATGACATGGGGTTCAAAAATAAAGCATATGGATTAAATCTTTTAGTTGTTTTTTAGTGACTAAACACTTAAGGCAAGCAAAATCCAAGGGGAGGGCTATGTTGTTTTTAGTGTCCAATCAAAACTTGAACCCCTCCTATTGACACATATGGCACATTAAAAATTGTCAAAAATGGAATAGGATTGAGAAAATTATGGCCCCCCAAAATAGAGAGGGTCAAGAATTTAAAAAAACAAACCATTGAATGCTACAAAAGGCCAATTCTTTTACATCCAAAAAAATCTTTACATGTTGTTCTATTGTTATTAGAGTTCAAAGATGATTCGTAGAACTTTAGGTGGCACTCCTATAACACTTTAAATCATTTAAAATGAATAAATTTTTAAAAAAGTTATGACATTTGAAAGTAAGAGGGGTCAAAATGAAGAAAAATGAAAACTTTTGCAATTTGAAAAAAGTATTATCTTTACAACTTTTTTTTGGCTAGTCCCTTGATTTCTCATTTCAAAAATGATTTGTAAAACTTTAGGTGGAGTTTGTATAGCACATTAAATCATTCAAAATGAATAAGAAATAAGAGAGTTATGAGGTTTGAAAGTAGGAGGGGTCAAAATGAAAAAAAACACATTTTGCAATTTGCAAAAACGTATTTTCTTTACAACTTTTTTTTGGTTGATCCCTTGGCTTTGCATTTCAAAGGTGATTTGTAGAGCTTGAAAAGACGTTTCTATAACATTTTAAATTGTTCAAAATGGAGAAGACAACTAATTGTAACATAGTTGTTGTGTCAATGGCACATTTACAATAGTTTTAAAATAGTTGTCACATGCAACTATAATGTATACTTTCAAAATCAAACATGGTTGACTACAAATGTATATACATTATGTACAAATTATTACATAAAAGACCCATTTTCAACTCACTTACAACTAATTGATTTTTTAACGTGGTAATTTATTTATTAATTCCATGTATTTCCAAATGGATAATTGCATACTAATTGTAATACCTAAGGGGAAATTACACAATAGTTGTGTATGAGTTTCTTTTAGCTCTAGTTGAAGGGCAATATAGTTTCAATAGACACAATTTCTCATAGTGTTAATTAGCTAGTTGTAATAACCATCCACCTTTGTGATTAATAACAATTCAATCTCCCATGATGATAACATGGCATGTTATATGCCAACAAGATGAAGTGGTCCTAAACATCATTGATTTGATTAATTAATCTCATTTATTAGTTAGTTAAAAAATTTGTTGTCCTTTGTAATTAATAATGATTTGGTTTCCATGTGATGATGACATGCCATGCCATTTGGCAACAAGGTGTCACAAATTTGCATAACAATCCATAATTTTCTATGACATCATAAATTATTGTGTCTTGAATTTATGGCACCAATATTTGTCATATTTTTTGTGTGCCATGAGGGTTCTTGAAATCATGAATTCACATGCATGTGTATGTGTATTAAATGATATATTATTAACTTATAATTATGATTACAATATTAATAGTTGTTTTGAAATATGTAACACATAACTCCTTGACTTTTTAACTACTTAACACACTAGTTTAAGTGAACATACCTATTAAATTATCCTATGTATGTAGGCTACTTAATAAAAACCTACTTCATAATATAAATTGCCTTGTAAGTTACTTTACTAAACATAAAAATTTACTACATTTAATATGCTTAAATATAAATAGAATAGGTGACCTTACTAATAGGTTAACCTAGGTAGGCTTGCTTAGGTTCCTAGCTCGAGATTTTTTGCCAAGTCAATTTAGGTTGCTTCATTACAAAATATTTTATCAAATTTGTAACACCTCAAGTTTATGCAATTAGATGCAACTATGATGCAACTAGATGTGACATAATTATCTTAAGTTAATTTAGTTTTTAGCCTAAAAATGTTTAGGTTAACCTAAGCTAGGTTAGTAAGTAGTATAAGTTGACAAACTAATTCATTTTAAGTCAACCTAGGGAGGTCTAGGTCTAAGTTAGGTTGGTAGGTAGTAGGTAGGTTGACTTAGACCTAAGGTGGCCAATGTTAATTCAAAGTTTAAAAATTTGAACTTTTATAATTTTGTGATAAATATGATTAATATAAAAAAATGTGATAATGCAATGGATGACAACTTGAACCCCAAAATGAAAGTGAAGGGTTCAAATACTCACTCTTGCAACTTATGATACCTAGGCCATTTGGTTTAGGTTAAGTAGCCTAATATAGGCTTCTTGCGTTAAAGTCCAACATTTGTTTTTAATCTAGGCAACCTAGCCTAGATTAGGTTGCTTAGGTTGTCTAACATAGGTAATTAGCCTAGCTAGATTAAACTATGTTGACTTTTGGCTAGATGAGCTAGGCTAGTTTCTGCCTAGTTTAACTAGGTTACACTAGGTTGGTTTTTGGCTATGGTAGCTACATGAGCTAAACTAAGTTGATTTTTGGTCACGTGCAATGATTCATAACATGTTTATAGATTTTTGACACATGTTATCCATCCATCAAGACATCTTTTGTAACACTTAGTTGAATAAAACAACTAAGTTCAGATGGCATGCACTTTACACATCATACCAAGGTTATTGATGACATGAAATTTCATTATTATAAAAAAAAATTTAAATCTTAGTCATTAAAATGATTGGGCTTTGCAATTGAACATCCCTTGCGACTAAATGGGTGAAATGACATGGGTTTAAGAAGTCACTAGTCACTAGACACATATGTCCTTCCTAATTAGTATGTAGTTATAAAGGTCAGTCACAAAACCCAAAATGTGTTGTTGTGTGTGTGTTTACAAAACTTTTGCAACATTATACACAAAATCATGTAATTTGTTATTTAATTGCACATGCATGGGTCACAACTCAATGATAAAAAAATGGATATGATTAAAAACTTATGTGTGTATAATAATTATCATTTTCCATGAAAAGAATGTTATAAATTGAAGGGCCCTCCTAAAAAACAATTCCTACATGAGAGGCCATGTAAGAAATACTAGTAGTTGCATAAGTTCATTTAAACAAAGTGATCCCCTTGAAATGTAATATCATAGATCCTTGGGGGTTTTGGCACATTAATATTGAATGATTAATATAATTTGAAATTTTTGATTCGACACTTCAATTTTTGATTTTGAGAATTTTGACATATCAAGAATAAATACAATAAAATTAGCAAAGTTTTCATAAATTCCTATTGTACTTTTGGTTAGATTGATCAAAGTTTGTGCGACTTTAGTGGACATGGCGTGGGTTCAAGTCTAGCTACCTTATTTGAATTTTCAAATTTTTCAATGTAAAGTACAATTGTTTTCCTATAAATTTTGGCAAAATTAAAAATATATAATTTATGCCATAGTCACCTAGGTACTACAATACCCACATATGGGGCCATGTTGAAAGTAGTAGTAATCACATAAGCTCATTCTTAAACTAAAAGCCCTCCTTGAAATGTAATGCTTGCATGCAAGGCCATGAAAAATGTTTGTAAAACATTATTGCAATACTTGCATATAACCTCCTTAACCCACATTAGACATTGGGTCCAATAGCAATACATGCATAATCTTCTTGATACACATTGGAAAAATGCTCCAATTGCAATACATGTATAATGAAACCTAACCAACCTTGTGCTAATTACAATACCTACATATAATCATCCTAACACACATTGGAAATATGTTCCAACTACAATACTTGCATCATGAAACCTACCACACCTTGTGTTAATTGCAATACTTATAATCATTCTCCTTAATCCACGTTAGAAATTATGATACTTGCATCATGAAACCCAAGCCTTATATTAACCCCAATATTTGCACGTAGAGTTTTTAATACACGTTGGAAATTTGTTCTAACTATAATACTTGCATTTCTTATCCAAATGTTAAGTAATCATAATACCTCTAGAATCCCTTCAAGTATGCATTGCATGATTGTAATATATGCATCAAAACTTCACAATATGAGATGAAGTCTTTTGAGGAAATAGGTTTTGTTCTTAATAAATGACAACTTATCCTTCTTTGAAATCTATTTAGTGGGAAATCTTCGTTCCAATGAATCATCATCAATGCAATGTTGTGGCCTACAACATGAAATGGGAAGGTTGTTTGATGCACAATGCCATTTATAATGTCAAAGCAACATTACAATCAATGGGAGGTTGGTTGGCTTATTGTGGAGACTTTCCAATCATTATTAAAGGTTCTTGTTCCTAGATTTGGATGAATCTATAAGATTTCATGTGGCAAAAATTCAAACAAGAAGCAATATGAAATTACAATTTAGAATTTCCCAACCTGCACTTACATGGATTTTGTGACTATGATTTCAAGTTCATTGGGGACCCGGGAAATAGGGGAAATGGGTGCCACATAAATGTGCATGTATTGTGTATTGCAACATGTCATGTTATGTGGGTAGTTTGAAATTGTCATTCATTTCCTAACTTGGAGTTATGATGAAGTTCATCACTTATTATGTTTGCAATTAAAGTGTTCCATTGGTTTATTTTTGTATACATGGCAAAAATGTTCTATCTATGTGGAAAGAATATTTTATCCATGTGGAAAAACTATTCCAAAAACATTTCTTTGTGCTTAGAAAAGTTAGGTGCAAATGTTCATAACTCATAATCACAATTCATAGCTCTCGGCTCACCTGGTAACTATGTTACTCATTTTGATCAACTTCTATTTTACCGAGGGGTCATGGGATGTTTTGATTAATCAAAATGAAAATTAGTTAATTTGACCCATCGTTATAAATAATTTAATTTAGGCCACATGTCATCATTATGTTACATCTTTGAAAGTGATGTGGCATGATATGTCATAAAAAACTAGGTACATAGGTGCTTACCTACGACCATATGTTTATGATGTACACATACACAATATGCAACACCATTTACAAAATTCATATACAAAATTTGCTTAAGCTTGAACTCAAAACCTCATGGGAGCATGCCAATGTTTTTGCCATCCAATTAGACAACCTTTTGTTAGTAAAAGACATGTAACTTTTTCTTTTATCTTTTTAATTATGAAATATTAGGAAATCTGAAAATTGACACACCTTTTTTATCTCAAATCTTGTTCAAATGAAGTAAATCAAAGTATAATGTTAAAGTTTATCCCAATATCTGTTCAACAAAATCAACATATTTTATACATGTTCAAATGGATTTAAGAAAGGTTTAGGGTAGGGTACATAGGTAAGTAAGGTAGGATAGGTAGATAGGTTGTTAAGTAGTTACATATAGGTAAGGTAGGTAGGCAACATAACATGTGATAACATATAGTTTAGCACAATTCAAATGCTTTCATAACAAACATGTGTTTAAATAATCACCACACATGAACTAATAACATACCTTGGTGGTAATTCATTACAAGCACAACTTAATCTAACCAATGTTAGGTATTTGAGCTAGGCCTAATTAATAAGCAAATCAATATATTATTTTAGGTCATAGGTAGCCTATGTCCCAAATGCCAATGCCATGGAATTCATTCATTTGAATGATCATCCATGACTTGCGATAAACTTATACTTAATTTTTAGTTTAGTTTTAGTTCACATTTAGTTAAATTTTTAGCTAAATTTTAGTTTGCTTTCATTTGACTCATAGTTCATTTTTAATTAATTATTAGTTAACTATTAATTAAATCATAATTAAGTTTTAGTTAAATCCTAGTTAACTCCAATCAACTTTTAGTTGACACTTAATTAAATTTCAATTTAGTTATATTTCAGCTAATTCATAGTTGATTTTTAGTTAGGAAGGTTTTGAAGAAGCTTCTTTATTTGATGCACACATATAAACTTTTTTCGAAACTTCCTTGAGTTAAATCCCCAAAGGGTTATAAATAGAAATAGGATCCTTCATTTCCTTTGGTATGTTCAACATTAGCTTTTTATTTTAGTAGCCAAGTAAGTCATACATAACCATAGGTAGGTAGGTTGGTAGGTCTTAAGACCTACATATTTATGTATTTACCTAAGACCTATTTACCTACCTAGGTTCATAAGTAGGTAGAAAAATAGAAGAATAACCATGAAATTTTATTTTAATTTTATGTTTTACCTTTAGTTAAATTCTTAAAAAGTTAATCCTAAAATGGCACTTGTATTTTGATGTGAAAATATGAGAGAACAAGTCTTTTTAAATATAGTTTGTAATATGGGATTCAAAAAGAAAACATATGGGTTAAATTTTTTAGTTGTTCCTTAGTTGTAAATTAAGTTGTAATCGAGTTGCAATTATAACATTTTAGTGCTCAGGGCAAGCCAGATCCAAGGGGAGGGTTTTATTATTTTTAGTGTTTAAACAAAACTTGAACCCTTTTTATTGGTGCTTTTGGGGCATTAAAAATCATAAAAAATGGAATAGAATTGAGAAAGTTATGGCCCCCCAAAGTAGAAAGGGTCAAAAACTCAAAAAAAAAACCACCAAATGCTACAAAATGCTAGTTTCCAAACATGTAAAAAAATCCTTGTATGTTGTTATATTGCTATTAAAGCTCAGAGATGATTTGTAGAACTTCATGTGGCACTCTTATAACACTTTAAATTGTTTTAAATGAATGAGAAATAAGAAAGTTATGAAGTTTGAAAGTAGGAGGGGTCCAAAGAGAAAAAAAAGGAAATAAATGTGTTTTGTAAATTAGAAAGCTTATTTATTTTCTTGCTATTTTTTCATTATCCCTTTTCCTTTACATTTCAAAGATGATTTTTAAAGCTTGAAATAACACTCCCATGACATTTTAAATCACTTAAAATGAAACACGTATGATGAAGATTTAAATAAACGATATGTACGTATCTTTATTAAGTTATAAGTAGTTATATTATAATCATAACATAGTTGAATATTAATATTTTAATAATGACGCGCTAGTGGCTGGGCTAATTTTATCAATGGTAATCATAATTAAAAACTAATTGAAAATGTATTCCATAATGGGTGGTGGAAATGTGGACACATGGCATGATTGCATGTATGTACATTGTACTTAATTGCAACATAGTTGTTACTTTAGTGACACATTTACAACAATTTTAAGGTAGTAGCCACATGCAACTACAATGCAATTCTTGAAAAAATCAAACATGTTGACTACATATCTATGTATGATGTGTATAAATTATCATATAAAAGACCCATTTAAAACTCATTTATAACTATAATACAACTAATTGATTTTCTAATGTGACAATTTATTTATTAATAAACCATATTTCTAGGGGGATAATTGCATAATAGTTGTAATACCCAAAAAATAGTTTCACAATAGTTGTATACGAATTGTTTTTTGAGTTTTAGTTGTAAAGTAATGTGGTTTTGATAGATACGATTTCTAATAGTGTGCATTCAATTAATAAGCTATGTAATTATGTTAAGCAAGGTTCATACCTAATTTTTGTTAAAAGACTAATTAGTCATATTAAATAAGCAACCATAGGCTTAATTAATAGGCAAGTTAGGAATATTAAGTAAGGAGCTAACATAAAATTAGTATATTGGCGAATTTGATTAAACCCAAACCATTTTGATAAACCTTTAAAAAAATAAAAATTAGATGTTTGGATTGACACCTAATAAAAAAATGTCACTTTAATCAATTGCATTGATAAAAACAACACATGTTTTTCATGTCACATGCCTTTAATCAAGATGGACATTGCCTTTGGTCAATATGAGCATCTTTATCAAGTTTATCCTTTTAAGAAATTGTTTTTTTTCTTATAGTGGTGCAAATTAAACTTTTGCCAAGGAATTTACATTTTATTAATCTACCTATTAATCTAAATCCTTAATCTTGATTCATTGTAATCTTGTGACATGTGAAAATTTAAATATTAATCAACAAAATTAAATCTAGGAAATTATAAGTTTATGAAATCTTTATTTCATTGAATAATGATTTTTTGTGAAGTTTTATGTAAATCTACATGAACATTATTAAGTGCATGAATGGCAAGCAAGATGGAAATTTTTTAATTTTGGATGAAAAATGGATGATTAACACATGGATGCTTGAAGAATGAATGATGAATGTTACATGAATGAAAAACATGGATGTAAAAACTCATGAACAAATGGAAAATTTGATGAAACATGGATAAATGTTTGATGAATTTCCAATGAATGGACACCTTGGATGGATTGATGAATGGATGTAATTATGGGATGAAAAGTGGATGAAACTAAGATGAAAAAGTGGTATCAATATGCTGATTCCTAGATGAATGAATGTGGTAGGTGAATGAAAACACAAAATGAAAAATGGTTGAATGATATTAGGTGACCGACTTGGGGACTTGAGTAACTTAACAATGGCCTTGAAAATGTAGCAACCATGCACAAAACAAAAAATATTGTAGCAAAAAGGGGAAAACCAAGCAAAAACTTGTCCATTCAATTAACATGTGTAGAATTACAATGATTGACAAGGAGACATATAATGAAAGGCGTTGTAGTTGAAAACAAAATGAAGTAACAAATTGAACTTCATTAAAAAATGAATGATAGGGTCCAATCACATAAAATATTCCACCAATTTTAAGAAGTTGTTTTGTTCATCTATGAAAATTTAAGAAAATATATTTAAGGATTTGAATTTTACATCTTTTTCAAAACCAATACCATTTTGTATTGTAAACTATTATGTATTGAGAACCAATGTGCATTCAAAAAAATTGAAACCACAAGCTTTAGTTTCATAGAAACTATGGTTAGGTAAAACAAATATTTGAAAGGAAAAAACTTGTACATAGATTCTCCATAGTGGATTTAGAATTATACAGGTTGGTAGTAATAGAAATAAACATGAGAATGAATTGTGTTAACCTTTGTGCCATCTTTATAACCCATGACCTTTGATTCACAATTGTGAACATTAGAGCTTGTTTTGAAAGTGGATTCACAATTAGCTCCAACTTTTGGCTCCTATTCAATTGAAGGAAGATGTTATCGAAGAATGGGTATGGTATGAAAAAAACCGTCAACAACACTTGGCTCATTTTCAAAATTGGTAAGTACATCAATAAAAACATCTTTTAAGTTCTCAATATTACAATAATGACCCATGACAATTATCATCTACCTAAACAATGAACAAATTCACCTATTTCTCTCTAATGCCCTTTGGACCATACACTAATATCAGGTTTGTTAATGACCTCTTCCATATGGGTTAATGTTTTATTGCAAATCATTTTTTTATTTTTTTTTATGTGATTTACCCAATGATCATCATCAACGACCTTTTTTATTATAGACAACGTATTTTATTAATTAAATGTAATAGCATCCTACACAAGTTTTTGAAGACTCAATGCACTGTTATCATGTATGTTCTTTTGTGTAGTATTTACTAATAGAACTGCCATTAGAATATACATAAAAAATTTCCTTGTTACAAGCCCACCCAATGACAAAATTATTTCATGTTTTGCAACGTACTTTTTATTAATAAGTATTGTGCACATAATTCACCATCACAAGGAAAACATGTAAATAAAACAATGAGAAAACAATGAACTATAGATAGGAAAAAAAATGTGAATTGTTGAAACGAAGTGAGTGAAGAACAAACTAAGCTATACATTTTAAAAATAGAGAAAAATTAAATGAAAGCTTGGGGGGATTGAAGATGGATATATCAATTTAATTATAGAAGACAATTAATTTATGGTTAAAATCACCATGTTAAGATAATGAAAGTATTTATAGTCCATTTTTTGTAAGCAATTTACTTAGCAAACCCACTTTGAATACTTGTGGGGAATGTCATCACCAAGTAACCAATTGAAGGCTACCTCAATATTCTACTATTGTGAACAATTGAATTATTTTTGTGTCCAATATATGCATATCAAGAAAGAAAAAAT
>Ga0116228_10003487_pt1 | contig 13802 bp, 9 predicted proteins | sample S1TSphfallax_2_FD_89694 | JGI IMG/M metagenome (GOLD analysis project Ga0116228, IMG submission 89694) | Host-associated microbial communities from peat moss isolated from Minnesota, USA - S1T2_Fc - Sphagnum fallax MG | ecosystem: Host-associated > Plants > Peat moss > Unclassified | place: USA... | reverse complement strand
CGGGCTTCCAATGGATGGTTTGCTCTGGTGGCTGTGGGTTCACTCTGGGAGGGTCAGAGTAAACTGACACCCACCAGCATGGTTTTGATGTTCCAGATTTGCATTTTGGTTTCACAAGACCAGCGAGCTGCACCTTCAACTTCCGAATTTCATTCCAATGGAATGCAACTGGACCTTCCAAAGTTGGAGATGCAGCTACTTAATGGAAAGATGCCCTTACAGGAGAAGGGTCTCTTTCCATGAGGCTGCTGACATCACAACTACACACAGTGTGCATAGTGATAGAGCAGCCTCATGGAAAGCCATTGACATAAGGCCTTGTTTCTTGCTGCACGGACACTGGACAGTGGCTTTCCATTTGGAGAGCTGCAAGTGTGTTGCAAAGGGTCTCAAACTTCCAGCCTGGGTGCACTCAACCCTGGTTTTCCTCAGGTTGAGTCTGGGTCCACTTCTTGAGATAGGGTCCTGAGTCAGGTTTCATGATGGGTATTGACTCATGTAGACTTGTCAAGCTTGGTTCTTTGAACCAAACCCAGACCCAATCGAAAGACCAGAAGTAACCAAAACTGGTCCTAAGTCACCACAATTCCACCTTGGTTTAAGGTTGCACCTTGTTAACTTAGTTGTGATTCATTTCCTACTGAGTCATACCAGGTTTCCAAAGGAATGTGAATTTGGTGGGTGCTGGGTCACATAATCCCTTCAGATACACCCACCTTCTGAGCAACTGGGGCATCAAGACTTGGACTCTTTCATGAGTTTCAAGCTCTAATGTATATTAGATCGTGTGATGTAAACTTTGTGTTTTCGTCCATTACAATGTAAAATATGTGACGTTTATTATGACACATATTACACTAATGTCAAATTCCATTTTCTGATGTAGCAACCTTATCAAGTATCCCAAGAAGTCATCTTTAGCATTAAACAGCAACAATTTCAAAAACCTGTCCAAACAGTGAAGTATTGACAAAACAACTCGCCCCCAACTAAAATCTTAGTCAGAATGTCCCAATTTTGCAAAAGGATCCCACAATTGTAATGGATGGATGAAACCACAAAGTTTACGTCACAGGCATTATGGGCCATTGCCTTTTTGCTGTAAGAAAAACCATATTCTGTTGGAGTGCAGGCTTTATTTTGGTACTGGTGGGTCAAGGTTGCAAATTGGTGGAGAATTGGATCAACATTATTGTGAGGGTTTGTTTAAAGGTACACAATTTGCAAGTTCTCGGCTGATGCCATCCAACAAAAATAAAGCACCAGCACAAAATTTCTAGTGTATCTGGAAGGCAAATTATCAAGCATAATTTTTCCTCTACCAAGGGTGGGGCATTTTGAAAAAGGGAATTTCTGCTCTTGCGGGTATTTTTTTAATTTTCAGTTTGTTATCCACTAGGTATTAGTAGGGGGGAAAAATAATTGAAAAAATTTCTGTCGAATGTTTTCTGTTGGTTAATGGGCAGGGAGTGTGGCATTCCCAAAATAAGTGCCCGCCCAGGTGGAGCTGAGATGCACTTAGTTCTGGAATGGGTGTTACCCTACTTGATCAATAGACATGGGGAATAAGAAGATTGTAATAGTCATGTTGAGAGGATGGATTATTCCATCTGCACACAATCCGTTGCAACTACTTTCTGCTTACAGAAACAATGTCAGGTTTCCAAGCGAGAGAGAGAGAGAGAGAGAGAGAGTAAACATCTTAGGAGAAGGCATTGTCAGGCTTGGCCACCAACAAGTTCAGCAACAAAGCATCTTGCTTTTGGTTGGATGGAAATCATATGAATTATCCATCAAGCATCTATGATAATAATATAATCTTTCCTACACACACACACACACACATACACAGAATTGTTTTTTACTCAAGGCCCCTTCAATGATCACACTCCCTAAGTATTGATCTCAATGCGATCTTACTTCTAAGGGCTGCTTCACACTACATCCCAGGGCCCGACATCATAAGTGCCAAGAAGAGGCAAAGTCCCAAGGAAATCAGGCCCTTGAGGTACAATAATAAACACTACTATTATTGTTGGGAGTTGGTGTGCCATAGTGTGAAGGACTTTAGTCCCAAGCCCAAAGCCCTAGTCCCAAGCCAAATGCCCAAGTCTTGTGAGGATGGCAAAGTCCATTTGTGTGTCCTCCTTATGATGAGGAAAAAGGAAAAAAAAAGTACTGAAGTCATAACTGGTCTTCTGATGAATGGACCAGATGGAGTCATTTTCGAAATTATTTTTATAGTTAAAAAAATGGTCAGGACTTGTCTTTGGAGTTGGGTTTCCATTTTTGCCTGACCCAACTGGTTGCCTAAGTCCCTAGACCATGGAATCAAGAAGTGTAGCCATTGAGACTTGTAAATCGGGCCTTAGTGTGAAGGACTTGGTCTCAATTTGGAGCTCTAGGCCAATCAGGTTGCAAGATTGAATTGGGACACATAGATTGGGCCCTAGTGTGAAGCACTCCCTGACTGCAGTTGCAGAATCTATGCCCTTTTTTCACTCGAACCCAAAGTCTTCAATGTGTTTTGAACACCTTTACGGCATTGTTTTTTTTCCTGGCATTTTTTCACACATTTGCAAAAAAAAATTTCTCAAAATGGCCAAAAAGGATGTTCATTTAGGTTTGACAATCGCCAAATTTAGATTTTTTTTCAATTTTAAATCACAACTTTTTCCAGTAGTTAGCCAAAAATATAGAAGGATGCATAACTTTTTAATAGCCAAATTTGGCTAAATCATCCTATGAATGATCGCCAATTCATCTGCATCACAAAATTGGAAAAAAGAAAAACGCTTGGTGTAGGTTATCCTGTTGCAATGATCATCAGTGGGATTTTTTTCCTGAATTTTTTTGTCATTTTTCAACCCAAAAAATTGGGATTTTTTTTTCCATAGTATAAATTTGACAAATTTTGCTAACGTTTTAGAAAATTTGGTCAAACTTTAAATATCAAAAAAGTAAAAGGAAAAGGACAAACAGGGTGGGGGCAATAAAAAACCTGCTGTTCATGTCTCATCATGTTTGGGACTTAGTTCAGTATGGGGCCTACAAAACAAGCATCCCATTCACCTATCTATCTCTCTGTCATCAAGGGATTCCAAATACTTTGAATCATATCCAGGCTTTTGAACTATTCTCTGGAGGTGAACCTCATTTCTTGTTTGAGTAGAATTGCCATGTCTGTAGAGAAGCAACAAGGCTCTCTCTGATAAACCCACAAAAGAAGGCCTTTTGTGCACAATGCACATTGGACAAATAATTAATCATTTCAAAAAATCAATTAGACTTTACATGATTTTTACACTAGTCTACTATGATATTGTCCATATGAGTAGTGAAATTATTCAGATCATCATTGCCCCTGATAAATTTTAATGATTTCGAACACTTCAGCTTCTTAAAATTTAAAAATAAATAAATAAATAAAAAGCTTGTCTAATATTGGAAATTTTATTTATTGACTAAACTGACCCTAGATTAGGGTAGTATAAGTAAGCCTAACTTGAATCCAAACACAAGTTCTGAGAGCCTGAGTCAACAACCATAGCTCATGAACTAAAAGCATTCGAGTGACCATTGCCTCACCACCTCCCACACATGGCAGTGCACATGATCATCGGCGGTGTAGAACATGTCCAAAACGAGTTCACTGTCAAACATGGCCAAGCACTGAAAGAGTGGTAATCTAGATACGGCAGTTGCAGGGACAAGTTTGGATCATTGTGAACAATTCAGATGGAGGTGTCCACTATGTAACTTGAGCCTTATGTAGGGCGCATTATGCTTGTAAGGCCCCTTGACAACTGGGTTTTCCATCTTTTTACTACCTAGTTCGCCAGAGTTTTACACAAGATAAGGTTTTACTCCTTCAGTTATAGGGAGTTTACAACCATTAAGCACTTGGGAGACATTTCCTAAGTGTATTTTGAGGGCAAGTAAAAACCTTATTGGTTTTTTCAGTGTAGCAAGAGGACACCTTATAAAGTGTAAAAAGTTGACAAGCCTTTCAAAAAATGCATGTGGAGGCAAACATTTCATTTCTCTGACAAGGTGGAGTAACCTTAGAGCATCTCTAGAGGTGCTGAGTATGTGACCTTGTATTTCTCACATCTAAGTTTTAGTTTTTTAGTTTTTTCCAACCCCATCCATAAAACTAAAACTAGGACTGCAAATACATAGGTGAGAGACTACTAACAGCGACCCACCTGGACCGATGAAACTATCTAGCCAATCAGAAACAGGGAGCAGTCAATAAAAATGACTTGATTGTACTTATTAGACTCTTTCCAAGGGCCCTGGAAGCTGATTATTTTGCCAGGGTCACATCAGTCTTCCAGTGGCTTTACTAGATATGACTCCTGCACCTCATCCAGGATTTTAAGTGCAGGGCCACATACTGAGCGGTGGAGATGCTTTATGGAAAAAGAGTCTCTTATTTGGGAAGAGGAGGCTATCATTTAGGAATGCTGACTGAGGCATTTGTGTGTCTCTCTCGCACACCATATATATTGGTCAACAAAGTGGCTCCTATGTGAATAGTGGCCAATTGGTTGGCTGTGTTGGCGGCCAGAAGAAACAACGGGTGTATCACAATGCGGCCTTGCCATTTATATTAAAAAGTATCTTATGTCAAAAGAAGAATTATGGAATACAAATATTTCACCATGCAAAATATTAATCGTCAAAAAAAGTTCTCTAGATGAAACCAAAATCCTTCAAGATATCATAACTCTATAACTAATCTCAAATTTTAACACAAACCAAAATACCATCTTTTGAAAATCCTTGTATAAGAATAGACCTACTACATAGGGACCAAAATCCCTTAAGCTACTATACTCTATAATGAATCTAAACACAATATCCTTGTCTTGGTAGGCAAAGCCAAAAAGTTGAAGGGCTTGCAAGGGGAGATCTCTCTAGATCATTCAATCCCATGAGGAGTTGGCTATTGTTGTTTGATCCAGTTACAACATCCTAGCAATATGGCTAGAGTGAACCAACAACCACCAATGCACCAATTGAGGATGAGGCTATTGGAGCCATTTTGGGGATTAACCAAAAACACATCCTCCCCTACCCAAAGTTTTTGGTTTTTTTCAACCTCTTATTTGCCCCAAAGTTTTTCCCTCCTACCTACCTCCCTCCCACATACCTCCCCCCTCCTACATACTTCGCCTAATTTTGTGCTCACTCCATCGCCAGAGCTTGGGAGCGGTTGGAGTGGTAGTCACAACAAGGCACTTGAAGTGAGCCCACAAACTCCATCGTCAGAGCTCAAGAGTGCTTCAAGCAAGACCTTGAAGTGGGACCCAGAATGGGAGTTTCAAGGTAAGCTCCCTCCGTTAAGCCCTTCTCCTTTCTGTTTTGTTAAAACGAAGAAGGCAACAACAGTTGCTCATGTCACCTTCTTTTGGTCTCATTTTGCTGTAGCAAAGAAAATGACATTATTGTTGCCTTTTTTTTCTGGTTTTGTTGCAATGAAGAAGGCAATGGCAACAAAACTATCGTCGCCTTCTTTTTTTGGTTTTGTTGCAATAAAGAAAGCAATGGCACCAAGTTGCCGTCACCTCCTTCTGTTTTGGTTTTGCTGCAACAAAGAACACAACAGCAGTTGTTGCCGTTGCCGTTGCCTTCTTCTTCTCTGGTTCTGTTATAGCGAAGAAGGTGACGACAGCTATTGTCAGCACCTTTTTCTTTGTGCTTGAAAATTTTTGTGGTTTTGTTGTAGTGAAGAAGAAGAAGGAGACGACAACTTTTGTCACATTCTTCGATGGCTTTGCTATAAAAAAATGACAACAATAACCACCTTTGTTTTTTTTGGTGGTTTTGTTATGAAGAAGGTGACAACAGTAATGTCATCACCTTCTTCTATGGTGGTGGTGTTGTGAAGAAGGCGGTGGTAGCAAACAATTTCCTTCTTAATTTTTTTCTTTTCTTTTCTCTTTGGTGCTTTTGGTTTAGTTCATTAGAATTGACAATTAACAATGAAATGGTGGTTTTTTTTTATGTTCAAGGTTGTAATGGCTAAAAGAAGGAGATTGAAGAAAGGTGGTGGTGATTTGGAAGTTCACAAGCCAAATGTTGCTTCATCAAAATAGACAATTGCTAAGAAAAACGTTACTTCATCAAATCAGATAATTGGTCAACAAAATGTTGCTCCATCAGAATTGAGACCTAAGGAGCAACATGTTGTTCCATTAGAATTGAAACCCGAGGAGAAAAATGTTACTTCATCATAAATGAAAATTAAGAATTAATGTATCAAACAATCTATGTGGATTAGAGTTGACAAGGATGACAGTTTTACAATTCAAATGGTGAGATCATTTTCAATACAAATTGAGAATTTCGATTGAAAAATGATGGGTTAGATTGTTTTAAAATTTACATACATTAGATTAAATGTAGATAAAAGAAATTGTTCAAGTTTTTTCAACTTTAATTATATTCGTAACTTCCATCATTTGATGGAAGCTATGGGATTTCTTTTGTCAAGATTTTTTTATTGCAATACGTGAAAACAATTAAAGTTTACAGGAGTTGTATTTGATTGTGTGATTTTATGTTTTGCAATACTTGCATTTTGTTTTTGAACTTTTTATGTGTAAGGTTTTAGGGTTATGATTTTTCTTTTACAAAATAATGAATTTTTTTTAATATTTTTTGGTTTAGGTCTGGAACTTGAAACCGACTAGGCTTTTCAACCATTGACATCCCCTTGTCCACCTAATTTGGCTCAGAAGGACCAAGAATGGACGAAGGTTAGGTCAAAATGGAAATGTAAAGTTGGCATTTGCATTGTCACATATTGTGCCAAATGGTTGTTGACCAAGCATTTGAAGGAGGTGCATTAACGCACTCCTAAGTCCTTTGTTGAACCCACTTGAGGGTCCAACTATGTAGAGTTGCAGAAAGTTGGGACTAGAGGGCCGCTCCCGACTTCCAGCACTAAAAGGGGGTAGAGGGGCGTGCTAGAAGTCCCGGGATTAGACTATGAAGAGGGACTAGATTATCAAGCTTGAATCTGCATCCAAAACCAACCACAAAAGGGTTAGTTTCATGCGGGAACACCCTTGGGTGTTGGGACAAGCCACGGGCACTTTGACACACTTGACTCACCACGGCCCGGACTCGGGGGAAGCCACCACCTGCCCCCATATAGTATTTATTCTCTGCAGCTCCCCGCGGGAGCTACATCCAAATCGCACATTTTCCCAGGACTCCCAAGGAGGAGTCCCGAAATTGTCCCGAGTTGGACTCCCGGGACTTTAGACACTCACAACTCCTGGCTCCAACCTCCAATTGGGGTGAGGTCTGAACCAAAGTTGTAGCTCTCCTTGAGAGCTTTCCAATGCTCCATCGCACTCCATCTGCAAACGTCGGGAAGAGGTCGATTCCCGACTTTTAGTGATCGGGAGTCAAACTGCCAGGTTGACTGCCGGCCCTTCTTTTGCCCATAACTTGGGCTGCAAATGTCCAAATGGCTCATGCGAGGCCATTTTGGACATCTACAATTCGAGGCATTTCCATTGATATAAAGAACACCCCAATGCGAAGTATTTTGACCCTTGCTGTCGAGCTCTAAAGGTTTGGGAGTCCCGAAGGACTCCAAGTCCCCAACTTTGGGAGTGTGAGTTTCATCCTCACACTTGGCCAAAGTGGGGTTGTGACATGCATGGCTTAATGGCAGAAAAGGCCAAACTTGGGAAGCCTTTAACTTTTGAAGGAGGTCTTTGACATTAAGACCATACTAAAATGAATGATTGCATCTTAAGAAATGCCATGGTTGTGCAAAGGTGGAATGATCAAAAGGTTATTAGTCGTGCGCATGCCAAAGCATAGCATGAGTGGGATAAGATGGTAACTATTGCAAAACAATGTCCACCATTCTCAAAACTAGCTTTGGTCAAATTAGCTTCAGAATAACTATTGCAAGTGTTGGGTTTCAATGTCTGGGGCATGGGAAACGTGCCTCGAGATGCAACATCACGGATGGAAAAGGATGAAGATTTACAAAAGATAATTCGATCCACCCATTGTGTATATGCACGACGATTGAAAATGGCATGGGATGTCAAAAATTGGGATCGAGAGTCCAGTAAAGCAAGTTGAATAGGATAATTCACAAATGTATTGGATTTTCATGAATCTAAAATGATTCATGGAAGGTAAGAAATAATAATAATCAATGTTAATTATTTTTTTATAATTTTATTTCATCCAAGGTGTGTTAGGGTTTAATTTGGTGGTTTTTGGGTGTTTATAAAATTAACGAGACAACAAAGGAAGAGTTTATTGCAAATGCAGTTCAGGTTGAGATGTAATGCCACCATTTTTACACTACTCATCATGCAACAAGGGCTGCAAATGCAATAGTTGCTTACCGAACTAAACACGAGATTGAAAATACTGATATGGTTTAAGGTTTTCACTTTTTATAGTTAGTTAGGTTTTTCAGCCCTTTTATTTTTTGGACTACACAATTTTTGAACTTTGGTCCTTTGATATGATATAGAGAACCTTTTTTTTTTCATTGGGTTTTTTAGCAATTCTTCATCCACCCATTTTTGTACATCTTTTATCAATATAATATTTTCTTCTAGTCACATTTATTTAATGGGTATATGGTTAATCATATATGTCATCTTTGTCATAATTTTCTTAGTACTTTAGATGTAAGAATCAAACCTTAAATAGGCCCATATGAATAGGTAACATTAATTTGTCTAAGGTCTACAAAGATCAAAATGAACATTGTCCAATACTTACATCTAATGTAATAGGACTCACATCACCTAAAAACTTTTAAAACAATACACACATTTAAAACATATAACACCTACATCATTTTCTATTATAAATTCCATGTGACCATTTTCAAATATGCAATACCCACATACAGGTCCCATAATAGATTTATTTTTTTAATTCATTGCAATACCCACATATAGGCCCCATAATAGTCGCTGGTTTTTTACATTCATTGTAATACCCGCATATAGGTCCCATAAGAGTTGTTGGTTTTTTTACATTCATTACAAAACCTACATTTTGTCATAAAAATAATTCAAAATAAAATTAATTTAAGTATATAAAAAGACATATTTTGGGTACCCAAACCACTTATTAGTTATTTTGAAATAACATTACATGCAGGTATTGCATTTAGGGTTGGGTCTTCACATAAGGTTTACCTCAATCACCTATGGATTATTTCAGTATGAACTTGCATGCAGGTATTGCATCTAGGCCTTGGTCTTCATTCAAAAGCGCACCCAAACTACATATTGGGAATTTCAAAGCGACCTTACATGTGGGTATTGCATTTAAGGTTGCCGTTTCATTTCAAGTTTTACCTTAATCACCTATGGGTTACTTTGAAATGAATTTGAATATGGCTATTGCATTTAGGGTTACGATTTCATATAATTCTGCAATATCCATACACTTACTTACTTTCACTAAATACAAATTTAGCCTTAATTGTTTTAATAACTAAATATTTTTTTTGACAAAACATAAAAAAAGGCATGTTTCTTACTATTTGTTAATACCTCCAAGCTTATTTCTTTCACTTTCTTTAAAATTATATATTACATTATTTTTCATATAAAATTCCCCCTAAAATGCACTATAGATTTACTTTATATACTATAGACTTGTAAAAAAAATGTTAATTAATTTAGGGTTTCCCAAACTCTAAATTTGAATCATAATCCAATAATATATACTTATAACAATTATATGAAAAAATGTGCTTTCTTTTTTTTTTTAAATTTAGTTCAAATTTAATATGTTATAATATAATAAAGAATAGACATTAAATTATCATAAATGTTTATTAGGCTTATGTGGCCTAGGCTAGTAGACTACCTAGATAACTAGTATGTTTACTTAATAAGCTCAACCACCTTCAATACCTACATAGACCATCTAAAATGTTAACGTAGAAGGCATACACTAATGAATAAACTACATAATAGGCCTATATTATTGTCACGGATGTGACAGTAACAGTGACAGTGCGGACTTTTCCCAACTGGGAGGCGGTGCGGACTTTTCCCTAAATGTCATGGACGTGACAATAACAGTGACGGTGCGAACTTTTCCTGACTTGGAAGCGGTGCCGACTTTCCAACTTTAGAGTTTCCCAGTAGCGTCCTAGCAGTATAAATAGAGAGCCTCAGGACATTGTCCCTCACTCTCGTCAACACCAGTTGTACTTGCTCTTCCAGTATCAATACTACTTCCAGTGTTACTACTTCCAGCTTTCTCGTTTCGAGTGTTACTACTTCTAGTTTTAGAACTTCGAGTGCTATTTCGAGTCTTGTGTGAGTTGCCATCCGCAACAGTTTGACGAGAGTCCACTACCAAGATGGGTGACGCTTCCAACATCCAGATGCACGACGTGGTTGCCATGCTGCAACAGCTACAACAAGAGAATGCCAACCTACAAAATGCCATGGAACAGCTCCAAGTTGTTCGCGTTGCAGTCCATGTTCCAGCTCCCACAACAAATCCAGTTCCACAAGCGCCAAAAGAACTTTGAGTAAGCTTGCCAGAGAAGCTTAACGGAGATCGTACAAAACTTCAAGATTTTGTCAATCAAGTTCAACTTGTCTTCCGTCTCTAACCACACAAATACGCAACAGAAGAAACATAAGTTGGACTCATTGGATCACCGGAACTGCGTTATCTTAGTTTTCGTCACTATTGGAGAAGGATTCTCCACTTCTTGCAAACCTTGATCAATTCTTGGAAGAATTCAACAGAACATTTGGAGAGAGAGATCGAACCCTTATAGCAACAACAAAACTTCAAACACTACAACAACGATCATGCCCAGCTTTAGCATATGTTGCAGAATTTCAACAACTTGCATGTGACCTCGATTGGAACGACACAGCTCTCATCACCATGTTTCGATGGGGATTCCGCAACGATATCAAAACCTTGTTGCTGAACTTGCCCAAACCAACTACTCTGTCGGAAGCCATTACTCAAGCAATCGAGTATGATAACCGGATGTTCGAGTAGCGACAGGGGCGACGATTGCTCTTTGGATCATATCGAGCGGATTACACAGTTCCAACCCGCCAAACATCTTCAAGCACTTCGACCCCAGAGCCCATGCAAATCAACACTTCGAGAGTTAGGAAGCTAACCGAAGAAGAGAAAGAACAATGTCGCAGGGAGCACTTGTGTTTTTATTGTGGAGGCAAGGACCACAGCTTAAACAACTGCCCTTTGAAACCTCAGGGGCCAAAGGCGCACAAACTTCGGTACACCTCAAGCACTTCTGAGCCAAGACACGAGGGAATCGAGTCGGAAAACGACAACAACCAGCCACATTAAGGACCGTGCGGCTGACAAATGTTGCCACATCATTAGGTCCTATCTTATCCTTTGAACCTTCTCATTGTTTTAATATCCTGTTTAAAATAGATTTTCATCCACATAGCATAAAAGTTAAAGCCTTGTTAAATTCCGGAGCCTCTGTTTATTTTATTGATAAAAATCTTGTAAAACGTCATAATCTTCCTATAGTCCCTAAGAAATACCTTGTGACAGTAGAGGTTATCGACGGTAGGCCCTTGATTTCAAGAGATGTCACTCACGAAACTAAACCCTTAGACATTATCCTAGAAGGGCACCAAATCATTAGTTCTCCCTCTAATCCTTTCGTTTTAGGTTTCTCTTGGTTAGAGATGATTAACCCGGATATAGATTGGAAAAAGCGAAAACTAACATATCGAACCATAGTTTTTCATATTTCGTCTAGACACCCTAGAAATGTTCCAAACCCATGTCCTTACCAAGTCCAAGGGTCCGTGGTCAAAGTTCCCTTGATGGTCGGTGCCCAAGCCTTTATGAGGGCTACCAAGAATGGAAATATGTTTGCAATTTATGTAATTTCGACATCTCAACCTGTTCAAGAACCAACCAAGTTACCAGCAGAATATGAGGAGTATCGAGAGTGTTTGAGAAGAAGAACGCTAATACACTTCCTCAACATCGACCTTATGATTGTGGCATCGAACTCCAAGAAGGTGCGCAACCTCCCTTTGGTCCAATCTATAGCCTCTCCCAGAACGAGCTTGCCGCATTGCGAGATTACCTTGATGAAAATCTCGCGAAGAACTTCATTCGACATTCCAACTCACCTGCTGGAGCTCCTATCCTATTTGTCAAGAAGAGAGACGACTCCCTTCGAATGTGCGTGGACTATCGTGGACTAAACAAGGTCACAATCAAGAACCGGTATCCATTGCCGCTTATTTCAGGACTTCTTGACCAACTCGGTCAAGCAAAGATCCACACCAAGATTGAACTTTGTGGAGCGTACAACCTAGTATGTATCAGGGAAGGTGACAAATGGAAGACGATGTTCCGAACTAGGTATGGACACTTTGAATACAATGTCATGCCTTTTGGTCTTACCAACACACCTACCATCTTTCAACACTTGATGAACGACGTATTCCAAGAATTTCTAGACGATTTTGTTGTCTGTTATCTCGATGACATATTGGTTTTCTCCAAGAATGAAGAAGAGCACATCAACCATGTCCGGCTAGTATTGGAGAAGCTGTGCACTGTTGGACTATACGCCAAGCTGGAGAAATGCGTTTTCCACCAACCCCAAGTCGAATTCTTGGGCTACATCATTTCTGGAGAGGGTCTATCCATGGACCCAAAGAAGATTCGGATAGTCACCGAGTGGAAGAAACCGGCTACTGTTTGAGACATACAATGCTTCCTCGGTTTTACGAACTTCTATCGAATCTTCATCCGAAATTATTCCAGGATTGTTGCTCTGTTGACCCGATTGACTCGCAAAGACAAGCTCGAGTGGAATGTGGAAGCAAACCAAGCATTTGAAACTCTGAAGAAGGCGTTTACAACAACGCCTATTCTGATGCATCCTGACTTCCAAAAGCCGTTCTTTCTAGAAACGGATGCTTCTGACTTTGCCCTTAGAGCAGTCCTTTCACAACCCGACAAAGACGGATGCCTCCATCCTGTCGCGTTTCATTCACAAAAATTTACTGTTGCCGAGATCAATTATGAAATCCACGACAAGGAGCTCTTAGCCATTGTCGACTCATTCCAAGAGTGGCGTCATTTTTTCGAAAGAGCTCAACATTAGGTCACGGTCGACACCAATCACAAGAACCTGGAGTACTTCATGTTTGCCAAGGTACTGAATCGAAGACAAGCTCGTTGGAGTATATCACTTTCGCGCTTCAACTTTGTCATCACGTATCGCCTCGGTTCCAAGCAAATTTGGTCCGACGCTCTTTCCCGACGAGCGTATCTTGCACCTAGGGAAGGAGATGCAGCTTACGACCAACAAAAGACTACCCTTATCAAGCCTGAGCAACTTTAGCTGAAGACCGTGCGCACCACAACTTTGGTGGATGCATCTTTTCTCCAAGATATCCGAGTAAGTTTAAAAGTCGATCCTTTGGCCTTGAAATTGAAGAACAATGCTGGCATCTTCAATCCTAGAGGATTTCCAAGTCCAAGCTCAGAGGTTATAGATTCGGAATCCCTGAATCAACCTACTTCCAGTTCACGGGTTTCTAGATCGCATGATGCTGATCCAAGATTCCAATTCCAAGACAGGTTGTTATACTACCAGGGACTATTTTATGTCCCTGAAGGTCCATGCCGACTCCGAGTGCTCCAATCTCGACACGACTCTCCATCGGTGGGACACTTTGGTTACAACAAGACTATGGAGCTGATATCCAGAGACTTTTGGTGGCCCCAAATGTGGAAAACCGTGAAGG